>Ga0157373_10003672_pt1 | contig 11604 bp, 10 predicted proteins | sample C65metaG_FD_113460 | JGI IMG/M metagenome (GOLD analysis project Ga0157373, IMG submission 113460) | Corn rhizosphere microbial communities from Kellogg Biological Station, Michigan, USA - C6-5 metaG | ecosystem: Host-associated > Plants > Roots > Rhizosphere > Soil | place: USA: Michigan...
ATGGTTATGAGGCAAAAGTAAAAGACGATATCGATAAAACATTGGTTCCTATGCAGGGCAGCAAAACTTTTTCTTTCCCTTTTACTGTTTCCAAAGCCGGAGAATATACAATTGATTCTATTTCATTTTCTTATTTTGATCCGGAAACTTCTACCTACAAAACTGTGCGTACAGCGCCTTTACAGGTGAATGTAAAAAAAGGAAGTCGCAGTTTTTCCGGAAAAGCCAATGACAAGAAAAATTCTGAAACCGATAATATTATGTCAACACAAACTGAGTTCATTGCAGGCGTTGTCCTTGTTGCTATTATTATTTTTATGATTCTTTTTTTCATTATTAAGAAAAATAAAAACAAAAATGATCTTGAAAAAAATGTCAAACTGGATGATCTGAAAAATGAAGCCGAGGATGAAAAAGAAGAATTTACAATTCCGGAAAGTCCCTTGATAGAAGCGCAAGAAAAATTGGTAAGTGGCAACAGCAGCGAATTTTATCACACTCTTGATACTTCTTTAAAAAAATATCTCGCAGCAAAATTTAAGGTACCTGAAAATGAACTTTCTAAGAAGAGATTAAATGAAGAGTTGGATAAATGCAATGTAAGCATTGGGACTTCGATGATGCTTACCTCGCTGATGGATGAAATAGAAATCAATTTGTATGCGCCACCTTCCAATGCAACACAACTAAGCCAGGTTTTTGAAAAAGCATCCCAGGTGGTTTCTTTGCTGGACAAACAAGTTTGTAATTAACTTCTTCTTTACAGTAAACGGAGAAATAATCTGAATTTAAAATTTACGCGCTGTGTCTCTACACATTTGTAAACTTATATCCTATGCCTCTTACAGAATGAAAATATTTTGGATTGCGGCTGTCATCTTCAAAGTACTTTCGAAAATTTAAAATAAAATTATCAACGGTTCTTGTTGTTGGATAAACATTGTAGCCCCACACCGATTGAAGAATTTTTTCGCGGGTAACCACTTCATTTTTATTTTCGATAAGCAATTTTAACAGCATCGCTTCTTTTTTTGTAAGCGCTACCTGTTCACCCGCTTTGGTAGTGCATTCGAGCGATTTAAAGTTGATCAGATTTTTTCCAAAATTATACTGTTCAGCTACAGGTTCTTTTGCAGAAATCTTCTGGCTTTTAGTAATTAATATTCTTACTCTTATCAAAAGTTCTTCAAGACTAAAAGGTTTGGTCAGATAATCATCTGCTCCTTTTTTTAATCCTAAAACACGGTCGGAACTTTGATTTTTAGCACTCAGCATCAGGATAGGAATATCAGAATTGCTCAATCTTATATTTTCGCAAACAGAGATGCCGTCTATCTCAGGAAGCATTACATCCAGAACGATAAGGTCAAAATATTCATTATGAATCGCCCTCAAAGCTTCTTCTCCATCATAAGCTGAAGTAACTTCATAACCTTCCATTTCAAAATTTAATCTCAAAGCATCCTGCAAATTTTCTTCGTCTTCTACCAACAGGATTGAAAGTTTTTTTGATGCCATAATTCAAATTTATTTTTATGAATTTCTTGATGCTTTAAATTGTATTTCAAAAACACATCCATTCGGAACATTATTTTCAACACTGATTTCGCCGTGATGTTGTTTTACTATTTCCTTTGTCAGATAAAGTCCAAGTCCGGTTCCTTTTGTTTGCCTGTGTGCACCGCGAAAATATTTTTCAAAAACTTTTTTCTTTTCTTCTTTGCTAATGCCATACCCTTCATCTATTACCTGCAGCTTTATCTTTTTATTTTCCTGAAATACTTTTATCAAAACTACACTGTCTTTTGGTGAATATTTAATAGCATTATCTAAAAGATTGTTAATGGCTAACTGCAAAGACAATTTATCGCCGGTTATAATAATCTCATCAGAATCTTCCACTTGGATTTTCCTTTCACGAAAACGTATCATAAAATCTTTCGCGCAATCATCGACAAGTGTTACAAGATCAAATTTTTCCCTGGTAAATTTATATCCGCCTGTATCTAGCTGCCCAAGAAGAAGCATATTATTGCATAAAGAATTTAGCCGGTTGGCTTCCTGTATCGTGCTCCTGATCAGCTTCTCCTGTTGGTTAAGGTCCAGTTTTCTGATCTGCATTGTTTCAAGATTGAGCTTGGTAACAGCGATTGGAGTTTTTAACTCATGAGTGATAGCCATCATAAAATTGCGCTGCTGTTGCGATTGAATTAGTTGCTTGTTGATAAACCGGAAAACAAAAACGGCACCAGCCGAAGTTAGGAGTAAAAATGTAACGCCTTCTTCAATGTATTGTGCACTTTTGCGATCTTTTAGTGCCTCTATTTTTTTTTCTTTTTGAAAGTAATGTATATCATTTACAGGAATATCATCTAATCTCTCCTCCGTTAATTCGCTGTTCTGTCGATTAAGCATCAGGAACCAAAAAACAAGTGCGGAAAGAATGTAAGCAAGCAAAAACCAATAAAAAATATAAATGATCCTCAGAGGTTTTTCTTTTAATTTTTTTTTGAGGACCTTGTAAGCCATATTTTAAAATTTCGGTGAGAGCAAAAAATTTTGATAACTAAAATAAAATTACATTCCCACTTTTTCTACTCTTATACCAACATTTAAAATGTAATTTAAGGGATTTTCACGCATGATCTGTGCGATCGTAAATGTATAATCTCCAGCAGTCTTAAAGGAAAACGGAGCAGCAGAAATATTTTTTCTTACTTCATAAATATCATCCATTCCAGTTCCTTCCCATCCTTTGGCATCAGTAGCTAAAACAAGATTTATATTCTGATAACTGATAGAATCTTGTGGAGGTTTTAGACCAACACGAAGCCAGATATTATTGTATTTATACAGGTCGGTATGGCGCAAAACAACATACACATTATACAGGGAGCTGGTATCATCAATGTGGAAAGAAAATTCAGGAACATCACTGTAAAACCATTGCTGAGAAGGGATTACAGCTTGTTTCTCAAAAAGATTGATCTTAATACACGATACAAAAATTGCTGAGACAAATAATATAAAAAGGATTTTTTTCAAGCTGATTTTTTTACAAAAATAACTGGTTTTTCTGCTGCAAAAAAGACGGATTACCTAAAGAACATTAAAGGTTTGCTCCTTAATTTTTTCCAATTCATCCTTCATTAATACAACACTTCTTTGTATGTCAGAGTCATAAGCTTTTGAACCGGTTGTATTTATTTCACGCCCAATTTCCTGAACCACAAAAGACAATTTTTTACCTTTTGCTTCCTCATCATTATCCAGGATCGAGAGAAAATATTCGCAATGATTTTTCAGCCGAACCTGCTCTTCGCGAATGTCAATTTTTTCGATGTAATAAATCAATTCCTGCTCAAGACGATTGGCATCATAATTTTCTTTTCCCGCATTTTCTTCGAGAAGACTGATAAGATCATTTTTCATTCTCTTCCTTCGCTGAGGTTCCAGGTTTAGAATTTCATCTTCCTGTTTTTTAATATTTCTTATGCGAAGGCGAAGTTCCTTTTCCAATGATTTTCCTTCTTCAATCCTGTGAATATTTAATTCCTTCAAAGCCACTTCTATCACGGCTTTCAGATGTTTCCAATCTTCTTCCTCCAATACTTCATTGCTTGGAGAAACTACTTCGGGCAATCTCAATAAAGCAGCTAAAACTGCGTTGGTGTCAATTGATAATTCTTTTGCTAAAATTTCAATTTGCTGGTAATAAGATTTGATCAGATCTGTGTTGATGACGACAGGTTTTGTAGTTCCATTTTGTTTCACAACAATCAAACATTCTATCGTGCCGCGTAATAATTTTTCCTGAATTAAATTGCGGATATCAAATTCATAAGGTTTAATAATCGGAGGAATTTTTAAATTGATTTCGAGTTGTTTTCCATTCAGTGATTTTATTTCTACCAAATAAGTTTTATCATCTACTGTTTGCTCAGCTCTTCCAAAGCCTGTCATTGATCTTACCATCTTTATTTATCTTTTTTGAATTTTCAGCAAGTTATACAATTCTTGTTTAGATATGGATTTCATTTCTCCTGCAGCAAGATCTGCCAAAGAAATTTTTTCAATTCTATGTCGTATCAATCTTAATGTTGGAAAGCCAACCGCAGCGGTCATTTTTCTAACCTGACGGTTTTTGCCTTCTGTTAAAATTATTTTTATCCAGCTTTCAGGCACAGATTTTCTAAACCGGATCGGAGGATTTCTTTCACCAACTTTTGGTGCTTGCAAAAATTTTTCTGCAACACATTTTTTTGTGCGATACATTTTTCCCTTAAGATTAATTGAAACACCTTCTTGCAATTTTTCAATCGCGCTTTTGGTTATTTCTCCTTCCACCTGAACCCAATATTCTCTTTCATGCTGATGAGAAGGATTTAATAAATAATCGGTTAATTTTTTATCGTCTGTCAAAATCAATAATCCTTCGCTATCATAGTCCAAACGCCCTACTGGATATACATTCGACGGAACGTTGAAAAAATCTTTCAATGTTTTTTTCTCATCCTGAGAAGAAAATTGCGACAGCACATTGAATGGTTTATGGACAATAAAGTATTTGCTCAAAAGAAATTTTTATTGATTTTATTTTGATGAAATTTTCTTTAAAAATTAATAAAGCCCGTGAAGAAAATCAACGGGCTTTGTTATATGGATGGGTTAGTAAGTACAGGAAATAAATTTCCTTACACAATATTAAAAATAAATTTTGCTATACGAAAAAATATTTCAAAAATTTTTATCAACATTTTAAAAAATAGTGTGGGGATAAAGTAAAGTTTTCATTTGAAGAGAAATTTTTTTTTCAGCACTTTATTTTTAAAATGGCCGGAATAATTTTTCTCGTTTCGCATTGCTGCTTTCAAATGCAGTGTTTATAATAGTTTACGGGAAAGCAAAGTTTTTCTTTTTTTTAAATCTGCTTCCTCCTCAAAAATTTGATGAAAAAATAAAACTGCAAAATGAGACAATGTTAATTTTTTTATTTTCTAAAAATATTTACTGACCAAAATAAAATCATCTTCATTCAAGCGCTCTCCAAACTTTATCTTTGGCTGAAAATTTATTTATTCAATGCAATTTCCTTCTCCTGTTCCTGTGCAATGGATCGCGGATTTTATCAACGCAAAAATTTTCGGCAATAAAAGTTCTTTTGCTACAGGGATTAATGAAATACACAAAGTAAAAAATGGTGACATCGTTTTTGTTGATCATCCGAAATATTATGAAGCATGTTTAAACAGCGCCGCTACATGTATCATTATCAATGCGCAAAGAGAAGTTCCTGAAGGAAAAACTTTATTTATCGTTGATGATCCTTTTGAAGCGTATTTAAAAATTGTCAATCATTTTAAACCGTTTACTGCATCTGAAAAAATGATCAGCGACTCTGCAAAAGTTGGAAAGAATTCAATCATTATGCCCAATGTTTTTTTAGGAAATAATGTAGTTGTTGGTGATCATTGCATTATTCATCCTGGTGTAATTGTTTATGATGATTGTGTTATTGGAAATCATGTTGAAATACATTCGGGAACTGTTATCGGCAGTGATGCTTTTTATTTTAATACAAAAAAGAATCGTGAAAACTGGTACAAAAAGATGCAAAGTTGCGGAGAGGTTGTAATTCATGATTTCGTTGAAATAGGTGCCAATTGTACCATTGACAGAGGTGTAAGTGATTCAACTGTTATTGGAAGCGGAACAAAACTTGATAATCTCATTCATGTTGGTCATGATGTCATAATGGGAAAAAATTGTTTGATTGCCGCACAGGTTGGAATTGCAGGCGGAACTGTTTTAGGAGATGGCGTTACACTCTGGGGACAAGTTGGTGTAAACAAAACGATTACCATTGGCGATAATGCTGTGGTAATGGGTCAAGGCGGAGTTACATCAAGCATTGAAGGAAATAAAACTTATTGGGGCACACCCATCCAGGAATTTTTCAGCAAAAGAAAAGAATTGGTTTTGATAAAACGGCTTCCGGAAATTTGGGAAAAAATAAAATCACTGGAAAAATAATTTTTTCAAAACCTCTTCAATCAATAAAAAATGGGAAATGGAACTATTTGTTTGTTTACTGTTTTCAATTCTTCTAAAGAGAATATTTTTCTTTTAATGAGGCACATGTAAATTCAATTGCATCCTTAATTTTTGTGAATTGAAAACCAGGAAGCGCTTTTAAAATTTTACTGTTATCAAAATAGACTTTTGCTTGTGCGGTTCTTACCGTTTCTTTCGTTAGCAAAGGTTTTACTTCCGTCAGTGAAGATTTTAATTTTTCAATTCTCCAGATGATTTCTGCCAAGAAAGAATTCACTTTTTTGTACGGGGGTTTTTTATGAAAACAATTTGCGATGGATGAAAATATTTCACGGTAAGAAATATTTTCTCCGTTTAAAATAAAACGTTCTGAAGTTATATCACTATTCATTAGCAGTATCATTGCACCCGCCACATCTCTTACATCCACAAACCCTGAAACGCCTTCTGTATACCATTTAAATTCTTCGTAGGCCTTTTTAAAAATCGCAGAAGAACTGTTTTCCCAATTATCGCCTCCTAAGATTAACGACGGATTTACGATCACTGCATTTAGTCCTTCAGCTATTCCTCTCCACACTTCAAGCTCTGCAAAATATTTTGATTTGCCATAAATGCTGTTGCTTGTTTCTTCTGTCCAGTTCATTTGTTCGGTGATCATTTCTTCTTCCCTGATTCTTCCCAAAGCCGCTACAGAACTGACATGTACAAGTTTCTCAACATCCGCATCTATGCAAGCATTTACAACATTTGCTGTTCCTTCAATATTTATTTTTAAAAGTTTTTGTTTATCCTTTGGGGCATAAGAAACGATAGCAGCACAATGATAAACATGGGTAATTGATTGCATGACTTCCTGCAGTGTATCAACATCAAGAATATCGCATTGAATAATTTCCAGGCGTGGATGTGAAATTTTTATCGGTGAAGAATGATGTGTCGCTTTTACTCTTTTTCCTGAATCAAGAAGTTGTTTGATAAGCTCATTCCCTACAATTCCCGAACCTCCTGTGACAAGGATTTTTTTTTCATCAATATTTATTCCCGAAAGATTTTCCTGAAGTATTTCCGGCATTTCCAATTAATTCAGCGATGAAATTAATTATCCTTTTTTAATTACTCGTAATTATAAAAACCTTTCCCGGTTTTTTTGCCGAGTTCGTTATTTTTTACTTTTTCAATTTGAATAGATGAAGGTAAAAAACGTGGCGCTTTTTCAAATGCATTATAAACACTTTCTGTAACAGCAAGATTGATATCCATTCCAATCAAATCCATTAATTTGAAAGGCCCCATTTTAAATCCGCTTGCTACAAGAATGTCATCCACTTCTTCAAAAGATGCAATCCCTTCTTCAACAATCTTCAGCGACTCAAGATAGTATGCACGCGCAACACGATTGACAATAAACCCGGGAGAATCTTTGCAAATGACAGGTTCTTTTTTCATTGTTTTGCAAATCGTAACAACCGCTTCAATTATTTCGTCGCTCGTTTGCCGGCCTTTTACAATTTCAACCAACTTCATAATATAAGCAGGATTAAAAAAGTGCATTCCAACAACTCTTTGAGGAAAAATTATTTTTTCCTGCATGGAAGAAACGGAAAGTGAAGAAGTGTTTGTTGCAAAAATTACTTCTTCATTATTATATTTTGCAAGCTCATTAAATAAAGAAATTTTTGCTTCTTCCTTTTCAACAATCGCTTCAATAATTACAAAAGCAGTGCAATCTTTGATGTCATTAGTAAATTTAATTCTTGAAAAGATTTCTTTTTTTTCCTTTTCGTGAATTTTATTTTTATCAACTAAATACTGCAGATTTCTTTCAATGATATTTTTTGATTTTGCAAGAACAATTTCATTTACATCAAAAAGAATTGTAGCAAAGCCATTTTGCGCGGTCACTTGCGCAATGGCGCTACCCATGGTTCCTGCTCCACAAACGCAAATGGTTATTATCATATCCTACAGTAAAAAATTATGGTCCATAAACAAAATTGTGAAATCTTTTTTAATGTCAGACAGCACTTGTAAACTGTTTCAAAAAACGAAGATCATTCTCGCTAAAAATTCTCAAATCTTTTATCTGGTATTTCAACATTGTTATTCTTTCTATTCCCATTCCAAATGCAAAACCAGTATATTTTTTTGAATCAATTCCGCAGTTTTCTAACACGTTTGGATGAACCATTCCACAACCAAGAATTTCTACCCAGCCGGTGTGTTTACAAACATTACAGCCCGCGCCACCACAGATCAGACAGGAAATATCCATTTCTGCACTTGGCTCTGTAAAAGGAAAATAAGAAGGACGAAAACGAACTTTAATTTCTTTGCCAAACATTTCCTGTACAAAGAAATAAAGCGTTTGTTTTAAATCTGCAAATGAAACATTATCTGCTATATATAAACCTTCCACCTGGTTGAAAAAACAATGCGCTCTTGCACTGATGGTTTCGTTGCGGTAAACACGGCCCGGGCAAATAATTCGTATGGGAAGTTTTCCTTTTTCCATTTCACGCACCTGCACGCTACTCGTATGTGTACGCAACATCCAAGCGGGGTTTTGAGAAACGTAAAACGTATCCTGCATATCTCTTGCCGGATGGTTTTCGGGCAAATTCAATGCAGTAAAATTGTGCCAGTCATCTTCAATTTCGGGCCCTTCGGCAACAGCAAAACCAAGCCTTTGAAAAATAGAAACGATTTTATTTCTTACAATGCTAATGGGATGACGGCTTCCGATTTGCAGAGCATCACCGGGTAATGTAAGGTCAATGCCGTTTTCGGTTGTCTGCTGTTTGTCGTCGGTCGTCTTCTTCAGCTCTTCCCATTTATTTTCAGCAAACAATTTTAATTCATTCAACACTTTTCCCATTTCTCTTTTGTTTTCCGGAGCTACGTTTTTCATTTCGCCCATCAATGATTTCACAGAACCATGCGAGCCAAGGAATTTTATGCGGAAAACTTCAGCGGGACTTTTATCATCACTGGAGAAATTATTGATTTCTTCTTTTAATTTATTGATTTGCAAAAGCAGATTTTCCATACTGCAAAAATACGTGAAGCGGAGAAAGAATTTTTCACTGAAATCTAAAACGTTATTTTATTTCTGCTTTTTATTGTTAGGTTTGCCCGACAAAAAATAAAAAATTGATTTACGATTTACACGAATATTTATCTCCATTGAATGTCGCTGAAATCAGCGGTGATGCAGCTTACAACGACAGCCAGATGGGAAGTGTTATTAAAATAAATGAAGTAGAAATTCCGGATTTATCAAATATAGATATTGTAATTGTTGGGGTAAATGAATTTCGTGGAAATGGTTTTGTTGCCACTGAAAATTCTGCAGATACGATTCGTAAGAAATTTTACGAATTGCATTACTGGCATAAAGAAATTTCGATTGCCGACATTGGAAATATTAAAAGTGGCGTGTCATTGAATGACAGTTATTCTGCGCTAACCATTGTGTTGAAGGAATTGTTTCAACTAAATAAAACTGTTGTCATTATTGGTGGTTCACACGATAATACTTTGGCTCAATATTTTGCTTATAAAGAATTGAACAAAATAATTGATGCAACTGTCGTGGATGCTACCATTGATTTACGAAGCGAATCCACTTTGCGAAGCGAGAACTTTTTGATGGAAATGCTTACCAGCGAGCCAAACATGGTAAGACATTATAATCATATTGGATTTCAAAGTTATTTTGTGCATCCGAGAATGCTTGAAACCATGGACAAGCTTCGGTTTGATTGTTTCAGAGTTGGTACTGTAAAAGAAGATTTGGATGAGATGGAACCGGTAATCCGCAATTCGGATTTATTTAGTTTTGATATTGCTGCAATAAAAAACAGTGATGCTCCAGCCGCAACTTGCAGCCCTAACGGACTTACCGGCGAAGAAGCATGTACGCTTGTCCGTTTTGCGGGAATGAGTCCGTTACTTTCTTCTTTTGGGATTTACGGATATGATGCTTCTAAAGATCATCGGCTTCTGACAGCGTTACAAATTGCACAAATGCTTTGGTATTTTATTGACGGAAAAAACAGGAGCCGACAGGAATCAGTATTAAGTGAGAGGCAAAATTTTAATGAATACCACACTGCTTTTGCGGAAGTAGATACTGTTTTTCTTCAAAGCAAAAAAACAGGAAGATGGTGGATGCAATTGCCTGATAAAAAAATGATTGCGTGCAGTTATAAAGACTATTTATTTGCAAGCAATAATGAAATTCCTGAAAGATGGCTGAGGGCGCAGGAGAGAGATGTGTAAATTATTTTGCAGTCAAAGAAGAAATAAACTTAAATTATATTTTCAATAAATTTAAGTTCATCTCCTACTTGCAATCAATAAATTCAAATCAGTAAATTTCAAATCAAATCTTTGGCTCAAATGAAAATTTGTCAACGCTCCTTTGAATAAATAAATGCCGCTACGAATATTTATTTTGTACCAAACAAGATTCTCAAAACCGCCGTCATCAGCCATTTCGAGCATCAAAGGCATCAAAACGTTGCTAATTGCCTGTGAAGCGGTGCGTGCAAATCCACTGGGAATATTGGGAACGCAATAATGAATCACATCGTATTTTTTAAAAACGGGCGATGCATGCGAAGTGATTTTTGATGTTTCAAAACATCCCCCGTGATCAATGCTAACATCTACGATTACACTTCCGGGGCGCATTTTACTTACCATTTCTTCCGTAACAACCAAAGGCGTTCTGCCGCCTGACGCTGCAAGAGCACCAACGGCAACGTCACATGTTTTTAATTGTTTTGACAAAATTCCAGGCTCTATAACAGAAGTGTATAAACGTAAGCCAATATTATTTTGCAATCGCTTTAAACGATAAATACTGTTGTCAAAGATCTTAATACTTGCGCCCATTGCCAGAGCGGTTCTTGCGGCCTGTTCGCCCACAATTCCAGCACCGATGATGATTACTTTCGTTGGCGGAATTCCGGATATTCCTCCAACCAATACGCCTTTTCCATGATTCGCATTACTCAAATATTGACCGGCAATCAGCATTACTGCGCTTCCGGCAATTTCACTCATGCTGCGAACAATTGGATTATGGCCGCTGTCATCTTTCAGATTTTCAAAACTCAGCGCGGTAATTTTTTTCTCCATCATTTTTTCCAGAATTTCACGCTTCATGGCGGTAACATGAATCGGAGAAATGATGAATTGATTTGGTTTTAACAGATCAATTTCTGTTTCGCAAACCGGCGCACTTTTTACAATTACGTCACATTCAAAAACCTCTTTTTTTGAATGTGCAATCTTTGCTCCGGCATCGCTGTAATCTTTGTCAGAATAGCTTGCGCCTTCTCCGGCTTTGCTTTCCATAATAACCCGATGGCCGTTGGCAGCAAGTACTGAAACTGCTTCCGGAGTCAACGCGATGCGGTTTTCCTGGAAAGAAGTTTCTCTCGGAATGCCAATTAATAATTCTGCGCCTTTGGGCTTGATGTCAAGAGTTTCTTCTAACGTTTCATAAGAGAAGGATGGGGAAACAAAAGGTTTTGAAGA
>Ga0157373_10003677_pt1 | contig 11602 bp, 10 predicted proteins | sample C65metaG_FD_113460 | JGI IMG/M metagenome (GOLD analysis project Ga0157373, IMG submission 113460) | Corn rhizosphere microbial communities from Kellogg Biological Station, Michigan, USA - C6-5 metaG | ecosystem: Host-associated > Plants > Roots > Rhizosphere > Soil | place: USA: Michigan...
CGCGATCTATCACAACCAGGCCCAGATGTATGAGAGCGGCGACATCCGCGGCGGCCTGCTGCGGATCGGCCAGTCGGTCGGCATGAACGAGAAGCAGTTCAACGACTGCATCACCAACGACGACTCGCTGAAGGCGCTGAACGACCGGGTGGAGAAGGCCCAGAAGGACGCCAAGATCACCGGCACCCCGACCTTCTTCTTCAACGGCGAACGCTACGACAAGGGCGAGATGCCGATGGCCGACCTCGACGCCGCCTACGCCAAGGCCGCGGCCGCGGCGAAGTAAGGAAAGGTCTAGGCAAGCCCCGTGCACTTCCAGCGGCTGCGCCTTTCGGGCTTCAAGTCCTTCGTCGATCCGACCGAGTTCCGGATCGAGCCCGGCCTGACGGGCGTCGTCGGACCGAACGGCTGTGGCAAGTCCAACATCCTGGAAGCCCTGCGCTGGGTGATGGGCGCCAACTCCGCCAAGGCCATGCGGGCCGGCGGCATGGACGAGGTCATCTTCAACGGCACGGGGGCGCGTCCGGCGCGCAACCACGCCGAGGTGGCGCTGACCATCGACAACACCGACCAGAACGCGCCGGCGCAGTTCAACAGCCACACGACGATCGAAGTGGTCCGCCGCATCGACCGGGGCGAGGGCTCCACCTACCGCATCAACGGCCGCGAGGTCCGGGCGCGCGACGTCCAGTTGCTGTTCGCCGACGCCTCGACCGGCGCCAATTCGCCGGCGCTGGTGCGGCAGGGCCAGATCTCCGAGCTGATCGCCGCCAAGCCGCAGAACCGGCGCCGCATTCTCGAAGAGGCCGGCGGCGTATCCGGCCTGCACACGCGCCGCCACGAGGCCGAGCTTCGGCTGCGCGCGGCTGAAGCCAACCTCGCCCGTCTCGACGACGTGATCCGCGAGCTTGAGAGCAACCACAACCGGCTGAAGCGCGAGGCCCGCCAGGCCGAGAAGTACAAGAAGCTCTCCGCTGAAATCCGCGCCGTCCAGAGCGCCGTCCTCTACGCCCGCTGGCGCGACGCCAGGGAGACGCTGGCGACCGTCGAGGCCGAGTCTGCCCAGTCCGCCGAAGCCGTCGAGGTCACCGCCCGCGAAGCCGCCGCCGCCACGGTCGAGGCCCAGCGCGCCGAGGAGGCCATCCGGCCGCTGCGCGAGGAGGAGACGGTCGCCGCCGCCATCCTCCACAAGCTCGCCATCGAAAAGGACCGCATCGAGCGCGAGGTCGAGGCCGCCGCCGCCGAGGTCGCCCGCCTGACCGCCGACCTCGAACGCATCGACGCCGACAACGCCCGCGAAGCCCACGTGGTCACAGACGCCGCCGAAGCGCTGGAGCGCATGGCCGCCGAGATCGCGCAGGTCGAGCACCAGATCGCCACCGCGCCCGAGCGCCTGCCCGAGCTGCAGGCCGCCGCCCGCGAGGCCGAGGAAGCCCGCGCCCGCGCCGACGCCGAGGTCGAAGCGCTCGCCGCCGCCGTCGCCGCCGACGAGGCCCGCCGCAACGCCGCCGAAGCCCGGGTCGAAGACGCCCAGCACCGCCTCTCCCGCACCGTCCGGGCGCTGGAGCAGGCGAAGTCCGAACGCGCGGCGCTCGGCCCCGCCGCCGATCCGGCCACCGCCGAGGCGAAGGCGAAGTTCGACGCCGCGCTCGCCGCGCTACGCGAAGCCCGCGCCGCGCTGGAAACCGCCGAGGCCGAGCGCACTGAAGCCGCCGCTGCCGAGGCCGCCTCCCGCGACGCCGCCCGCAAGCTGGAAGACCAGCTCGGCCGGCTGAAGACTGAAGCCCGGGGGCTGGCGCAGCTCACCGCCTCGCGCGCCAAGGGCGGTTACGCACCGGCGCTGGACGAGGTGTCGCCCGACCGGGGCTACGAGGCCGCGCTGGCGGCCGCGCTCGGCGACGACCTCGAAGCCGCCCTCGACACCCGCGCCGCCGCCTTCTGGGGTGGACGCGACGCAGACGCTCCGAGCTGGCCGAAGGGCGCCACGCCTCTCGCGCCGCTGGTGAAAGCGCCCCCTGCCCTCGCCGCCCGCCTGGCCTTCACCGCGCTGGCCGACCGCAAGGACGCGGAGGCGCTTCAGAAGGCGCTCGCCCCCGGCTGCCGGCTGGTCACGAAGGAAGGCGACCTCTTCCGCTGGGACGGCTTCACCGCCCGCGCGGAGGCTCCGAAGCCCGCCGCCGTCCGCCTCGAACAGAAGACCCGCCTCGCCGAGGTCGAAGCCGAGATCGAGAAGCTGACGCCCGCCGCCGCCAAGGCTGCCGAAGCGCTGACCGCCGCCCAGACCCGTCTGCGCGCCGCCGAAGAGTCCTTACGCGAAGCCCGCCGCGCGCCGCAGGAAGCCGAACGCGCGCTGGGCTCCGCCCGCGAGGCGCTCGAACGCCTCGATCGCGAGGCGGCTCGCCGCGACGCCCGCGCCCAGTCGCTCGACGAGACCATCGCCCGGTTCGACGCCGAACGCACTGAAGCCGAAACCGCGCTGGCCGCGGCGCAGGCCGACGCCGACGACGGCGGCTCGGGCGAGGATCGCTCGCCCGTCCTGGCGCAGGCTCGCGCCGCGGCCGCCCACGCTCGCGAGACCGCCGCGACCGCCCGTTCGGCCGTCGATGCCGAGGTCCGCGACCGCGACGGCCGGGCGCGCAGGCTGGAAACGCTCACGCGCGACCGCGACGACTGGACCCGCCGCTCGGAAGCCGCCGGCAAGCGCATCAAAATCCTCGAAGCCGACCGCGAGAAGGCCGCCGCCGCCCTGGCCGCCGCCAAGGACGCGCCCAAGACCATTGAGGTCCGCCGCGCCGAGCTCCTCGACCAGTACGCCGCCGCCGAGGCCCGCCGCGCCAAGTCCTCCGACGCGCTGGAGGCCGGCGAGACCGCCCGAGCCTCTGCCGACCGTGCGCTCCGCGCCGCTGATGCCGCCGCGTCCGACGCCCGCGAACATCGCGCCGGTCTCGTCGCCCGTCTCGACGCCGCGCGCGAACGCTTCGCCGAATACGCCGCCAACATCCGCGAAAGCGCGCGCATGGAGCCCGAGGAGCTGGGCGCCCAGGTCGCGGGCGAGGCCACCGCCGTCCCCACCGACCCGGAGGGTGTGGAGGCTCACCTCTACGCGCTCGAACGCGAGCGGGACGGGATCGGCCTCGTCAACCTGCGCGCCGAGGAAGAGGCGGCCGAACTGGGCGAGCGCCTCAACGGCATGAAGACCGAGCGCGCCGACCTGCACGGCGCCGTCTCCAAACTGCGCGAAGGCATCGAGGAGCTGAACGCCGAGGGCCGCGAGCGGCTGATGGCGGCGTTCGGCGTCATCAACGCCCACTTCCAGACCCTTTTCCAGGCGCTGTTCGGCGGCGGCCAGGCCGAACTTCGCCTGATCGAGTCCGACGATCCGCTGGAGGCGGGGCTGGAAATCTACGCCTGCCCGCCCGGCAAGCGGCTGTCGACCATGAGCCTGATGAGCGGCGGCGAGCAGGCCCTGACCGCCGCGGCGCTGATCTTCGGCGTCTTCCTGGCCAACCCGGCGCCGGTCTGCGTACTGGACGAAGTGGACGCGCCGCTCGACGACGCCAACGTCGACCGCTTCTGCAACATGCTCCACGAGATGCGTCAGCGGACCGAAACCCGCTTCATCGCGATCACCCACAACCCGGTGACCATGTCGCGCATGGACCGCCTCTTCGGCGTGACCATGGCCGAACGCGGGGTCTCCCAGCTGGTCTCCGTCGACCTCCAGCAAGCCGAAGCCATGGCGGCGCAGTAGCCATCTTCCTTCTCCCCTCGCGGGAGAAGGTGGCCCGAAGGGCCGGATGAGGGGGCGCACCGCCTTTTCCGCAACAAAATCCCGTCATCCCAGGCCTTGTGCCTGGGACCCATAATCGAGGCGGCAAGTGGGTAACGCGCGGCGACTGCCCAGCGCTATTCCCCAGCCGCCTCGATTATGGGTCCTCGGGACGAGCCCGAGGATGACGGTGAAAAAGGTGAGCGAGGGGAGAAGGGTACAAAGCGAGACATACCCACTGAAGACATCCGACCCCTCTCGCCCCTGCCCTTGCCTGACTTATCCCCGCCCACCCAGACGGCCGTAGACTCACCCCATGGCCAGCTACATCCCCTCGCAAACCGCCCCGAAAAACCGCCCGCGCACGCGCCCGCACATCCCCGCGCGCGCCTCCCTCCGCGCGCGTCCGTCCCCGCATCCGCGCATGCGAGGCGGCGCCGAACACTCCGGATACACAGGCGTCCGCCTCGCGCCTGAAAACAGTCGCAAATCCAAAGACTTACATGCTCCCCAACCGACCTTGACGCACTGCACATCGGCCTATAGGTTCCGCGCCGATCAAACCGGGCCCGGGGCTTAAACCTCCGAGCCCGATTCTCGGACCTGACCTCTCCCATGCCGAAGGCCGACGATCCGCGCGAAGAGGCGATCCGCCGTCTCGACGAACGGGCCGATGCGCTGGAGGCGAGGACCGCACGCGAGGTTCCCGAATACGGGACCCGGGCTGTGGCGCAGGCCTCCCAGCTCGTCGCCGGGCTTATCGGCGGCCCCCTGGTCGGACTGGGGCTGGGCTTTGGCTTCGACTACCTGGCGCACACCGCGCCATGGGGGCTGATCGTCGGGATCCTGATCGGCTTTGCGCTATCGATCTTCGTGACGATGCGCATCGCCAAAGCCATGAGCGCGGCGGCCAGGGACTGGCCCGTCACGCAGGAACCCGTCTTCGACGACGAAGACGACGACATTTAGGAGTTCGAGGCGGCATGGCCGACCCGATGCACCAGTTCCAGGTCCAGAAGATCATGGACCTTCCGGACTTCTCCCTGCCCTTCGTGGGCCGGGTCGACATGGCCGTGACCAACGCGACCGTCGCGATGGCCATCTCGTTTGCGTTGGTGGTGCTGTTCTTCACCCTCTCGACCGCCCGCGTGGCCGTGGTGCCCGGGCGAATGCAGGTGATCGGCGAAAGCGTCTTCGGTTTCATCGACGACCTCGCGGTCTCGATCATCGGCCATGAGGGGCGCAAGTTCTTCCCCTACGTCTTCACCCTCTTCACCTTCATCCTGGCGATGAACCTGCTGGGCCTGTTCCTCGTGTTCGGGCCGACCGCGCAGCTGGCGGTGACCGCGACGCTCGGGGTGATGACCATCGCGCTGGTCATCATCGTCGGCATCGCCAAGAACGGCCTGGCCTTCTTCAAGCTGTTCGTGCCCTCGGGCGTGCCCTGGTACCTGCTGATCCTGGTCGTGCCGATCGAGGTGATCTCGTTTGCCCTGCGCCCGGCCACGCTGGCCCTTCGTCTGTTCGGCAACATGCTGGGCGGCCACGTGGCGCTGAAGGTGTTCGCCGGCTTCGTCGTTTCGCTGGGCGCCCTGGCGGCGGCCGGCGGCGTGGGCCTTCTCGGCATTCCGGGCGCGGCGCTGGCGCTGGGCGGCGTAATCGCGCTGACGGCGCTGGAGTTCCTGGTCGCTTTCCTGCAGGCCTTCGTTTTCGCGGTGCTGGCGTGCGTCTATTTGAACGACGCCGTCCACGCCGGACACCACTGACCTTTCCTTCCAACCCTCTCATCTAGGACGACACGACAATGGATCCAGCAGCAGCCAAGTACATCGGGGCCGGTCTCGCCACTATGGGCATGATCGGCGCGGGGATCGGCGTGGGCACGATCTTCTCCGGCTTCCTGCAAGGCGCGCTCCGCAATCCGGGCGCGGCCGGCGGCCAGTTCACCAACCTCATCCTGGGCTTCGCGCTCACCGAAGCGCTGGGCATCCTGTCCTTCGTGCTCGGCCTGCTGATCCTCTTCAGCAAGTAGGCCGCTTTCACCGGGACCTGAGGGCGGCGCGGGCATTCCGCGTCCGTCACTCTTTTTGCAAGGCTTGAGCGCTCATGGCCGCGGAAACGCAGTCGACCACAGCGACGACCGAGACCACCGGGGCTGAAGGCCACGGTCAGGGCGGGCTGCCGCAGTTCCAGTTCCAATACTGGGGCGCGGAGATCGTCTGGCTGCTGCTGTTCTTCGCCATCCTCTACGCCCTGCTGGCGTGGGTGTTCACGCCGCGCCTGCGCCGCGTGATCGACGAGCGAGCGCGGACCATCGCCGATGCGGTGGAAACCGCCCGCCGTGTCCAGTCCGAGGCCGAGGAGCAGCGCAAGGCCGCGCAAGCCGAGGTCGATGAGGCCCGTGGCCGCTCGCAACGCGTGGCGTCCGAAGCTCGCGCCAAGGTCGCCGCCGAGGCCGCCGAGCGTCAGGCCCTCGAGGACGCCAAGGTGGCCGAAAAGATCGCGGCGGCCGAGGCGACCATCCGCAAGGCCCGCGACGCGGCCATGGCCAACGTCGGGACCATCGCTTCCGACACCGCCGCGGCCATCGTCGAAAAGCTCACCGGCAAGCCCGCTTCGGCTGCCGATATCGCCGCGGCGATGGGAGGCCGCTGATGCCCGAGTTGCTCAATCCCGCTGAGTCCGAGTTCTGGGTCGCCGTCGGCCTGCTGATCTTCCTGGCCATCATCATCTTCGTGGCCAAGGCGCCCAGGGCGATCGCCGCCAGCCTCGACGAGCGCTCGGCCAAGATCCAGTCCGACCTCAACGAAGCCGCCCGCATCCGCGCCGAGGCCGAAGCCATGCTGGCCGACATCCGCACCCAGCGTGAAGAAGCCGAGCGTCAGGCCACGCAGATGATCGCCGCCGCCGAAGCCGACGCCGCGCGTATGGCGGTGGAAGCGAGAACGCGCCTGGAAGAACAGGTCGCCCGCCGCGCCGCTCTGGCCGAGCGCAAGATCGCCACCGCGGAAGCCCAGGCCGCCGCCGACGTGAAGGCCGCCGCCGCCGAACTCGCGGCCGAGGCCGCCGAACGCATCCTCGCCGCCCGCATCGCCGGCGCGAAGTCAGATCCGCTGGTGGATGTCGCTATCGGGCAGCTGGCTGAGCGACTGCAGTAGTCGAGGCCGCCGCGGCGCGCCGGGCCGCCTTGCGCTTCGCCCGTCTCCGCCAGCGCACCGCGATGCGGTAGCGGGGCGGCAGGACCAGCCGCTCCATCCGCAGCACCTGTTGCCAGGCGACCGGGATCACCTCCGGCTCGCGCCGCAGCAGGCGCCGGATCGGGAAGACCAGCTTGGGGTGGGCGCGCTGGACGCGGATGAACTGCTTGCGCGCCCAGAACGAGTTGCGCAGCACGAACATTAGCCCGATCACGATGACCGGGATGCCGCCGGGACCCGGCAGCGGGGAGATCAGGACGCCGGCCGCGATGATGACCAAGCCAAGCAGGATCATCGCCCAGCGCTTGGCGCGCCAAAGCACTTCGCGGGCGAAGTCATCGGCTGGCGAGTGGCGCACACGGGGCATGATGGCGTAGAGCAACATGGGGACACGGGGGGTCGCGCGCCGGACCCGTCGATTCGAGGCCGGTGACGCTTAAGGCCTGATATGAGAACGGTGGAACGGCGCGTAAAGGCGCCCGTTCCGCGCACCCCCCGGTTTGATCGGCTATTCCGCCGCAAGTGGCTCGGCGGCCACAGGTCGCCACCGCAACCGTGGCTTTCTGGCCGCGAGCGTCTCGTCCAGCCGACGCATCGGGGCGTGGAACGGCGCGCCCTTGAAGCGCTCGCTATCCCCGGTGGTCGCCGCCTGGGCTAACATGCGTAGCGCCTCGATGAAGCGGTCGAGTTCCTGCTTCGATTCCGTCTCCGTCGGCTCGATCAGCATGGCGCCGTGGACGACCAGCGGGAAATACATGGTCATCGGATGGAAGCCCTCGTCGATCATCGCCTTGGCGAAGTCGAGCGTGGTGATGCCGGTGCCTTCCAGCCAGGCGTCGTCGAACAGCGCCTCGTGCATGCAGGGCCCGTTCGGAAAGGCGGGGCTCATCACATCGGAGAGGCGGGCCTTGATGTAGTTGGCGTTCAGCACCGCATCCTCGGCGACCTGGCGCAGGCCGTCGGCGCCGTGGCTTCGCATGTAGGCGTAGGCGCGAACGTACATCCCCATCTGGCCGTGGAAGGCGCACATGCGGCCAAACGACTGGGCGGCCTCTGCCACCTCGTGCTCGAGCAGGTGGAAGCCGCCCTCCTCCGTGTGGGTCAACCACGGCGCCGGGGCGAAGGGGGCCAACGCCTCGGACAGCACCACCGGCCCCGCGCCCGGCCCGCCGCCGCCGTGGGGCGTGGAGAAGGTCTTGTGCAGATTGATGTGCATCGCATCGACGCCGAGATCGCCCGGACGCACCCGCCCGACGATGGCGTTGAAGTTGGCGCCGTCGCAGTAAAAGTAGGTGCCCGCCGCATGGGCCAGCCGCGCGATCTCGATCACGTCGCGTTCGAACAGGCCGCAGGTGTTGGGATTGGTGACCATGATGGCGGCCACGTCCGGCCCCAGCTTCGCTTCCAGGTCGGCGAGATCGACGCGCCCGTCGTCGGTCTGGGCGATCTCCACCACCTGATAGCCGACGAAGGCGGCGGTGGCGGGGTTGGTCCCGTGCGCCGAGGTCGGGACCAGCACGGTCTTCCTCGCATCGCCTCGCGCCTCGTGCGCGGCGCGGATGGCCAGCAGGCCGCAGAGTTCGCCATGCGCCCCGGCCTTGGGCGACAGCGCCACGGCCGGCATGCCGGTCAGCGTCTTCAGCCAGTGCGCCAGCCTGTCCATCAGCTCCAACGCGCCTTGCACGGTGGACTGCGGTTGCAGCGGGTGGATGTCGGCGAAACCGGGCAGCCGCGCCATCTTCTCGTTGAGGCGCGGATTGTGCTTCATCGTGCACGAGCCCAGCGGATAGAGCGCCAGGTCGATGGCGTGGTTCTTCTGGGAGAGCCGCACGTAGTGGCGCACGGCCTCCGGCTCGGAGAGGCCCGGCAGGCCGATCGGATCGCCCCGCACCAGATCGCCAAGATCGTCGGCGGGCGGGCAGTCCGGCAGATCGACGCCGGTCTTGTCCCAGCCGTCGCGCTCGAACAGCAGCGCCTCGTCCTGCAGCAGGCCCCGACCGCCGGTCAGGGTAGCGGGCTTTATGTCCGTGGCGGCCTCGGGCCGGGTAGGACGGCCGATGTTGTGCATGCTCATGCGTGGATCACCCGGTCCAGACTGTGGGCGAAGATGGCGATGTCTTCGGGCAGGGTCATCTCGGTGGCGGCCACGATCAGCACGTCGTCCAATCCCGCGTCATGATCGAGCCGCGAGTAAGGGACGCCCGCGATGACGCCATTGCCCGCCAGGGTCTCGACGATCTCGGCGGCCTTCTTCGGCAGGCGGATGGCGAACTCGTTGAAGAAGCGCGGCGTCAGGATCTCGACGCCCTTGATCTTGGAGAGCGCCTTATGCAGCTCCCGCGCCCGCTGGTGGTTCAGGGCCGCTAGCTTTCGCAGTCCCACCTCCCCCAGCAGCGTCATGTGGATCGAGAAGGCGAGCGCGCAGAGGCCCGAGTTGGTGCAGATGTTCGAGGTCGCCTTGTCGCGACGGATGTGCTGCTCGCGCGTCGACAGCGTCAGCACGAAGCCCCGGCGGCCGTCCGCATCGACGGTCTCGCCACACAGGCGCCCCGGCATCTGGCGGACGAACTTCTCTTTACAGGCGAACAGGCCGACGTACGGCCCGCCGAAGTTCAGGCCGTTGCCGATCGACTGGCCCTCGGCGACCACGACGTCCGCGCCCATTTCGCCGGGCGACTTCAGCAGGCCGAGCGACACCACCTCGGTCGTCACCACGACCAGCAGAGCGCCGGCAGCCTGCGCGGCCTCGGCGATCTTCGTCACGTCGGTGGCGGTGCCGAAGACGTTGGGCGTCTGCACGACCACGCAGGCGGTATCGGCGTCGATGGCCTCGATCACGGCGGCTTCGCCGTCCACGGCGGCGGGCAGGATGACAAGGTCGACACCGGCCACGTGAGCCAGCGTCCGCGTCGTCTCGACGTAGTGCGGATGGACCCCGCCGGACATCACCGCCCGGGCGCGCCGGGTGACGCGCTGGGCCATCATCACGGCCTCGGCGCAGGCGGTGGAGCCGTCGTACATGGAGGCGTTGGCCACCTCCATGCCGGTCAGTGCGGCGACCTGCGTCTGGAACTCGAACAGCACCTGCAGCGTGCCCTGCGCGATCTCGGGCTGATAGGGTGTGTAGCTGGTCAGGAACTCGGACCGCTGGATGATGTGATCCACCGTCGCCGGGACGTGGTGGCGATAGGCTCCGGCCCCGCAGAAGAACGGACCCGAGCCCGCGGTGCGGTTACGCCCGGCCATGGCCGACATCTCCCGCTCGACCTCCAGTTCGCCGGCGTGCAGCGGCAGGTCGACCACGCCCTCGCGCCGGGCGGCGGGGGGCACATCGACGAAGAGGTCGTCGATCGATGAGACGCCGATGGCGCCCAGCATCTCGACGCGATCAGCGGGGGAAAGCGGGAGGTAACGCATGGCTTAGAGCGTGCCCAGGTACTGTTCGTAGGCGTGGCGATCCATCAGGGCCTCGACTTGGGACGGATCGGAGATCTTCAGCTTGGCGAACCAGCCGCCGGTTTCGGGGATGGCGTTGACGGTTTCGGGCGCGTCGCCCAGAGCGGTGTTGGCCTCCACCACCTCGCCGGAGATCGGCGCGTAAACGTCTGAAGCTGCCTTGACGCTCTCGACGACCGCCAGGCCGTCGCCCTGTTTCACGGTCTTGCCGATCTCGGGCACCTCGACGAACACCACGTCGCCCAGCTGCTCGGCGGCGTAGGCGGTGATGCCGATGGTGGCGATGTCGCCGTCGACCTCGACCCACTCGTGATCCTTGGTGAAGCGCATGACGGGTCCTCCTCAGACCTTGCGGACGTAGCGATGGGGAACGAAGGGCATGTGGCAGACCTCAGCGGCCTGCGCCCTGCCCCGAACGATGACTTGCAGCTTCACGCCTGCCTCCGACAGCGCCGGCGGCACATAGCCCATGGCGATCGGGGCGTTCAGCGAGGGCGAGAAGCCGCCGCTGGTGACCTTGCCGACCACCGCGCCGTTCTCGTCGGCGATCTCCGCGCCTTCGCGAGCCGGGGCGCCCTCGATGCGCAGCCCCACCCGCACACGCTGCGGCTCCTCGGCCAGCTCCTGCATGATCCGGTAGGCGCCGGGAAAGTCGCCCGCATCGCGGCGCTTCTTGGAAACCGCAAAGCTGAGCGCCGCCTCGACTGGCGAAGTCGTCTCATCGATGTCGTGGCCGTAGAGCGGCAGACCCGCCTCCAGCCGCAGCGAGTCCCGCGCGCCAAGCCCTATGGGGCGCACCCGCTCATCGGCCAGCAGCGTGTTCCAGACCCGCTCGGCTTCGGACGCGGGCACCGAGATTTCGTAGCCGTCCTCGCCCGTGTAGCCGGAGCGCGAGACGATAGCGTCGGTCCCAAACGCGGTGATCCGCGCGGCGTCCATGAACACCATGCCGGCCGCGTCCGGCGCATGGGCCGCCAGCACCGCGGCCGCTTCCGGCCCCTGCAGCGCCAGGAGCGCCCGATTCTCCAGCCGCTCGATCTGGACCTGTCCGGCCAGCTCGTTCTCCATGACCTTGAAGTCGTTGTCCTTGCAGGCGCCGTTGACCACCACGAACAGGCCGTCGTCGTCGGGCCGCGCGGCCATCAGGTCATCGACGATGCCGCCCTTCTTGTTGAGCAGC
>Ga0157373_10003679_pt1 | contig 11599 bp, 9 predicted proteins | sample C65metaG_FD_113460 | JGI IMG/M metagenome (GOLD analysis project Ga0157373, IMG submission 113460) | Corn rhizosphere microbial communities from Kellogg Biological Station, Michigan, USA - C6-5 metaG | ecosystem: Host-associated > Plants > Roots > Rhizosphere > Soil | place: USA: Michigan...
TACAATAAAAAAAGACGTCACAGCTCACTAAACTACAAGACAATAGAAGAATTTAACAAGCAAAATAGAATCTATAAAAATGCAGCTTAACTTGTACTGGACTTTTTATTTGCATATCCAATCTCCGTCTACATAATGAAACTGACCACCTGGATTAGGAACACCTGAACCTTTTATTGTATTAATTATTGACTGAGTCCAATAACTCGGATTAGCTCTATCCAAATCTCCATCTGCAACCCTACCATTAATTAATATTGGCAACTCCCCATCTTTATCAATATAAAGTATAGGACTATTGAGTGCATAAACATAAGGTGAGGAACTTTCTAAAAGCTCCGCTTTAGGATCAACCACACCCCATCTCCCGATATCCGGCATATAAAATCTCGCTCCATAATCATACATTCCTGTCTCTTGGAGTTCTTTACCGTTGTACTTATAATTCTTAGAACTTAGTAAAGCCACTCAATAAGTGGCTTTTGTTCATTCATAAGCAGTTTCTAAATTATATATATCTCCGCCGTCTTTTGTACAATGTACAAACATTTGTTTAGGAATACTATCTTTTAAGCTGATTTTGGTCGTTTGATTACAATTCTCATTATTGTATTCGAAAATAAAACCCTTATTATCAATACTATTAGGAACTGCGGACGCAGAACCTAAATTATAAAAACCTAGAAGTTTATTGAGAGAGTTATAAATATATACTTGTCCGTTACCTCTTTTTGAATCCTCATAAATACCTGTATAATGAACAGAGTTTAAAATTTTGAGAGTATCTTTCTTGGAAGTAATAATATTCCCCAAATATTTAATTACTTGTTCATCAATATCTTTTCCCTTTTTTGTAAATCCAAAATCTTGTTTGGGAATATTTTGTTCTAAAACTAATAGTCTACAACGCTCATAGTAATCTAGCTTTGTTTCAGTAGTTTTATCTTTTTCATTACGCTGTAAATCAGGTTTATTACAATTTGTAAATAAAATTATAAATAAACTCAAAATAAAATTTTTCATATTTTAATAATCTGAAGATTCAGGTTTTTTAGATTCTTGTTGCATTTGTAATACTCTTTTTTGATAACCGGCGGTACCACCTCCATTATACCCTTCTACAGCTTTTGCCCAACCTTGGAATTTATAGGTAGATTTTCCTGTTTTTGAGTCATAAGAAACTCCTCCTTTAAAACCTTTAGTTCCTAAAATTCTTGTTCCTGCAAATAATGAAGTTGACTCATCAGTTTTAGCTCCTTTAGTTAATCCGTATTCACTTTTCATTTTAGACCAATCTCCAGGTACATTCGCTTGCATTATATCAGTTATACCTGATGTTCCTGCATTAGATTCTTGAACTGTAATTGCCTTAACCAAAGTAGGGTCTAAATCAGGAATTCCTTTTATTGCGTCTTGAGGAATGGGATTAGCACCTTCTGTTACTAAACCCAATTGTCCCGAGTTTTTAGCCTGATTAAAATATCCTGTACGTGCGGCAATTTGATAATCATTTCCTTGATAAGCTGACCCAGAAACATCTTCTCCTCCTTTATTTTGGATAATATTTGGCATTGGAACTTGTTTCCAACCAGCTGTGCTTTTTGCAGGATTACTACTGGCGTTTGTTGTTGCTTGGATAAGTCTTAAATTGTGTATCACTCTTTATTCGATGAACTTCAACACCTCGATTATTTATAAATACAATGTCGCTCGGAGCATTACCATCTGGGTCTATAAATCTGATAGGATTATCAAATGCGTAATTGTATGGAGACCATCCCGGAAACTCTTCGCTTAGTGGGTCTGGGCTTATCCAACGACCTATATCTCCCATATAAAATCTTGCTCCATAATCATACATTCCAGACTCCTGAAGTTCCTTTCCGTTATACTTATAAGCTTTATATGAACCGCCAAAAAATGCATTTCTTGTTTTCAAATGGTTCATCCCAAAAGGATAATAATCATTAGCATCTGTAATCTCAAGACACCTATCCTTTTAGTTCAGCCCTTTTGTTTCCCATGATAAAATCGTTTGAGAGCGGGGGGCTTACTTAAATTGTATTTCTAATCTTGTATTATTATTCCTAAAGTATTTATTATTTTTATCGCATATAATTGGATTCGTATCTCCCATTGAAATAATCTCAATATTGGAATTATTAATATACTTATGTAAACTTTTTTTCAATGCATCTGAATAAGCTTTATTCAATTTTGAGTTGCCCAGAAAATAATTTATATAAATTTTCACTTTTCCATCAGAAGACTCGGTAAATTTTTTAAATTTTATAAGCTCATCATTATTAAAAAAACGTCCATCTCTATTTTGAAGCATATCAATCATTACTAAATCGCCTGTTTTTAAACTATCCACATAACCATAACGAATATTTTGTCCAAAACAAGAACTAATGTAATTAGTGAAAAGAAAAAAACAAAAACACAAGAAAAAAATATTATTTTTTCGGTAAATTCTTAATAGCACTTTCATGAAAAATAGTTGTTTTATTTGTTATTTTTGGAGGATTGTATTTAATAGTATTTTCATTTTTAATAGTAAATCCCCATGTTACAGAAAATGATTTTTTACCATTTATAATCATTGAAGATTTCGCGTTCCAATTAACATCAGAGCCTTGAACAGATTCTCTTGTCGGAATATCCGCTAATATATTTGATTTTGGGGTATCAAAATATTCTGCTTTTTTAACATCTTTGCTACCTTGTGAACTAGTTCCATCCAATCTTTCTTCTTTTGCTGACACTACATTTCCACTTTCTTTACCATTATAGTCTGGAACATTTGATGTATAAGTTTGAAACCAACCCGATTGAGCATTTTCATTGTTTGGAACAAATTCCATATTAATTGAGGAGCCACCTAATCCGTTTTCAATATCATACTCTTCCCAACTATTCATGTATATGGTTCCTGAGCCATTTGGTAAAGTGTATGCAGTTGGATCATCCGAATTACTAACATATGTATGTGTTGCCGCTTTATCACTTAGACCCAATTCTTTTTCACTGTTAATATTATTATCCCAAGTTACGTCACTTGTTTTTTTATCTTTAATCCATCCATTTACACTCATTCCATCGGGGTCTGTAAAGAAAATAGGATTATTTACTGCATAGTTATAAGGTGACCATCTGCGATACTGTTCCGCCAGCGGATCCACGACACCCCATCTTCCAATATCCGGCATATAGAATCTCGCTCCATAGTCATACATCCCCGTCTCTTGAAGTTCTTTACCGTTGTACTTGTAAGCTTTATATGAACCGCCAAAAAATGCATTTCCTGTTTTCAAATGATTCATCCCAAAAGGGTAATAATCGTTAGCATCTGTAATCTCAAGAACACCTTCGCTGTTTTTACCAAAGCTCACCCGTGCATTCCCCAAATGATCTTTATACTGGTAAATATACTGATCTTTCTGGTAATCGTAAAAGCCTTCTGCCGTTGGAAAAAACTGTAGATCATCAGTTTCATATTAGCAATAATACCGGCAATAGGATCGATTATTCTCGGATTACAAATCCGCGACATCGAGAGTTTTATTTACTTATTTTTATTAATCAAAAAGAATATAAGTTTTAAAATTAAAACTATTGCAAATGAAGGAATGAGAAAAAATATTAAAGAATAAAAAACCCAGCCAACAGTAACAATATTTTCCATTTCTAAAAAATACATTAACAATGCATAAACAGATAATATGCATTGTAAAAGAATGAAAAAATTTAGATATTTTTTCGTTCTGTTCGGTTTCTTTATGAGGTGTAAAATAACTCCAACAATAAATGGAATTAATATTGTATAAACATAAAACATATTCTATTTTTTTTCTTTTGGTTCCACAATTTTTGTATCAAATTTAACCGTTTGACCACCTAGAAAATCAGAAACATTACTCAAAACTTCTTTCCAAGATTCTTGTTGCTGAGCTCTAGAATATTCTTTAGGTGCTAGAGTCATATCTGGTTCTGACATACTCGTTATAGTAAACCCTATTTTTCCATTACCACCATCAGTTAAATCAAATCTGATTATTCCTTTTTCTAAATGACCTTCTACTGTTTGGAATTTTGCATTGAGATTATCTTTTGAATCATTGATATCTGTAACCTTAACAATGGAATTATTCATAGGTCCAGCAATATCAATTTTCATAAAATTACCTTCTGTGAAATTTGATTTATTGCCTTCCCCATCCATTGGTTGATTAAAAGTAGCTTTCGAATTTGTGAGAAAATCCTGAGGGGCATTTGTAAATGCAGTTTTAAAATCATTAAAAGAAACTTGAGAATTTTTAACCTCTAAATTATATTGTTGTAATTGTGCTGTATTCACATTTGGTGACTTTAAAGGTAAATCTTTAGGTTTATTAAAAGAGGATCTAAAATTTTCCCATTCTAGCCCTTCCAATTCTCGACCATCAACAACTCTGTTCTCAGAAAAATTATAGTGCGATTGATAAGCATACTTTTCAGAAAGAGGATCTATATTAAAAAACCTACCCACATCGGGCATGTAGTTTCTCCATTTAAAGGAGTAGAAGCCTGTTTCCTGCAACTCTTGTCCTTGGTACTTATAAGCTTTATACGAACCGCCAAAGAAAGCATTCCCAGTTTTCAAATGATTCATTCCAAAAGGATAATAATCATTAGCATCTGTAATCTCAAGAACACCTGCGCTGTTTTTACCAAAGCTCACTCTTGCATTTCCTAAATGATCTTTATACTGGTAAATATACTGATCTTTCTGGTAATCGTAAAAACCTTCTGCCGTTGGGAAAAACTGTAGATCCTGTGTTTTCAAAATGGCAGCAATTCCGCCAATAGGATTGATTATTCCCGGATCTGCAGGTTCAACGGGAAACTCAAAATAGAAGGCCTCCATCTCCATTGCTCTCCTGGTTTCTACCGGTGCTGCAAGTAATAATTCTACATCTCCCGGACCGCCACCGCCGCCCAATGTTTCCACTTTTGTATTCCTGTACTGGAATCCGTCAAGATAATCGGTAACCTCAGTGGTAACAATAGCATTATGGTAACCCGATACTGTGCTCACCGTATTTTTCCTAAGCTTTGATCCGTCTGCTCTGTAGATATGACTTGCAGTAAAAGGGAAGTCTAGATCCATATTGATCTCATTCGGAAGGTTCAGAAAATTGTATTGTATTGATGAAATACGTTTTCCAGCCATGCTGAGCATATTTCCGTTCGGATCATAAGGAATTGTATTGGAAAACGAAGGGTAACCTTCATATCCTGTCTGGTTTTGTGAGATGTCTGTAATTCCCGTAAGCTTATTTCCTCCTTCAGCGTAAGTATAGCTCAGATCATCAATTACCGTCGCCGTATTGGTTCCGTAGCTTATTACCGAGGTTCTGTATAGATTGGTAATGTTTCCATTCAGATCATAGTCTAAAGATTCTGTATTTTCTTTGCTGTACGGATTATCCGGATTTTGGTAATATCCTGCTGTTAATCTGTTCAAATTATCATAGGCATAACCATATCTTTTTGGTGTAGAAGAAGGGTTAACGCCTAATGTTTCCACAGCTCTCCAATCTACCTCGGCAATGTTTCCGTTGTATTTCGCTTTTACATTCTTTCCTGAAAACTGAACCTGATCAGGGTTTTCGATTCCTTCTTTTTGATTGTATTTGATTTTATAAGAAAACAGCTTGCCTCCCAAATTGCCCAAAGCCATCTGGTCTTTATTGATATGGGTCATCCAGCCACGGATATTGTAGGTATAATCGATGCTTTGAAGATGGTTTCCTACATTTTTATTGGTTAGCTGAGACAGCTCGTTGTAGCTGTTTTCGGCAAGCAGCTCTTCTGTATTGTTGTCTACCTGATGAAAATGCTGCAAAAGCCTGTTTTGGGCATCATACACAAACCGTTCTTTTACGGCTATTCCTGATTCACCTTCTTTTCTCAGGTGATAAGTGTATACTTTTTGCGGTGTTCCCGAAAAATCAAGCTCCGATTCCGTTTTCGTATAGCCCCCCAAATGATTAATGGAATGACTTCCGACCGCTCTTCCTTTCTGATCGTACCAAGTGTAATTCTTTGTCCAGTTGTCGTCTTCAATGTTTTTTACATAAGTAGCCAACGGTAAACTTTTGGTACTGATGTTTGAGTTTTGAGCATCTTGTGAAAGAATATCCTGTCCTAAAACCTGCGTAGGAATTGCAGGAGTGTCCGACGGATAAGTATCGTAGTAGTTGACAGACAATACGGTTTCTATCTGATTATAAAATCCATTGGTATAATAAATCCGCATTCCATTTCTGGCAAAGCCTCCGCCTCGTTCTTCAGTAATAACATAATTATTAGTTATAGTTTGTAATCCTCCGCGATTTTGACCGGGAAGGGGCATAATTCCTGTATAAACTACTCTTCCAAACTTATCATATTTTGTGATGAGCCATTTGGAGCTTGATCTTAAATTAGCATCCTGTGTTGCCACAAGACGGTCTGCTTTGTCATACACCATGTATTCCCAATCTTTTCCCGGAAGTTTCTTCTCAACAAGACGGTTTCTGCCGTCATACTTGTACTGATAGCAAAGATTATTTAATGTGAGATCAGGAAATACACCGGCAGTTAAACTTTTAACGGCTTCTGCTGCTAAAGGTGGAATGACATAAGCCAGTTGGTCATAATCATTGTACACATAATAAGTATCGGCATTTTCTGTGGCACTGATTGCCTTTCTTACCATTAAAACCTGACCCCGGCCATTTTTATATTCAGTGGTCGTATTTCCGTCTTCATCCGTTACCGTATTTTTGTACAACTGGGCACTACCATACGAAGGTGATAAACTAAGTTTCGATTCGAAAGTGGTATACTTAAATGTGGCTGTAAACTTTTTCACCTCTCCGTCAACATTCGCATCGTAATTAAATGTGACAGGATGGGCTTGCCAGTCTGTGCCGGGCTGTACCTGAGATAAAACCCTGTCAAGAGGTGATGCTTCGAGATTGGAGTGACCAAAAGCAAAATTATCACCATAATAAGTCATGGCTGAAGATTTTACGCCTGCTTGAATTCCGCCATTCAAGGTATTCATCGGGGAAGGAAGCCAGGAATCAACCTGTCTTCCAAAACCGTCATACTCAATATGGCTCACCAAATCTTTTCCTGTAGGTGATGCTTTTACATTCACCACCTGTTTAGCTCTGCCCAAACCGTCAAAATACTGTACGGTTTCTGCTGTCTTTGAAGCGCTCGCTCCATTATAATCTAAATAGGTTTTAGAATAAACATAGTTTTCATTTGTGCTCAGGTTCAAAGTCTGACCATGGGAAAGACCCACTACAAACAATGCACTGATCGGAAGGATTATTTTTTTCATATCTGGTTTTTAGTGTTTGTAGTTGTATTGGAATTCTTTTATGATTTTACCGTTGACATCCTTGATGTTTTCCAACCTGTTTGCAGAATCATATTTGTAAATTTCTCTTATTCCTGATGGAGGGGTAATACTTCTTACACCAACCAATAGATCATAGGTATACGTCGTGATCTGATATTCTGATAGGCTTCCGTTAGTTCTGAACGTATTTAAAGCCGATAACAATGCCGTTTCATCATTTCCGGAAGCAGCTGCTGCATCGGTATTGGAACCTGAAACAATGTTATCAATCAAAGACTGAGCAATATCAGAAAGTTTAGCACCTTCTATCTTAGCGATAGGCTGAGTCTGGTTATATCCCCAAATGATTGTTGTGTAGATCCCATCCTTGGTTGTGTATTGTTGCAAATTCCCTTTGGTATCGTATTTATCATACGTAACTTCAGTAGAAACCACATTTAAAAAATCCGTTGAATTGACTTTATAAGGTAAAACAAACCCCGAACTTTTAGCATCTGCTTCTGTCTGGTTCACAGCATATACGGTCTCTACTTTGCTAATGGTTTTTCCATTTCTCTTGGTCTCTGTTTCTAACGGAATACCTATCATGTTCTTATCAATCATCAATTGATTTCCTTTTTCATGGGCATAAGAGTAAATGGTCTCATTAATTTCCTGAGATGGCAGAATCGTTTCTTTCTTAATCGGAAGGTCTCTCGCATTAAATAAAATATTGTTAACTGTTTGGATATAACTTCCGTTATTATAATCTTTTGAAACAGAATTAGTCATATTGGCTTTTCCTACCACTTCCAGACTGACAAAAATTTTGGGATCTTTATAGAAATTACAGTTTGGATTAGGAGTACCACTTGTGCACCTTTGATGATAGTCATCATAACTCGTAAATGCACCAGCTGTTGTAAACTCTTTGTAAGGCGAATTCGGATACTGAAACTTGATTCCCGTATATTTATAAACAGAACGAAGCTGATGTACATTATCACTCATAGATAAATCATTATTGGACATATCTACTTTTCTTTCTTTGACCAAAAGTCCTCTTTTAAAATCGAAATTCGGATATGATATAAACGGAGGGGCAAAGGATGACGGAAATATAGCGTTCGGAGTATCTTCAGGATACGTATAGGTGTAAACAGTCTTCCCTTTATTTAATTCTGAAACCGATACATTTTTGTACCCAACATCTGCCCCCTGCGTTTTTTGAACAGGAATAAAATTGTCGGAGGAAAATATAGTATATGGTTTATCAAAACTTACAGATCCTTCTATACCCGTAAAAATATTACTGTATTCATAATAATAATTGTGCAGCGGTTTCGGATAATTTAAAGCCCCTGAAATTTCCTGACCGTTCTCGATACTATTATAGGTAAAGTTTACTGATTTTGCAGGCACAGAACTATTTTCATCTGCATAATAGCTGACATTCTTGATCCTGATACCGCCTCCGTTCACATATTGGGTAAGATTTGTACTTTTCTTCTCTTTAAACTCCGCCAATATTTTTACTTGGCCATAATTAACATAACTGGTATTTGAAATAACCTGGAATGTTGTATAATAATCACCTGCCTCTAAATTTCTCAGATGATACGCTGGATAATCAGGATCCGGATCAACTGTTGGTCCGATAATCGTAATGAGATTGTAGACATTCCCTACTTTTTTATAAATACTAAACGTCCAGGTATTGTTTCTAATACTATAGTTATCCTCAAGATCCGGAAAACTAATCTCCATTTGGCGCACACCAGACAACGAGAAGAAATAATTCTTTACGTTTTGCTGAGATCCGCTATGGGTCGTCATATAACTGCTGGCATTCCAGTTATCCGGGTTTTCATAGATATCAGCCTGTTCAGAACCGATAAATGAATAGGTATTGCTTTCGAAATCATATTTCTGTATTCCCCCTGTCGGTAATTTGATACTCTCTAAGATATTATATTTCATACAGTCAGGAGACGGATTTCTACTCAAAAGAGCATTATCGGTAGGCTTAATACAATTAAACCAGCCCCAATGATCTATATTCAGCTTTGAAGAGGATAACGGTATATTGCTCGTATAGTTCAATTGATAATCATATTTTTTCTGTTGTAAACCATCAAAAACACTTATGTTATCCAATTTCAAACGGTATTCCTGCACGTTGTGTAAATCAAAAGTGAAATTGGAATAATTGAATTTATAAGTATCTATAATGTTTCCCGCCGGGCTCAATACCTGAATATAATCAAGTTTACTGAGTTGGTTCGGGTTACTATAATTGGTGTCAATCCTGTTCTGGAGATAGGAAAGGTTAATTTTTCCACGGCCTACTATTTCTATATCTTTCAACAGTCTTGTTTGAGTATTGATACTGTTCGTAGAAAATTCTTGTGCCGCCGGAATTACATTTCCAAAATTATGGGGATAGGTATAAGTATTTTCAATCGGAGCTAAGCTATTCCTGGTAATACTCGAATTGGTCGTAAAGAAAACAGGGCTTAACGGATAATAGCTAAATGTTATAAAAGTATCGCCCAATACATCCTGAACCTCACCTAAGTGGAATGCAGATTTAACCGTTCCTATATTATACATATTATCACTAATATACCCATTAAACCCTATTTTATGGCTGTAGGATGTAATTACCGAGTTTTCCGTCACATTGAAAATATATTTATTTCCAAATTCATCAATTATGGTAAAGCTACTGACGTCATATGTTTTATTAGGGTTCAGTGAGCTAATTTCAATTTTTAGATTGTTTTCGTCAAGCTTTTGAACGTACAACTGATTGCTTGAATTTTTTTTAATAATGAATCTGCCGCTATACCCCATGAAATTATATTGGTACAGATCATATTCCGTATCAAATAAATTCAAATAACATGCTTTATATGCAAAATTCAAAAAGCTGTTGTAGGTTGGTGACTCTAGAATAGGAACATATACTCCTGCAGTTTCAAGAGAGTCCAGAAATTTTCTTGTAAGATTAGTTTGAGAACCGGGGGAAAATTCATCATAATAAATCCCGGTTTTTGGCATCTGATGCGGATTTTGGATCACAATATCCCCATCCGGCCCATTAATGACTGTTCTGGAAATCGACCCGCCTACAAACAAACTCCAGCCAAGCCCTACTTCCGAAGATTTATCTTCAGGTTTTGCCGTGTTCGGATGGTAATTTAATGATACATTAACCTTTACGCCAGAAGATTTTGTGGACAGGCTAGTAATCGGGATTTTAATATCAGGAATTCCCGTATAATTATTGGTAGGTATTTCTTCAAACTTCATCAAATTATTCACAGCCGGAGAAGCCGGATACATTTGATTGATGTTATCCATTGGGTTACTTACCGAAGAAACTGTCGATTGTGAAAAATAAAAGCCGGAAAATAGCAGCAGTACAACCTTAAATATATTATGTGTTTTTCTCATTATTTCTTAATCAATTTAGCATTCGCAGTTTTATCAGTATCCGTTTTCACAACGACCAAATAAGCTCCCTGAATCAGATTCTGCGTATTGATTTTAGTCACTTTATTCTTTGTTTTCAAACTTTGTAATTGTCTTCCACCCATATCGTAAATAATGATATCCGCTTCCTTAAAGCCTTGCTCTGAGCTTGTCGAAGAGTCAAGTCCGATTTCAACGTAAGCATAATCCGATACAGGATTCGGATAAATCTTAATATTCTGCTTTTCGATTAACTGATCAATTTGCGAATCTCCCAGCTTTACAATCTTCCAGTTTTCTTTGCCTAATTCTTCGGCGCTTGTTCCCGCCAATACGATAGAACCATCCTTATTCATTTTCAGATCAGAAAGCCTTTCCTCTTTTTTTCTGGATTCTCCTTTTACATGTTTTCGCCACTGTTCGTTTCCATTATTGTCGATATAAAGCATCCAGAATGTCTCATCATCTGCTTCAATTCTTCCTTCTGCCTGCGTATATCCACCCAACAATATTCCTTTGGTCAGGTCTTGGTTCTTTTCTCTCTTATCCTGGCTCTTATTAATCACATTCATTCCCATCAGAATATCACGGTTTTTAAAATTGTAAGATTTCTGCCACTGTTCTTCCCCTTTCGTGTTTAAAGAGATTAGCCAAACATCAGTTCCTTCTTCTATTCCCACCGTTTTATTTCCTGATCTTTCCGATCTCGATTCACCGCCGATAATGTAACCAGAAGAGGTA
>Ga0157373_10003683_pt1 | contig 11590 bp, 15 predicted proteins | sample C65metaG_FD_113460 | JGI IMG/M metagenome (GOLD analysis project Ga0157373, IMG submission 113460) | Corn rhizosphere microbial communities from Kellogg Biological Station, Michigan, USA - C6-5 metaG | ecosystem: Host-associated > Plants > Roots > Rhizosphere > Soil | place: USA: Michigan...
CAGAATAACTCTGTTGAAAAAATCGACGGTAGTTTGTTTGGTGCCCCGGGCCATATCGGGGTTAGCCGGCTCTAATTGATGGTGGATGACCAGCACACACTGTTCCGTGAATGGAAGGCAACGCCCTAGCAGTCGTTCTTTCCGCGTGTTGAGACTGCGCCAAAAACCGTAGTCTGCTCCAAATCAATCTTGCGATTAATGCGCTGGGATATCTGCGCCACCTGACATTGCTAATTCTTCGCTGCCCCGTTCCTTCCAGCCTCAAGAATATTGACGTTTAGAGTTTCGGTGAGCCGCTCGATAGCGGGTTTTTCCCCCAACCTAGCGGAAACTTTCACACAGAAAACGGGTTTCCCTTAACAACTGTCAGCTTTTTTAGGGCACCAAGCAGGCACATTCGTTGCGTCCTCAATGGATTACACAGTCAGTAAGGAGAGTGGCTATGAAAGTTAAAGAAGTAATGAGCACGAACCCGAAGGCCTGCACTTTAACCGATAATTTGTCGGCAGCGGCAGGCCTGATGTGGGAAAACGATTGTGGGATTCTTCCGGTGGTTGCGGAAGGAGGAAAAGTGGTTGGTTTGATTACTGACCGGGACATCTGCATGGCAGCCAATCTGAAAAACGAGAGATTGTCGAACCTCGCTGTTGAGGACGTGATTTCGGGCGACGTTTATGCATGTAAGCCTGAAGAGAACATTCGAAGCGCGCTGAAAATCATGCAGGAAAACAGAGTGAGACGGCTTCCGGTCATCGCGACTGATGGAACATTACAGGGCATTCTGTCGATGAATGATCTCGTTCTCAAGGCAGACGAGCCGAAAGAGAAGAAGGCGCCTGAGTTGTCCTACGGTGATGTAGTGAACACTTACAAGTCGATCTGTCAACATCGTCTACCGATGCAGGCGCAAGCTACGGTTGGCACCTAGTCAGCTTTTCACAACCGTTCCAAGTTGGCACAAGAATCTCGTTAACCACGAGGTTCCGAGCCGTAGTGTGCAAACAGAACGGGAAAGGTCATGAACAGGAAGAGCGACACCGAGATCAAACAACAGGTTTTGCGCGAGCTGAAATGGGATTCGCGCATGACCTGGTCTGAAATTGGAGTGGAAGTGTTTGAAGGAGTGGTGACGCTGACCGGGACCGTCGACAGCTACGCCAAGAAACGAGCCGCGCAAGAAGCTGCTCACCGCATAGATGGTGTGTTAGATGTTGCTAACGAAGTCGAAGTCAGACCAACTGGTGAGTTTACGAGGACGGAATCTGACATCGCCTTAGCAGTCCGTCATGTTCTGCAATGGAATGCTCTTGTTCCCGCTGAGCGCATTCAGTCGACTGTATCGGACGGCTGGGTGACGTTGGAGGGAGAAGTAGATCTGTGGCGTGAACGACACGATGCTGAACGGGCAGTATTACGCCTGGCGGGCGTCATTGGCGTAATTAACAAGATCACTATCGCACCGGCTTGCATAAACGCGGAGGAACTGCGTGAAGAAATCGAGAATGCCCTCGAGCGCCGAGCCGATCGCCAGGCCGAGCGCTTGCGAATCGAAGTTCACAATGGAGCGGTCGACCTGTTCGGTCGCGTTCACTCCTGGCAAGAGAAACGGGCAGTTGTTGGATCGATTAGTCATGCTCCCGGCGTCAGCGAGATCAGGGACCATCTCACGATTGATCCATACTTTTAATTCGCCGGTAACGAAAAGCAAAACGAATGCTTGTCGCGACCGGCTCAATGACGAATGAGAGAGGTAAGAAATCATGAAAGAGAAGAAAGAAACTAAGGAGCAACCAACTGAACTGGCTAGGACGGAAGCGAAGCCAGTGGCAGCTGCTACACCGTTTGGGTTCATGCGCCGGTTTGCGACCGACATGGAACGACTTTTTGAAGAATTTGAAGGTTTTCGTTTTCCGAGTCTTTTCGGAAGAGAGTTCTTTCCGTTTACCAGAGAGTTTGAACATGTGGGCTGGGTACCGGAACTCGAAGTTCTGCAAAAGAACGGGCAGTTTATTGTGCGCGCGGACCTTCCTGGCTTGAAGAAGGACGACGTCAAAGTTGAATTGACCGACAATCTGCTTACCATTTCCGGAGAACGAAAAGAGGAGAAGGAAGAGAAGCGCGAAGGCTACTGTCGCAGCGAGCGCAGTTACGGCAGTTTCTACCGTCAAATACCGCTGCCCGAAGGTGCTAAGGCCGACACGGCGAAGGCTGAGTTCAATGACGGTGTACTTGAAATAACCATGCAAGCACCGGCACGCGAACCTCAAAAACGCCGACTGGAGGTTAAACAAGGCGAGCACGCGGCCAAAGCAGGGGCAGCAGCAGCCAAATAAATCTGAGGAGGAGCAGTGACAACTTGATTTTGGTCCGGGCGCCGAGAGGCTCAAATCTCGGCCCTCCTCCTTCCGCGCCATAGCCACCTGAGGGATGAAGGTGAAGAGTTTGCGGCTGACTCTTCTCGGAGTCGGCGCTATGAACTCGCCGCGATATGCGCCTGCCGGATTGCTCGTGGAATGCGGCAGCGCTTGCGTGATGATTGACGGTGGACCGGGCGCAGAACCAAAAGGACACGTTGCGGCCTGGCTGGTCACTGATCGCCGTGGAGAATTGATCCGAGAGATTAGAAAGTTGGCAAGACCACGAGGCCTTGAACCAATTGTAAGTCGCTATTCGTCAGAGCTAGTTTCTATCACGCCTCACAATGTTATCCACACTTCTCATGAGACGTATGGTTACGCGATCCGCTTTTACAGAAAGAAGATTGTCTGGGCACCGGAATTCTTGCTGTTTCCGACTTGGGCCAAGGGAGCACACCTCATGTTTGCCGAAGCTGCCGGATGGAGCCGCCCAATTCTTTTTCGCGGAAGAGTTGGCGGTCATGCCTCCGTTGAACAAGTAGCTAGTGATGCTCAGAAATACAAGATCAAGAAACTAGTCTTTGCTCATATCGGACGCCCGACAATCAAGGCGATGGATGCCGGCGAGCTCCCAGTCTTTGGAGAGTTTGGAGCCGATGGAACCGTTTTCAAAATAGGCGTCAACCCAGGCCCGGTCGCTGTTCAGCCCAAAGGATCCTGAAGTCGTTACAGAAGATCTACCACGACTGCGGAAGAGTCCGCAGTTAACTGACGCTTTCCCACGATTCTCCAGTTCAAAGCCCGAAAAAGCCAAGCTGCAATAGTGGCATACGCAATGCTGCTCAATAAGAGCACGCACTCAATCGTGAAGGACTAAGCATCATGAGTCTGCGAAAGAAATTACATCTCGGTTGATTGCGGGCAATACCGCCAGGAAAATCGAAAGGACCAGGTTATGCGAAAAGTATACCGAACGTTGTCGGCGATCGAATACGCATTCGTGTGCTCGATGATTGCGTCGTTTAGTGTGGTGGGCGTAGCAGGACTCTTTTTTGGGTTCCAGTTGAGTCAGTGGTCTGAATGGCAGGGGACTTTAGTAGGTGTGACTGTGTTTATTGCTGGACTTGTTGGCGCAGTTTTCGGAGTTCGCATGGCGTTAGACACAGAACCGTTGAGCCTAAAACATCGGACTAACCAGATAGCCGGTCGCCACCAAACACATTAAAGATTCGTCTCTGACCAGCCCTCAAGGCAATAGTCAAATTGTCCTTAAATGGATCTCAGAGAGTGAAGTGGATTATGAATCTGCTAACTGTCAAGAATCTCAATGTTCAGATCGAGCGAAAGCTGATTATTGAGAACCTCAGTTTTGAGTTGGCTCCAGGTGAAAAATTAAGGTTCTTGGACCCAACGGCGCGGGCAAGACGATTCTGTTGCGAGTTTTGTTACGACTGGTGCCCTACTCAGGTGAGATCAACTGGGCGCCCGATGTGAGAATCGGATATGTCCCACAACTGCTCAAAGCGCTCGCTCAAGTTCTCTGAACCTTAATTTGTCGATAGCGCAAAGTTCCTCACGCTCGTGCGCAAAAGCTCGCATTCTTGCCTTCTGTTTCACGCCGCTCCGCCAATCCTTGAGTGTTTAATAAGAGAAGAGTTTGAGTCTGCATGGGCATACGTCTTGCTCGAAGCAAGCTAGCGACAAGAAAAAGAAAGAGGCGCAACTGCAAGAGCTCTTCGGTGAGCCGCAGTCGCTTCTAGATGCAACGTTGCTGTTTGAAAAGAAAGAGGAATGAGTTATGGAAGCCAGAGGGCGCGGCGAAAAGGCCGCATAGCAAGACCGGTTGGAACCGGTCGTCACTGGCGAAGCAGTGGCGTCCTAACCCTGCCGAAGTTCGTTGCATGAGCCGCAGCGGACGGGCATGAGATCAAGCTTGCAGGGGAAACGGGTGAGACTTGCGGAAGAGTTACACTTCCAATAAGAGCTCGCCACGGAAGCCGAGACGGTCAGACGGTTATTGTCGAATCTGAGATCCTGTCCATAAAGCACACCTAAAGTAACTAAGTGGTGTGCGAGACGAGCGGAATGCGAAAGTAGTTTTGCAAACTGCCCCGCGACTTGTGGTTCTGGTTGCGAGTCGTAAGGGGACGTGAGGACTTCGCAGACCTCACGGATAAATCTCGAGCCTGATTAATTCAGGTGCAAAGGATCTGAAAGAGACCTAAGTCGGCGGGTAAATTGCTATGCGAGCTACGCCGGAACCGCAGTGGCTCCCACTTTTGGGTGGGTAGGCAGGCTTGCTGAATTGCCAATGGCACATGCGGGGCAGAGTGGTCGAGTAGTCGATGGAGTAATGTCCATTCAGGGAGACGGTAGCGCCGTTCACAAGGCAAAGGACCACAGTCGTGCGTTGTCTCCATCAGGAATATCCTGCAACTGCGTTGTAGGTTTTTCGAAACGGAGATACTTGCGCGCGAGGGAGAGCTGGATGCGCTGAAAGGTGCCTGTCCAGTTCGGGAAGGGCTTCATCGAGACCGCTTGTTTGCGCGAACAAGTATGGCGCGATGATTCTACTTCATAGAGCACATAGCAATATCGCAGACACAGATCTGCGTGACAGAGTCGAGCGACAGCTCGACTGGGAACCGGAAATTACGTCAACGGACATCGGCGTCGCGACTGACAATGGTGTAGTCACGTTGACAGGGTTTGTAGATTCTTACGCGGAGAAGTTGGCCGCTGAACGCGTGACGCTCAAGACTTATGGCGTCAGCGCGGTTGCCAATGAGATTCAGGTAAAGCTGCTGTTCAAGAAGACTGACACCGACATTGCGTCAGCAGCGCTGGATGCGTTGCAAGCGCGCGTCGATGTTCCCCACGACAAGATCAAACTGACCGTGAAGGACGGTTGGGTGACGCTCGAAGGGAACGTCGATTGGTACTACCAGAAGAATGCGGCTGAGTATGCCGTAAAATACCTGTCGGGTGTGAAGGGCATAACCGACAACATCAAGCTGAAGCCGCAAGTCTCTACGATTGAAGTCAAAGACAAGATCGAAGACGCGCTGAAACGTAGTGCGGAAATCGACGCGCGGCGAATCACAGTGCAGGCCGCTGATGGTAAGGTGACGCTTCGGGGTAATGTTCGGTCGTGGTTTGAGAAGCAGGAAGCTGCAACCGCAGCCTGGGCCGCACCCGGCGTAAAGGAAGTCAGAAATCAAATTGTGGTGGTGCCATAAACGGGCACCATGATGGGTACGCCTTGGGCCAACTCTTTGGCACGAGCTGTACCCATCTGCTTTTTAGAGTACGCATAATGCTCCAAATTATTGTTGACCACAGATGGCGATGAGCAGAGAAAAAAGATCCGATAGAAGGTCGTTGCTGACAGGAGAACGCAGAACGATGCACTGGGTGGCCGGGAATGGACTTACATTGGAGGAGTTGGAGCAGCTTGAAGAGGCGGCTCATCACTCTCAAACGCTCGAAGCGAAGTCCGTGTTGCGACTCGCCGCCGCTTTGAGGGAAGCGCTCCAGCTGAAAGAGTGCGCTTTGTACACTCAGTCGAAGGATAACCCTGAGCGGATCGGAAAAAGTCGCGCCGGTGGGCGCGAACAATAGATTGCGAGGTACGAAATGCCAAGATTAAGATCGACCTTGAACCCGGAAGAGCAACCCGGTTTTATTGAGGGCCCAACGAGATACAAGGTTGGCCCAAATCAATCAGAACTCATCTGTGGATTTTGCAACGAAATCTACTATGTTGATGAAGTAACGCTTCAACAGGCCATGTCGGCAATGGAGGAAGGAATCGATAATCCCTTCTGTTGCGATGAGTGCCAAGCGGAACAAGAAGAGTTGTCTCACTAGAGGTTGATACATCTTTCGTTCGGTTGTCTCGAGAAATGTTACTCCAGTGTCTGGTGAAGAATGAGTATGGTCACCACGCCCGCAAACAACCCTGTAAGTTGCACAAAACTCTTCTTCAACCCGGAATCGTGATGCAGAATCGGCGCGATATCCACCATCCCGATGTATAGAAAACTCGCCGCCGAGATCGTTAGGAAGTAAGGGATGCGAGGCGCGATAAACCCGAGTGCAAAGTACGCCAGGATCGCACCGGCGAAGGTGGCAAGAGAAGAAAGAAAGTTCGTCCAGTAAGCTGTCCACCGCTGCCAACCACTCTCGATCAGAATTACAAAGTCTCCCAACTCCTGCGGGATCTCGTGGGCAATTACCGCCAGGGAGGTGAGGACGCCAAGCGTGATCGATGAGGAGAACGCCGTCGCAATGACCACGCCGTCCACGAAATTGTGAAAGGCATCGCCGACGAGGATCATTGTGCCCGCCGGGTGTGGCCTGTGGTGCTCACCCTGATGTTCGTGTTGCTCCGCAGCGTGCCCGTGGGCATGCGGCAGTCGCAGAAATTTTTCGAGCAGAAAAAAACCGAACAGCCCCCCCAACATGATTAAGCCGATTTGCCTTGGGGAGTGGTCAGCCATTGCTTCGGGAAGAAGACCAATGAATGTCGCGCCCAGTAGAGTACCCACAGCATAAGCGAGCAGAATCGTCTTTAAGCGGTTGTGCAGCTTCGGGAAGGCGACAAGTGCCCCCGCCCCTGTCAGGGCGCCGACGCTTCCCAGTAGACTGAAGATCAGGACGTAAGACAATAGCATTCCGGAGCCTCTTAACCCTCCCAGCCTTCGAGCAACACACGTGCCTTCTCACTTTCTACAAAATCAAGACGATTGCAAGCAGCCCACTTACTAATGCAAGGCGGAAGGGAGATTTCGCACTTCACAAGGCTATTTTCGGTAAAGGGCGAGGAGAATAGTTGGAAGTGGTGGACACCAAACTTGCGCCTCTTCTTTAAAGAAAGGAGGTTGCGTATGAAAGTCCTCTTAGCCATCGACGGATCGCTGTGTAGCCTGGCGGCGGTCAAAGAGGTGGCCACCCGACGGTGAGCCGGAAGGAACAGTCGTGAAAGTGATCGCGGCGGTCACGACCTGGTTTCCGAGTACGCCTGACCCGCTGTTGATCGGCGCCGCCATGTATCAGGATTTGATGGCGGGCGAGCGCAAGCGCCTGCATAAATTGGTTGATAGTACCGCCGCAGAGTTGCCTAAGAGTGAGACTTGCGAAAAGTTGCTATTCGAGACAATGGTCGTCGAGGGCTCACCAAAAGAGGTGATTGTGGAGGAGGCCGAGAATTTGAGCGAGGCAGTTACCTGGCTAGAATCCGGGCTGTTTCCAATAGTCTCAAATCAAGCAGTTTCTTGTTAGAAATAACCTCTTCTAAACACGTAGTCGCGACTTCGCCATTTCGAAGACCTACGAGCACTCCGTATTCTTTCTTCTCGATTTGTCGAACCGCCGCGACGCCGAGTCGAGTTGCCAACAGGCGATCAAACGCACCCGGTGCTCCGCCTCGCTGAACATGACCCAAAGTGGTCACGCGCAACTCAAACCCCAAACGTTCTTTGTGCTCCTGAAAATAGACAGACAACGCTCGAGCGTTGTAACGGGCGCCTTCAGCAACGACGGCGATCGCGTGCGCTTTGCCACGTTCGTAGGCGCTACGTAACTCTACCGCGACCTCCTCAGGATTCGTTTCTACTTCTGGAATGACTATGACTTCCGCGCCACCAGTGATTCCCGCTATTAGAGCCAGGTAGCCGCAATTACGTCCCATGACTTCGACGAGGAACGCTCTTCTGTGGGACGATGCCGTGACCTTCAATCGGTCGATAGACTCCAGAGCGATGTTCAGAGCGGTGTCGACCCCAATGGTTATCTCCGAACCATAAAGATCGTTATCGATTGTCGACGCGACTCCAATGACGGGAAGGCCAGCTTGTGAGAGCAGATGAGCGCCGGTTTGCGAACCGTCCCCGCCGATTACGACCAGTGCCTCAATTTGGTTTTCGCTGAGATTCCTAAGTGCTTCATTGCGACCTGGCTCGGTTTTGAAGTCCAAACAACGGCCGCTGCGTAACATGGTGCCGCCAAGTTGAATTATTCCACCAACATCTCTCGCGCCTAGAGGTAGAAAGTCTCCGGCTATGAGTCCAGCATATCCGCAGCGGACTCCGTAGAGTTCCCATCCGTTATCGAGGCCCGTCCGGACAACAGCTCTGACTGCCGCATTCATACCCGCGGCATCACCGCCACTCGTTAACACCGCAATCCGTTTCATATACTTTTTGCCTCCACCGATGACACGGTTCGTTTAGCTGTCGCCTTTGAAATCTCCACGACGATCACGGGCGTCACAACACAAAACCCGATGACTATCCAGTCGATTTCAGCAAGGCGAGTAGTACCAAGTACGATCGCCAAAGGTGAAAAATAGATCGCGAGAAACTGGAGCAGTATCACGATGAGAGTGGCGGCCCAGATAAATGGATTTCTGAAGAGTCCATCCAGCGCGGAACGTGTGCGCGAACGGCAATTGAACATGTGTCCAAGCTGAGCACCGATAATCGCGAATAGCGCAACCGTTCGTGCATGCGCTCCCGGGCCATACATCCGCAAGGCCCATACGTAGGCGGTGAGAGCAAGTAGTGCCATCATCATTGCTTGCCAACCGATTAAGATAAGCAGGTCCTTTGATAACAATGACGCCGACGGATCCCGGGGACGCTGCTTCATAACCGCCGGCGAAGGTGGATCGACCGCGAGGGCGAGCGCCGGAAAGACATCGGTGACCAGATTCATCCAGAGAATCTGAAGCGGCAAGAGCGGCAAGGGCCAGCCTGATGCGATGGCAGTAAAGATCATCAGCACTTCACCAAGGTTGTGCGAAAACATCATGTGCACGAACTTGGTGATGTTGGCATAAATTGTCCGACCTCCTTCAATCGCACGGACGATCGTTTCAAAGTTGTCGTCTGCGAGCACTACATCCGCAGCTTCTTTGGCCACCTCTGTGCCACGCTTTCCCATCGCGATACCGATGTTTGCGCGCTTTAGCGCTGGAGCGTCGTTTACGCCATCACCTGTAACGGCGACGACCTCATCTGCTTGTTGTAGCGCTTCTACGATTCGCAATTTGTCTTCGGGTGTGACACGGGCAAAAACGTCGGTTGTGCGCGCGAGTTCGGCAAGATGGCCTTGATCCATGCCAACAAGATCATGAGCTTGAACAGCATGCGGTTCGCCGATGCCAAGACCTAGTTCCCGTGCGATAGCGCGGCCGGTATTGAGTTGGTCTCCTGTGAGCATTACTGTGCGAATTCCTGCGGCTCGTGCACTTCTGATCGCTCCGGCAACGCCAGGCCGAGGCGGGTCGATCATCCCTACTAAGCCGAGAAACGTGTAGCCACTTTCAAGATCTTCGTCTGAAAAGTGATCTACTTGTGCGGTGAAATGTTTCACTGCGAGCGCCAGTACCCGCAAAGCGCGATCGGCCATCTGTTCATTAGCCGCCGTAAATCGAGCACGTGCTTCGGCATCAAGTGGACGAATCGAATCCGATGCGCCGGCGTAATGCGAACAAACCTCAAGCACGACCAAAGGTGCGCCTTTAAGAGCGGCGAAGTGTTGTCCGTTAATTCTGCGATGCAGAGTGGTCATTCGTTTTGTTGAGGCGTGGAAGGGCTGCTCGGCCAGCTTCGGATGCATTGCACGTTCCTGCGACACATTGAGAACTAAGGCATCGGCAACCACCAACAGCGCAGTCTCAGTAGGGTCGCCCAGGGTACTTTCTTCCTTTCCTTCCACGCCAAGCACCGCTTCGTTGCACAGCACTCCGATCCTCAATGCTTGTTGAAGGAGTGTGTCGCCTGCGGCTGAGCATTCGCCGCCTTCGACTTCAATCCTTTGACCATCAGCGAGGTAGTATTCGCGCACAGTCATACGGTTCTCGGTGAGCGTCCCTGTCTTGTCGGCGCAAATTACAGTGGTACTGCCGAGAGTTTCAACCGCACTCAGCCGGCGCATGATCGCTTTTTGCTTTGCCATGCGCAGCACGCCAAGCGCGAGGGTAAGAGTCGTTACGGCAGGCAGTCCTTCAGGAACAGCGGCAACTGCCAAACTGATTCCAACCTCGACCATGGTCCATAGACCATCGCCGCGCAACCAACCGGCAATCATCACCACAAAAGCAATGGCCAGGACAATGTAGACGAGTCGATGACCCAGTTGGGTCAAATGAATTTCAAGCGGAGAACGCTCTTTCAGTGCGGTGGCAACAAGACGCCCCACGCGACCCAATTCTGTTTGCGCGCCGGTGCCGATAACAATAGCTACTCCACGACCTGCGACAATCGCGGTACCGAGATACACCATTGGGCGACGCTCGGATAAGGGGGCTTCCTCCGGAACGTCTTCAATCGCCTTATCGACTGGCGTGCTCTCACCGGTAAGTGCCGACTCCTCCGTCTGCAAGCAATAACACTCCAACAATCGAGCATCCGCAGGGATGCGATCTCCCGCATTGAGAACAATGATGTCGCCCGGAACAAGGTCTTCGGCATCGATAGTTATTTCGATACCGTCGCGACGCACACGGGTAGTCATACGAGTTTGGCGGCGAAGGGCATCAAGCGCACGACCTGCCTGCCATTCAGTAATGAAACCGACTAATGCGTTGATCAGAAGCACGACAATGATCGCCGTCGCTTCGATCACGTCGCTAGTGGCCCAGGCAACCAATGCCGCCGCCGCCAGGAGAGCAATCACAACACTGGCAAATTGATCGATCAGAAGACGCCAGGCAGGACGAGGGCGAATAGATTGAATGCTGTTGGATCCGTATTTTGTTCTGCGTTCAGCTACTTCAAAACTTGTGAGACCTACCGCCGGATTAACGGCCAAGCTATATGCTACGGCCGAAGCAGGGAGGGAATGCGAAACTAATTCTCCAGCGCCTGATCGTTCCGGCGGTCGGAAAGTTGACTTAGGTGTTGATTGAGTTGCAACGCTCATCCCGTTTTCTCGGTCGCTCGTTCTTCAGGAGCAATGGATGTGCCGACTTGTAGCGCGGATTCCAGAAGTATTCCTGCATTTCCTTTGTCAGAGGTGCGCAAAGTTACCCATTTAATGTGGGTAAACCCCCGTCTCGCAATTCTCAGAAAATCGATTACAGTCGCTACTGCTGTTCTTCGCAATGTTTTTGACGGCATGCGGGTTGCGAACTTAAGGGTGGCGACGAGTCAATTCACGACCCATTGATGGCTGTTTGCGATTAATTCGTGGACATCCGGAATGCAAGGCAAAGGCATGATGTGGGG
>Ga0157373_10003686_pt1 | contig 11585 bp, 11 predicted proteins | sample C65metaG_FD_113460 | JGI IMG/M metagenome (GOLD analysis project Ga0157373, IMG submission 113460) | Corn rhizosphere microbial communities from Kellogg Biological Station, Michigan, USA - C6-5 metaG | ecosystem: Host-associated > Plants > Roots > Rhizosphere > Soil | place: USA: Michigan...
GTGGGTTTGCCCCGGATTTACAAAATCAAATATCCGGAATGTTGCTCTCAATAAAGAGGCAAAACCTCAGGGCGAATCTCCTCTGAAAGAAGAAAAATTAATGACAGCGGAAGAATGTGCGAAACATATCGTGAAGGCAATTGAGAAAAGAAAACGCACGCTGGTATTAACTTTTACAGGAAAAGAAACAGTTTATATGAATAAATTTTTCCCGTCGCTTACCGATAAATTAACGCGCAAATTCTTTTTTAAAAACGGAGAATTGGTCAAATAATTTTTAAAAATAAAACACTTCATTCGCTACCTTTAAAAAAATCAATCACAACTTTTTGAATGGCTTTAATAACTCTTACATCAGATATCGGGCGACAGGATTTTCTAACAGGAGCTGTGAAAGGGCAATTATTCCAGGTAAATCCGGACTTTAAAGTCGTTGATATTTCACATGAACTTTCACCGTTCAATTATCCACAGGCAGCTTATGTTTGTCGCAACGCTATCAAAAATTTTCCTTCAAAAACTTTTCACATTGTTCTTGTAAATCTCTTCGATAAACGTCCGGCTCATTTATTATTTATTGAGCACAATGATCAGTATATCGGATGCGCAGACAATGGATTGATCACAATGATACTTGAGGAAACACCGCAAAAAATTGTGGCGCTTCCTTTAGATCTTTCTGAACAAAAAAACACTTTGTATTGCACAAAAGTTTTTGCGAAAGCTTTTCAAAAAATTCTGGATGGAAAAACAATTGAAGAATGTGGTAATACAGGTGTTTCGATTGAGGTAAAAAATCCTTTGCGTCCTTTGCTTGGAGAAAAATATATTGAAGGACAAATCATTTTCATTGACAATTTTGAAAACGTAATTATCAATATTACCAAAGAAGAATTTGAAGAACAAAGGCGAGGCAGAAGTTTTAAAATTGTTTTTAAAAGAGACGAAATAATTGAGAAGATCAGCGAAAGCTACGCCGATGTTCATGAGAGTGAAAAACTTGCTTTGTTCAACTCTGCCAATTATCTGGAAATAGCGATCAATAAAGGAAATGCGGCAGGTTTGTTTGGCCTTGAAGGCTATTCAGAAAAAGTAAATTCCCAAACGCAATACATGCAGAACCGTTTACTTTATCAGACGGTAAAGATTTATTTTGATTAATCTTTTATTCGTTCAACATTGCAATTTTCAGGAATCAGTTTAAATACTTTTTTTAAGGTTGTTAACCTTTTGATCATTTTGATTATCTTCATATTTAACCAAAAAATGTATCATGAAAAAAGTATTTTCTGCAGTATTATTTTCGGCAATTTTTGCAGCTCCCGGATTTTCTCAAGTAAGAATGCCTGCGCCTTCTCCTACTGAATTTATTCGCCAGGATTTTGGACTTTCTTCTGTAGAACTGACTTACAGCAGGCCTTCATTGAAAGGAAGAAATGTTTTTGGAAATGTAGTTCTTTACGATTCGTTGTGGCGAACCGGTGCTAATGCTGCAACAAAAATAAGGTTTAATGATCCGGTAGAAATTTTAGGTCACCAGGTTGATACCGGAAGTTATGCGATCTACACCATTCCTCACAAAAACGGAGAATGGACATTTGTTCTCAACAAAGGTTTTAATAATGCAGGAGTTGCCGGCTATAAACAAAGCGATGATGTTTTGAGGGCAAACGTAAAATCAAATAAAATTTCACAGAAGGTGGAAACCTTTACCATGCAGTTTACCAACATCAAACCCGAGAGTTGTGATCTCTCCTTAATGTGGGACAATGTGCAGGTAAATATCCCAATAACAGTAAACATCAAAGACAAATTAAGAGCGCAAATTGAAAGCGCGCTTTCTTCCGACAAAAAACCATACTGGCAGGCCGCGCAGTTCTATAATGAATACGACAATAATAAAACAAAAGCTTTGGAGATGGTAAACGAAGCGATAAAGCAAAGTGGTACTCCACCGTTTTTTATGGTTTATTATAAAGCAAAAATTCAAAAAGATCTGGGAGATAAAAAAGGAGCGATTGCTTCAGCAAAAGAATCAATGCAATTGGCAAAAGAAGCAGGAAACAGCGATTATGTTTTGCTGAATGAAAAACTGATAAAGGAAATAAAATAAGAATTGATATTTTTAATACAGGTTGCCAGCTTTTGAAAAGTTGGCAACCTTTTTTGCCACGATTCTGCAATTATTAGTTCTTTCTTTTTCTATCCATTTTTATCCAAATGATATTCTTTTTTCAATAACGTCATTAAATTCTCCGCCCTTTTTTTTATTAATTGTTGCTGCTGTTTGATAAAATCACAGGCGCTTCTGAAATCAACCAATTCATTGTAAAATCTACCTAATGTTGCACGATTGTTTTTAAGCAAATAATTTTCTCCCATACTGTTTGTAGCATTTTGGTTCGAGCCATTTTCTATGAAGTGCTGATCAGCAAATATCTCACGCCAGCTTTTTGCAACATCATTAAAAAATCCAATCTCAACAACCATATTATTGCTCAGTTTGTGCATCTCTAAATCATAGTCGGTAATTGCGTTTGCTGCCTTTTGGTTTCTGATAAGACTCATTCCTCCTGAATTTTTTAATTGCTGAATTGTTCGGTCTGTGTAAATGAAATCAGGATAGGATCTTTCCTTTCTAATGCTGCGGATTAATGTTGAATTATATCCGGATGTAAGTGTAGGATATAAAGCAAATACCGTATCAAATAATTGATCCTTTCTTTCATAACCTTCAATTGCTTTGGCAAGGTTAGATGTGTCACTTTGCAGGTCCTGCAGCATGCTGCGGATATACTCCTTCTCACGTTGATGATTTACAATACGCTCTCTCAAATTTTCTGCAACAAATCCTAAAAAAACAGCAAAAAAGATCATGAAGAATTCCAGTAGGTATTCAGTCCATTTCTTTTTGTGTGTTACGTTGTGCGGGTGTTTGTGTACTTCCATTTCCTACTTATTTAGTGATATTTTTTGTACAAAAGTGATAGAACCATATGCTACAGATCAGCACCATATCCTATTTCCTAATTCATTAAAGTGTTGAAACGGTTGTTTCTTTGAATAATGCAGTTTGTCCGAGCAACAGAAAAAATTTTCAAAGATGAAAGTAGGAACAAAAAAATGAATGAAAAAGAAATTATTGTCGAAATATGTAATTCAGAAATGGTTGGATTTTTATCTCAGTATTGTCTCAACTAGCCGAAAGGTGCTTAAAAAAAATAAGAATCGCGGAGTGCGATTCTTGAGGAGGTCCCGAGCGGATTCGAACCGCTGTGGAAGCTTTTGCAGAGCTCTGCCTAGCCACTCGGCCACAGGACCTTATTTTTTAAAGCGCACAAAAATAGGGATTTTTTGCTTACAACAATTTAATTAACAGTCCTTCAATTTGATTCATTTCTATTGAAGTATTTTTGCAAAAATTACCGATTGTAATTCAGTCGTTTTTCTTAAAAAACTCTAAAAAATTATGCAGCGAATTGCCGAATCAGAATTGATCTTAAACTCGCGTAGCGCTATCTATCATCTTGATTTAAAACCAGACGAACTTGCTGAAAATATCATTACTGTTGGCGATCCGGATCGTGTAAAGGAAATAAGCAAACATTTTGATAAAATTGAAGTGCAAAGACAGCACCGCGAATTTGTAACACACACAGGATCAGTTGGTAATAAAAGGGTTTCTATCATAAGTACCGGCATTGGTCCTGATAATATCGATATTGTTTTGAATGAATTGGATGCGCTGGTAAATATTGATTTTGAAACAAGAACAATTAACTCTCAATTAAAACATTTGAATATTATTCGCATTGGCACGTCTGGTTCTTTGCAGGCTGATGTTCCTGTAGATAGTTTTGTGGCCAGCACTCATGGCCTGGGAATTGATAACCTCATGAATTTTTATTTGCACGAAAGCAATGAAGAAGAAAAACAATTGCTGCAATCTTTTGTGACCCAAACCCAGTTGCACAACGGCTTTGGCAATCCTTATATTTCTGCAGCTTCTATGCATTTATTAAAACATTTTGTTGATGGTTATCATCATGGAATCACCGTTACATGTCCCGGGTTTTATGGACCACAGGGAAGAGTTTTGAGGCTTGGAATTTCTAATCCGCAATTGATTGATCGACTGACTTCTTTTCAATTTGGTGAAAATCGTATCACTAACTTTGAAATGGAAACCTCGGCAATTTATGGACTGGGCAAGGCTTTGCACCACAATTGCCTTTCGTTAAGCGCAATAATTGCAAACCGTATTCATAAAAATTTCAGTAAAGATTCTTTAGCACTTGTTGAGAAATTGATTGTAAAATCTTTAGAAATTATAACAGAAAAATTGTAAAAATGAAAATCAAATTTGATAAATACCAGGGAGCGGGAAATGATTTTGTGTTACTTGATAACAGGGATAATATTTATGATAAAATTTCGAATGAACAAATAAAAAAAATGTGTGACCGGCATTTTGGAATTGGTGCAGATGGACTGATGATGTTGAATAAAAAAGATGGTTTCGATTTTGAAATGATCTATTATAATGCTGATGGAAAAGTAGGTTCGATGTGTGGAAATGGAGGGAGATGTATCGTGCAATTTGCTTCAGAAATCGGAATCAAAAAAAATGAGTATTCATTTCTCGCAACTGACGGAACTCATATAGCGGAAGTAGATTTGGAAAAAGAAATAAGCCTGAAAATGAAAGATGTTGACAAAGTTCAATTTTCATTTGATCATTATATTTTAAATACAGGATCGCCACATTATGTAAAATTTGTCAGCAATCTTGAAAATTTTGATGTGGTAGGTGAAGGTCGCAAGATCCGCTACAGCAAAGAGTTCGCAGAAAAAGGAATCAACGTAAATTTTGTTCAGACACTTCATGACGATGCGATCTTTGTAAGGACGTATGAGCGCGGTGTGGAAGATGAAACAATGAGTTGCGGTACCGGAGTTACTGCGTCTGCATTAATGGCTGCGCATAATGATAATGGATTTAATCATGTAGATGTAAAAACAAAAGGTGGAATTCTAAGCGTGGAATTTGAAAAGATCAACGAAACAGAATTTAAAAATATCTGGTTATCAGGTCCTGCAACTTTTGAATTTTCAGGAGAAATAGAATTAAAAGATTAAGGATGTTCAACGTGCGAGTTTATGCAATTTTAATCAATGATGAAAATCAGATTTTAGTGAGTGATGAATATATCCGCGGTAAGTTTTATACCAAATTTCCCGGAGGAGGATTAGAACAAGGCGAAGGAACACGCGATTGCCTGAAAAGAGAATTCAAAGAAGAAATGAATCTGAACGTTGAAGTCTTGGAACATCTTTACACAACAGATTATTTCCAGGAGAGCGCGTTCAATCCCCGGGATCAGATCATTTCAATTTATTATTTTGTAAAAGCACTTGAACCAATTAGGTTTCATCTCACGAACTCCAAAAATGAGTTTACAGAAGACCAATTAAACATTTATAAGCAAACTTCTCAAATAGAAACTTTTCGTTTTATTGATTTAGAAAACTTTTCTGAAGAAGATGTAAGTCTTCCAATCGATAAAACTGTTGCGTCAATTTTGAAGCAAAAATAAAATTGAAATTATTGGTTGATTCACTGTCTCTAACATATTGAACTTTCAACCTTCAACCTTGACCACGCTCTTATCCGGCTGTTGGAATATTCTCAAACTCGGTGGTATTGCCCATTGCAGCGAGTTTCATTTGTTCTGCCGTTTCATGCCCGACATATCTTTCAATTCTTTTTTCAATAAAATAAATGACAGGGGTAAGAATAATTGCTAAAGAAAATTTGTACAGGTAATTCATAATCCCGACAGCTAAAATTAATTGCCAGGAAAATAATCCGCTGAATGCAATGAACAATACAATGTAACTGTCAACAAGCTGTGATACAAGTGTAGAGCCGGTTGCACGCAACCAAAGATGTTTATGACCGGTAACTCTTTTAATTTTTTGAAACACAAAAACATCAACTCCCTGGCTTACTAAAAAGGCTACAAGGCTGCCAAGAATGATACGCATATTTTGTCCAAAAATCGCAGAAAATGAGTTTTGAATATTTTCTACACCTTGCTGGTGACTGCTGGCAAGCCATGCTTTTGCTGGTGGTAACGCAATTGCAATAAAATACATGAGAAAAGCATAACTGATCAGAATCACTGCTGTTACAGAAATTCTGCGCACTGCTTTTGGACCATAATATTCATTGATAATATCAGTGATCACAAATTCAAACGGCCACAGAATGACGCCACATGTAAGCGTGAATGCCAATCCACTTTGTCCAAACAAGGTAAAGTTAGCAGGTTGCAATCCGAACAATCCTTCCAAAGAAAATAATTTCATTCCAATTGCTTCTGCAACCAAAGCATTGGCGACAAAGAACGCGGTAAATCCAACAAAGATTTTAGTTGGCTTATCTTTTAAAATTTTGTGTATCATTTTCCAAAAAAATTATAAAAAGAAAAAATAAAATTGAATCAATAAAAAAATAAAATTAACAGCGACAAGCCATTTTTGTAAAAGAAAAAACTTTCTTCTGAACACAGTTACCAGGTAAACGATGCACATGATCAGATTAATGATAATTGCTGAAAATCCTAAAATAATAATAAGGTCTTTGAAAAAAGGAAACGCCACAACTGTCCCTTTTACCGCTTCCACATGCTTTTTGGCCTCCATCCTATTAAAAAAAATAAACAATAAAAAACAGATGTTGCAGATGAAAGTAACCTTTGAAAAAAATGAAATTATCTTCATTCAGAAATGTTTTGAAAAAACTGTCAACAAAATAATATTAATTTGTCGGAATTATTTTTTAGATGGCAAATGTACTTAGCATTGTTTCTTATAAAATTTTTCCGGCAAAATTAGGTGGCCAGAAAGGAATTGCACTCTTCAATAAGTATCTTTCAGCCGAGGAAAATTTGTTTTGTTTTACGATAAAAGACAACGATCCTTCACTTGCTTCCTACAAAGTTTTCAATTTATTAAATAATTCCCCTTCACGCTATTTCAATATTTTTTATTTCCGGCAACTAAAAAAAATTGTTCACGAAAATGATATTTCCCATATTATTTGTGAGCATCCTTATTACGGATGGATGGCGCTTTTGCTGAAATATTTTTGCAAGGTAAAACTGGTAATTCATTCGCATAATATCGAATCAGAACGGTTTAAGACAGTTGGAAAATGGTGGTGGAAAATTTTGTGGCATTATGAAAAATTCATTCATCAAAACGCTGATTTTACTTTTTGTATCACGCAACAGGACAGAAATTATTTTTACAGAAACTATCACATTCCTTATGAAAAATCAACAGTGATCACCTATGGAATTTCATGGAACCAACCACCTTTCATTCCTGAAAAAAAAGAAGCAAAAGATTTTTTATTAAAAAAATATTCTCTTACATCAGAAACTCATTTGTTTCTTTTCAACGGTACATTGGATTACGGACCAAACCTTGATGCTGTAAAAAATATTGTTGAAAAAATCAATCCTTTATTCATTCAAAAAAATATTTCTTATAAGATCATTATTTGTGGCAAAGGTCTTCCGGAAGAAATGAATGAATTAAAAAATTATCTGGATAAAAATATCATTTACGCAGGCTTTGTAGATGATATTTCTGTTTACTTCAAAGGGGCTGATGTATTTATCAATCCTGTTACTGATGGTGGCGGAATTAAAACAAAATTAGTAGAAGCATTAGGTTACAACTTAAATGCCGTTTCCACTTTCAATGGCGCGATTGGCGTTGATGAAATGATTTGCAATGGAAAATTATTTTTAACTGAAAACAGCGACTGGCAAGAGTTTGCAGATAAAATGGAAACTGCCATTTACATGGATCAATCTATTTCTTCTGAATTTTTCCAGCATTTTTATTGGAAAAATATTGCAGCAAAAGCAGCAGAAGTTCTTGAAAATTTAAAATAAAAATTCCGGTTATTGGTTGTTTACTCTTTTCCTACTCCATCATTTGATCCACATGCGCCAGCCTTCCGTCTTTGGTCATGCCTTCAATTACAACACGAAAAGCGTTGGAAACATCATTGTTAAAAAATGTGAGAATCACTTTATTTTGTCCCGGTGAAGTAGTTACAGAAGGATTCCAATAGAGTGTTGTTCGCAAATCTTTCTTTTCATCTTCCTGGTTGAAGGAATCATAATCCGGCGAATAAAATTGGCGGATCTCTGTATATCCACTTACCATATTATTCGATAAACCCTTTCCTGGTTCTTGTTTCTGATCACCTCCTTTGCGTGTGTAGATCGCAATTGCTCCGCCACTTCCTCCGCCAGCCGCACCCATAAAAGGAGGTGGAAAAACTTTTATAAATGCTACATCAGAAACAGGAACAGAAGAAATCATGTCAGCACTTGACGCCATTTCATCCAGAAATAATTGCGGAGTGCCACCACGCCATGAAAGTGTTGGTGGATTGCTTGTCGCATTAATTTGTAAGCCTGCGACTTTGCCTTGCAAATATTGAAAAATATCCATTGATGAGACTGCCGAAGCATCATTTACCAAATCAAATTCATGCGCATCGCCACCAGAAAATAATCCTGTTGTATATTTTTTATCCATTTGATCAAGCGTTGATTTTGGATTTGCTTTAATGTTTACAGTGGCCAAAACTTTTGCCTTCAGAAAATTTAATTCGCGTTCCATGGCATCGTTCAATTGAATGTGGTAACGGTTTCCCGAAGTGTCTGCAACATAATTATAATAATATCCGTTAGCTTTCATATTATTGGCAAACGGAGGTAATTTATTCGTCAAAAACTGCACACTTACATCGCCTAATCCTTTTGCTTTTGGAAGTTGGTAATAAATTTTTGCAGTATCAAACAATATTACAGACGGATCAGTAAAAGTGCCGTTTCCTTTTACAGGCACCGTAAAAACCTGCATACCTGATTTTTTTTGATTCAACATCAAAACTATTTCTCCCGCACTTCGTAATTGAATGGGAGTAGCGCCATAAATTTTCCCGGATAAAGTAAGATAGGAAGTGTCTCTCGGATAGATGATAGCCGGAAATTCACCTTTCAAAACTTTTTCCCAATTGAACCTGCGCCAGCCATTGGTAAGCATTACAAGATCCAATTGCTGCATAATAGAATCGCTGTTATTAATAAAATAATACGCAGGATCATTGATTCTTCCTTTCAGTTCACTAGATAATAAAAGATGTGAAATAATATTATCGCTCGTGTCGTGATCAATTCCTGCATCGGTAACCGAAACAGATAAATTGGAATAAAGACTATCAGGAACAGAAATTTGAATTTCATTTTTTGCGCGTTTATTCAACCCCCAATGTTGAACCGTCATTTCAGGCTGAAATAAATATTCTTCATTATTAACGAATGTAATCCGCTCTGCCAAAGGTTTCCATTGATCATCAAAAACGGTGATGGTAAGAATTCCACTAGGCAAAGCTTCTGTTGGAATGATTCCTTCTGCTGTTCCATCTTTTAATTCTTTTACAATATTAAAAACCGGTTGCTGATACATAGTACCGATCAGATGTACGGATTTTAATTTGTCAACAGATGAAGGAGCCACATTTAAAATAAAATTTCTTCGTGTACCCATGACCGTTACCTGCAATGAAATGCCGGAATTTTTGATCGCAGGTAATTGTGTTTTGTGTTGTGCTCCTTTTTCATCCTGCCATGAAGCGAAAAAGGTTTCGCCGGCTTTCGGACGCAGGTAAAAAGATCCCATGCCATCATGGATCACATTGATATTATCAACTGTTTCTCCTTTACTGTTTTTTATTTCTCCTTTTATTTTTACTGGTCTGCCAAATTGATCGTTGGCTTTAAAAGCAATTTTATTATTTACACCCGCGATCAAATCGCCGCCTTCCGGAAAAAAAGTAAGCTCCGGTTTGATAATTATTTTTGAAGGAACAGAATTGCTATCAGAAAGAATTCTTAAATCTTTGTTGTATAAAAATGAGGAATCAAAATTAAGCATCCATTTAGTGTATGCTTTCGCATGAATATACCGTCCCTTATAGCTTTGAGGAATATCAAACTGGCCAAAAGAGGTGCCATCCTGAATAGGACTTACGGTGTGCAAAAGCAAGTTTCCGTTTTGATCTGTCCAGTCGATGTAAACCGTTTTACTTGAATCAACCGGGAAAATTGCCTGCATCATATAAGCTTTAAACCAGATAGTTTCACCCGGGGCATAGGTAGATTTGTCATAATGAAGATAAATTCTTTCCTGTCCGAAATTATCTGCATAAGTCTGTAAATTATTTTCGATATTTTGCGCACCGGATTTAAAAATGGAAAAATAGAAAACAAAAATTCCACAAATCAGTTGTTTCATTTTAGAAAACTTTAATCTTGATAAAAAAACGTAAATTAATGTAAGAATAGAATCACACCAAAGTTGAAAATACTTTTAACAATAGTAAATATTGCAATACATTAGGACTTGAAAAAAATTAAATAAATTATTTTTACAAAAAAATTTTAAATGGCTTTTACAAAAGTTACTGAACAATCCTCCCCTTATCGCCACATTGAAAAAATGTCTGTTGGAGAAATCATCGAAAACATTAATAAAGAAGATCACCTGGTTGCGGATGCCGTGCAAAAAGCACTACCTCAAATTGAAAAATTAATAAAAGCTGTTGCTGAAAAAATGATTGACGGCGGCAGACTTTTTTATATAGGAGCCGGTACCAGTGGCCGTTTGGGCATTCTTGATGCCAGTGAATGTGTGCCCACTTATGGTGTTCCAAAAGGTTTGGTAATTGGTGTGATCGCCGGTGGCAAAAAAGCAATTGTTGATCCTGTTGAAAACGCGGAAGATGACACGACGCAAGGTTGGAAGGACTTGCAGGATTATGATATTTCTGACGCAGATGTAGTTATTGGAGTTGCGTCTAGTGGTACAACGCCATATGTAATTGGCGCTTTGCAAAAATGTAAAGAAAATAAAATTATAACCGGAAGTATTGCCTGCAATCCTGAGTCGCCAATCAGCAGTGTTGCAGATTTTCCTGTAGAAGTAATTGTTGGCCCGGAATTCATCAGTGGAAGCACCCGCATGAAAAGTGGCACCGCACAAAAAATGATTTTGAATATGATCTCTACAACTGTGATGATCCAAATGGGAAGAGTGGAAGATAATAAAATGGTGAACATGAAATTGACGAATCAAAAAATCGTACGACGCGGAACAAGAATGCTGATGGAAAAAACCGGGATAAAGGATGAAGCAACTGCAGAAGCTTTATTACTGAAATATGACAGTGTCAAAAAAGCAATGGAGCACTACAAATAGCATTGACATCGTATTACATCATATTTTGCTGATTTTACAAAAATATAAATCAACAATATTTGTTGCTTTATTATAATATTCCCTAACCTTTTGATTGAAAAAGTTTTGTCTTTTCGAAAGAATTTTTCCAGTTTAGGATTTTGTCTAATTCATTTATTTTCGCAAAATGTCGTTCACTTCTATTCTACAAAATGCAGTTTTACAAAGTTTATCAGAATTATATGGACAAAGTTTTA
>Ga0157373_10003688_pt1 | contig 11583 bp, 12 predicted proteins | sample C65metaG_FD_113460 | JGI IMG/M metagenome (GOLD analysis project Ga0157373, IMG submission 113460) | Corn rhizosphere microbial communities from Kellogg Biological Station, Michigan, USA - C6-5 metaG | ecosystem: Host-associated > Plants > Roots > Rhizosphere > Soil | place: USA: Michigan...
TATTGCCTATACAAGAAAGCGGACAATTGAATTTCGTAGATCTGGACAAAAATCAATTTATGCCCGGATTTGAATGGAATTTTGCCTTTGGACATACTGAAGCAATGATGATCCCTAAACTGAAATACAAGGACCGTACAGTCATTTATGCTGCCGATCTCCTACCCTCTACCGGTCATATTCCCTTACCGTATGTGATGTCCTATGATATGTTTCCACTGCAAACATTAATTGAGAAAAAAGAATTTCTGGAAGAAGCAGCAGCAAATGATTATGTAATTTATCTGGAACATGATCCTGTAAATGAATGCTGCACGGTGGAACAGACTGAAAAAGGAATTAAATTAAAGAATATCTTTAAATTGTCAGATTTATAGAAATTACCCATTTGAGCTAAACATTTAAGATTTTCCTTCGTTTTAAATTCATAATGCGAAGAAATATATTGATTTATCTGCTCCCTATATTCTTATTGAGTTGTGGGACAGCAGAGTTTAGTCCGAACCAGAGGTTCAATTCAGGTTCTCCCCAAAATGTTAATGCTACACAAATTGCAAAACTAGCGCAAAAAACTCCTGGCGCTGTCATCAGGATTGCTGTATCCAGTGATACGCATACTGCTTATGACGACAGCCGCGACTTTGTGAAATATGTGAACTCTACGGGTGGTTTTGATTTTGCTGTGCTGAATGGTGATATCACAAATTTCGGATTACTTACAGAATTTGAAGGTATTGAGAAGATATATGAAGGGTTGAATATACCTTTCGTAACCGTAATCGGCAATCATGATGAGAATGCTGAAGGAAATTCGGTTTACCAGCGGATGTTCGGAGAAAAGAACTTTACCTTCAGTTATGGCGGAATCAAATTCATCTGCCATGATACCAACAGCAGGGAACACAGCTTTGACGGTACCGCGCCGGATATGGACTGGCTGAGGAAAAATATGGTTCCGGATGCCAATCATCCATTTTTAATCGCATTTTCTCACGTCCCTTCTTTTGATGGCGATTTCGACCCCAGTCTTCGCCAGCCATACGAACAGCTTTTCAACACTACATCAGGCGTACTGGCATCTGTACATTCACACAGGCATTCAACCGATTCTATTTATAAGCCCGACAGTACCAGCATACCTTTTATCGTTACCAATACTATCCTCAACAGAACCTTTACCGTTATAGAAATCTCAAATGGCCAACTTAGCACACATCCCGTTAGTTTTTAGAATACTCGTGCTACTTAGTTGCTGCGGTTCAGGACTGATGGCACAAGGTCGTTTTGTAAAGGCGATTATTCCTGATCAGGCGATTATCCAATATGCAGGAAGTATAGGTTATCTTAGTGCAGGTATCGGTTACAATTTCTTCAAAGAGAAAAGTACGCTCAGCTTTCACTATGGCTATGTACCAAAAAATAAGGGTGGAGAGCTCAACATCGCTGCGCTGAAGTTCGATTATAAACCTTTTGCCATCAAAATTGGTGATCAGCTGGTATTCCATCCTGTCAATCCCGTAGCATTTGTATCCTATACTTTTGGTCAGCAATTTGGCTTTGAGTTCGATTCTCAGGTTTACGAGGATGGCTATTACTGGTGGTCGCCGGCACTGAGGCAGCACCTGGGCATCACCTCAGAACTCAAAATACTGGGAGACGGAAGTTCCAAAATCAAATCCATAAGTCTGTATGCAGAAGCAAACACCAATGATTTGTATGCCATCAACTGGTATCATGACATAAAAGGGATTCCTTTTACAGACATATTCCGCCTTGGCTTTGGCATTAAGATGAATTTTTAAAATATATCTATTCCTGAGACCTGAAAATCCGCGACAACGAAAAAAACGTAATATATTATAAAACAACTAATTATTATTGATTAATAATAAAAAAACAATAAATATGAGTATATAACAGCGGGCATGACAAAAGGACTTTGGAATAATTTTTGCTGTTTAATTATTCCATAACTAAGCATTGTAAACTGTAACGTTTTCAGGAATTTATGATTTAAATTGCCTTTTAATCCTTACTTTTGCACGTTCAATACATAACGAGTACCAAAGCACATCAATGAGACAACTCAAAATCACCCAATCCATAACCAATCGCGAGAGTCAATCTCTAGACAAATATCTTCATGAGATTGGTAAAGTAGATTTAATCACCGCAGAAGAGGAAGTAATACTGGCCAGAAAGATACGTGAAGGTGACCAGGCTGCTTTAGAACGCCTTACCAAGACGAACTTACGTTTTGTGGTGTCAGTGGCGAAGCAGTACCAGAATCAGGGACTGACTTTAGGTGATTTAATTAACGAGGGTAATCTTGGTTTGATCAAAGCGGCCAAACGTTTTGACGAAACTAAAGGTTTTAAATTCATTTCCTATGCCGTGTGGTGGATACGTCAATCGATTTTGCAGGCTATTGCAGAGCAAAGCCGCATCGTACGTTTGCCTTTAAACCAGGTGGGTTCATTGAGTAAGATCAGTAAAGCATTCTCTAAATTAGAGCAGGAATATGAGCGCGAACCTTCTCCGGAAGAACTTGCTGATATCCTTGAAACTACCGTAGATAAAATCTCTGATACTTTAAGTAACTCAGGAAGACACGTATCCATGGATGCTCCTTTCGTACAGGGAGAAGAGAACACGCTTCTTGATGTTTTGGAAAACCATGAACCAAACACAGACAGCAGCTTAATTAACGAGTCGCTTTCCGAAGAGATCAAACGCTCACTGTCTACTTTAACAGAACGTGAGAGAGAAATCATCGTTCTCTTCTTTGGTCTGAGCACCAATCATCCGCTCTCTCTTGAAGAAATTGGCGAGAAATTTAACCTTACCCGCGAGCGTGTTCGTCAGATTAAAGACAAAGCGCTGCAACGCCTGCGTCATACATCACGTAGTAAAATATTGAAATCATATTTAGGCTAACAGAGCCATCCTTCATGTCATACGAGGCTGTCATTTTATTATGGCAGCCTCGTTGCGTTTTGAGGAACATAAAATTTCTCGTTATCAATCAATGAGATACCTCAACAAATTTAATTTTTTTCATTGTCCCTTGATGTGTCATTAATTTGTAATATATTAGGCTTTACCAAATACAGTAAATAGCTACGACTAATACCTATTGTTATGAAATTATATCTTCTCTTGCCCCTGGTAATGACATTGGGTTGCCATGCGGTAAAAACATCTAACCTTCCGGCGCATTCAGATCAGTTATTAAAGGATGTACAAACGCTTTCGTCTGATGCTTATGAAGGTAGAAAGACAGGTACAAAGGGAGCCGAAATGGCCAGAACATATATCACGAAGAGGTTTAAAGAAATAGGACTCAAATCCTTCCCTCTCCTCAACACCTATCAGCAGGCATTTTCTTTCTCAGGAATTGATGATCCAAAAATTCAGGGTAAAAATATGATCGGTTATATCGCCGGTTCCAGTAGCAAAGTGATTGTGATCTCCGCTCACTATGATCATCTTGGCGTCATTAACGGCAAGATCTTTAACGGCGCTGACGATAATGCCTCGGGCGTAGCAGGGATGCTGAAGATAGCTGCTCATTTTGCTAAAAACAAGCCGAACTATACATTGATATTTGCGGCATTTGATGCTGAGGAATTTGGCAGAAAGGGATCTGAACATTTTGTCAGTCATCTTCCGATTGATATTAAAAGGATTAAGCTGAATATCAATTTGGATATGATCAGCCATAATGACAAAGGCGAGCTATACGCAACGGGCACTTATAAAAACCCGCAGCTAAAAAATTATATCGTAACTACCAATCCTGATCTAAAGATCCTTTTTGGTCATGATAATCCTAAACTGGGGGTTGACGACTGGACGGAACAAAGTGATCAGGCTGCCTTTAATAGCAAGAATATTCCATTTGTGTATTTTGGTGTTGAAGATCACCGTGATTATCACAAAAGCACGGATACTTTCGAGAATATCAACCAGCAGTTCTTTATCAATGCTGCCAACAGCATCTTAGAGATTGTTGACAACTTTGATAAAGATCGTACTGTGCAAAGGAGCTTTAGAGAAAAGTTGCAGTCGAGGAGATAAGGTTATTTCCTGATTCTTGTTCTATTCTCAATCATCCCGTTAAACTCGCTGTTCACTGGTTTCATATCTGTAAAATTCAGTGAAGCAGCTCTGGTTCTTTCTGTAACAGTGCTGGTGGCACTCTGACTCGTAGATCCCGGAGCAATCAGGTTCAAAGCGGCAGCGAGATTGCTCTCTCTTTCATCGCCAAAAGGATAGGTAGAATTGTCACTTACTGTTGTTCCCGGCACCATTCCCGTATAATATCCCCCCTCTTTGTTTGCGTTTTGTGTTTCAAATAAAGGCATATAAACCTCATACCTGTTTTCGAGTGTGATCGGGAAAAAGCCCACCGGTTTTCCATAGGTAGTGCGTCCTACCAGTTGCACATTCATGTAAGGTTTGAGCGCATTGATTAACAACTCACTTGCTGATGCTGTGCTGGCACTTACAATAAATACAACATTGGTCACACTATTCAGACTTCCTTTTTTCTCAAAGATGGCGATATTATCGGTACTTGTGGCTGAGTAATTAAGATCAGCATAAGTTATTCTTTCTCCATTATTCTTGTACTGGATTTTACCTGCTGCAGTCAGCAATGGCTGATTTTTTAAAATGCTTGCTCCACCACTCTGCATCGTAGGGTTATAAATTTCTGTGTACATTGTCTTCCCTGCAAGACTTGCCGGTGCAATCAAATTAGCGAGATACTCAGCAGTATTGATATACCCGCCTCCATTATAACGGAGATCAATAACCAGGTCTGTCACTCCTGCTGCAGCAAAACTCGCAAATGCAGGATCAAGATTAGCATCACTTGGTGCACTCAGATTCGTTAGCGTTGAGAACCGCGCAAAAGCCAGATAGCCGATTTTTTTGCTCGCTCTGTTGATTACTTTGGATGTATACACAGGACTACTTTTGTAGGAAGTCTTAGTTAAGGTGACACTAAAAGGTACTTTGTCCACATAATTGACACCCTCAATTTTTACAGATGCCCCAGCCAGAGAACTGATGATAGCTGCATTCTCAGATGAATAGTTGGTACCTGAAATTGTATTCCCATTTATTTTTTGAATCTGCCAGCCACGCTGAACATTATTGGCAGCAGCTGAGGAACCCGGATATACCGCAGTGATCAGCAGCACGAAGCTTCCTGAGGTACCGCTGTTACTGGTCAGGTAAAATATCGGTCTGATACCAATATCAAAGCCATTACCTTCGGTATCCACACTTGCGCGATTATTGATATTCGCTGTAACATCGGGATTATCCTGGGTTTTATCATTGATATATGAGTACTTTGGATAACCATCATCCGATGCTTCATAAGCCGCACCGGTCGTTGGATTTATCTTTAACTGGCTGATTTTATACAGCTCATCATCATAATTATCCAGGTCCGCAGACTTTCCAGAAAATTGTCTTGGATTAAACGCACTATACTCCGGCAATGCATCATTCCAGAAATAGATCTGTTTTGCATAGAGAAAAATCGAATCCAGCGTAAGCTGCTTTCTTGAGCCAGCTGTTGGAACCCCGGTTGTAGTCACCGGCGTGGTTGTCAGATCTTCGTGACTACTCTTTTTGCAGGACGCCATGATGCCCATCAAAACAATAAATACAAAGAAAATACTAAATCGATTTTTAGTAAAAAGGTCTTTCATAGGGTTGAAATATATACTTCTGGTAATTACGCAATTAAGTTACAGAAAGATTGTCTACAGAAACAAACCTCAAAGTGTTAAAATATGCTAAATCAGCACCTGCTTTCGTACCGCCTACAATGAGTATTTCATCACTATCCAGCTCATTCTCTATACAGATCCTATCAATTGCTCCTTCGTATCCGTTTTCCATTTCGTTAAGAAAATAGACCTTTAAATACCTTTCAAGACCGTTCCATTCCATTTGCCTGATTTTATTGAGCTGTTCTTCAGGCTTTCCATTCAGCAGTAAGAAGATCGGTTTACCTGCTTCCTGTACAGCTTTAAGGAAATCAAGTACTTGTGCAAAAAGCAATAGTTTTAATGGCAGCCGCGCATTTTGCTGCAGCAAATCAAAATTAATATGATATTTCTCTGGCAAATTAAATCGTGCAGCAGTTTTTTCAAAGATGCCTGCCCGACCTTCCTCGCGGTAAGTTTCTTCCATAAAATGAATGATTCCGGAGGCCTCCACCTGTTCGCCGTATTCAATGAACTGTGCAAACAGATAATAAACCTGCAACCAGTAATCCTTGGCCGGATAAAGTACGTCATCCAGTTCAAAAACAAAGCCCTTGTTCTCCTTTATATAATTCTCAGCAACCATTATGAAATTGTAAATAGGGTATATTTTAGACCTTCAGGTGTTTCTTCAATATAGAATACGCCGTTCAATTCTCCGGCATGATCATGTGCGATGGCAGGCGCTGAAGTATAAATCAGTTCACCCCTATCGTATACCGCCCAATTCTGCAAATTAGCAGCGCCTGTTAAAGGATACTTCCCGAAGGTAAGCAGGTCCGGCAAAAGCACATGAATATTAAATTCCTCAAAAAGAACCGCCGATTTTACTACAGCCTCCAGCTCAAAAGCATGAAGTGGCAAAAGACGCTCTGCATTCTGATCCAGGCATGCGCTGAGCAAATTGTGGGCTGTGATTTCTTCATTTCTTTCACCAAGACTTACAAACTGGTATTGCGCGGATGAGAATGATGGCGCTTCGCCGTAATCGGCCAGCAGAACCTGATCTCCGCTGAATGCTTTTAATAATTTTAGTGCCTGGGAAGATTTCCCCCCGGTGATTAGTGTCTTCAAATTTTATACGATTAGACCATCTTTCATGGTAACTACCCTGTCGCTGATTTCGGCAAGGTCTTCATTATGGGTAACGATTACAAAAGTCTGCTTAAAATTATCCCGCAGTGTGATAAAAAACTGGTGCAACGATTGTGCGTTCGCAGAATCGAGGTTACCAGAGGGCTCATCTGCCAGAATAATAGAGGGTTCATTGATGAGTGCCCTTGCCACGGCAATACGCTGCTGTTCCCCTCCGGAAAGTTCATTGGGCTTATGTGACGAACGGTCTTTTAAACCGAGCAGATCCATCAGTTCGAGTGCACGTGTCTCTGCATGTTTTTTGCTTTTTTTAGCAATAAAAGCTGGTATGCAAATATTTTCCAGGGCTGTAAACTCGGGAAGAAGGTGATGAAACTGAAATACAAAACCGATATTTTCATTTCTGAAAATACTCAGCAGTCCGCCTGACAACTTATTTACTTTGGTGCCGTTCAATTCCACAGTACCTTCATCAGGCTTATCCAGCGTGCCCAGGATATGCAATAGCGTACTCTTCCCGGCACCGGAAGCGCCTATGATACTTACAATCTCTCCCTTACTTACCTCAAAATCTACACCTTTGAGGATGGGAAGATTCCCGTAAGCTTTTTTAATACCTGTGGCTTTTAGCATCTAGCAAACTTACAAAAAGTTGAGATTAAATGTAGATAACGTTAATATTACACCTTTTAATGCGGGATAAAAGCCAGAATAAGTTTTTAAAACCAATCTGAAATTGTAGATTTGGATCAAATTTTTCAGCTAATGAATATACACGAATATCAAGGTAAAGAAATACTTAAAAGTTTTGGTGTTGCCGTACAAGAGGGCATAGTAGCCGAAACTGTTGAGCAGGCTGTTGAAGCTGCTAAAAAGATGAAAGCAGACTATAACTCTGACTGGGTAGTGATTAAAGCACAAATCCATGCCGGTGGCCGGGGAAAAGGTGGTGGTGTTAAATTAGCCAAAAACCTGGACGAGGTTAAACAAAGAGCTACCGACATTTTAGGTATGCAACTGGTTACTCCTCAAACCGGAGCTGAAGGTAAAAAAGTAAATAAAATTCTGGTAGCCCAGGATGTTTACTATCCAGGTGCTTCTGAAACAAAAGAATTCTATGTGAGCGTTTTATTAAACCGCGCTGCAGGAAGAAACATCATTATGTATTCTACTGAAGGCGGTATGGATATCGAAGAAGTAGCTGAGCATACTCCTCATTTGATTTTTAAAGAAGAAGTTGACCCTAAAGTTGGTCTTCAAGGTTTCCAGGCGCGTAAAATCGCTTTCAACCTTGGTTTAAGCGGCGCTGCATTCAAAGAAATGGTGAAATTTGTTACCGCTTTATACAAAGCATATGACAACACGGATTCTGCCATGTTTGAAATCAACCCTGTTTTGAAAACTTCAGACGATAAAATCATTGCTGTTGATGCTAAAGTAGATTTAGATGAAAATGCTTTATTCCGTCATGCTGATTATGCAGCAATGCGTGATAAACTGGAAGAAGATCCTACAGATGTTGAAGCAAGTGAATCTAACCTTAACTATGTAAAGCTTGACGGAAACGTTGGCTGTATGGTTAATGGTGCTGGTTTAGCAATGGCTACAATGGATATCATTAAAATTGCCGGTGGTGAGCCTGCTAACTTCCTTGATGTAGGTGGTACTGCAAATGCACAAACGGTTAAAGCTGGTTTTAACATTATCCTTAAAGATCCGAATGTTAAAGCTATCCTGATTAACATTTTTGGTGGTATCGTTCGTTGTGACCGTGTTGCACAAGGTGTAATTGATGCTTACAATGAAATTGGTGATATCCCTGTTCCAATTATCTGCCGTTTACAAGGTACAAATGCTGAAGAAGCTAAAAAATTAATTGATGAATCAGGACTTAAAGTATACTCTGCAATCGCATTGAAAGATGCAGCCGCCCTGGTTACTGAAGTTTTAGCTTAGTTCCTGACTAAGGCATAATACCTATTATATTATACAATGCCAATTGTTCATTCAATTGGCATTTTTTTTTGCCATTACATTTTGTAAAAATTCCCTGTAAACAAAAAAATCCTCCAACTTTTCAGTCGGAGGATTTTTTAAACCAAATATAAATTAAACGAGCAATACAAACATACGACTTTTTTAAACAAATGCAACATATATTTTGTTTTTTCATTATAAAAATCAAAATTCAACAATAAAACATCTATTTATATGGATAAATAACACATATCCATAGTTTTATCTGATGAAAATCAACAAAATATCTCATAGAAATAGCTAAAGAAACCATAAAAGCTACATAATTTATAAAAATAACACCGAATTAACATTAACATAACGATAAAAACCTGCAATTTTTATAAAAATATTCGATAATTCATTCTATTTACCAATTTTAACTAAAAAATACAGACATCAAACTTCCCCACGATCTCAGTGGAATTTCTAAATGGAAATCCTTATTTTTGAGCGCTCCACAAGAAAATCATGATTAAAAGAGAAAAAATAAAAAGCCTGTTAGAAACAACGGATTTTAACAGAGATGTAACCGTAATGGGTTGGGTAAGAACCTTCCGCAACAATCAGTTTATTGCCATCAATGATGGATCATGTATGGGTAATATCCAGATCGTGGTAGATTTTGCAAATACTGCAGAAGATTTATTAAAAAGAATTACTACCGGAGCTGCAATCGCTGTTACAGGTACACTTATTGAATCTCTGGGTAAAGGTCAAAAAGTAGAGGTGAAAGCCGCCACGATAGAAATCCTGGGCGACAGTGATCCGGAAAAATTTCCTTTACAACCAAAGAAACACAGCCTGGAATTCCTCAGGGAAATTGCACACCTGCGTTTCCGCACCAATACCTTTAATGCCGTTTTTAAAGTGCGCCATGCGCTTTCATTTGCTATACACCAATTTTACAATGAAAGAGGTTTTGTATACATGCACACTCCGGTAATTACAGCTTCTGATGCTGAAGGCGCCGGAGAGATGTTTAAGGTAACGACACTGGATTTCGATAACACGCCAAGAACTGAAGATGGGAAGATAGACTTCTCTGAAGACTTTTTTGGTCGTGCTACAAACCTCACCGTTTCAGGACAACTGGAAGGTGAACTTGCAGCAATGGCTTTCGGACAGATTTACACCTTCGGTCCTACCTTCCGTGCAGAGAACTCCAACACTACGCGTCACCTTGCAGAATTCTGGATGATTGAACCTGAGGTTGCTTTTGCAGACCTGGAGGACAATATGCAACTGGCTGAGGACATGATGAAATATGTAATCAGCTATGCTCTGGAGAACTGTAAGGAAGAGATCGACTTTTTAAACAGCCGCCTGCTGGAAGATGAAAAAACAAAACCTCAGAACGAACGTTCAGAGCTTTCATTAATAGAAAAGTTAAATTTCTGCCTGAACAACGAGTTCCAGCGCCTTACTTATACTGAAGCAATTGCGATATTAAGATCATCAAAACCAAATCAGAAAAAGCAATTCAAATACCTCATTAATGAGTGGGGAGCGGATCTGCAATCTGAACATGAGCGTTTCCTGGTAGAGAAACATTTTAAGAAACCGGTAATCTTAACGGATTATCCTGCAGATATCAAATCTTTCTACATGCGCCAGAATGAACCTGATGCTGAAGGAAGGAAAACTGTTGCTGCTATGGACATCCTTTTCCCTGGTATAGGTGAAATGATCGGTGGTTCTCAGCGTGAGGAACGTCTGGATAAACTGACGCAGCGTATGGAAGAGCTGAACATCCCTCAGGAAGAACTGTGGTGGTACCTTGATACCAGGAAATTTGGTTCTGCACCACATGCGGGCTTCGGACTGGGCTTTGAGCGACTGGTGCTGTTCGTAACTGGTATGACCAATATCAGAGATGTAATCGCATTTCCTCGCTACCCTAAAAATGCTGAATTCTAACATACAGAATAATAAAAAAAGCTCCCTCTCCGGGGCTTTTTTTATGTCTAGCCATCCCGGAAGAATACACGGTAGTTTTTTAGTAAATTTGCACATGCTTATCAAAATATATCCGGAGAATCCTAATCCCAAGGCCATCGAACAGGTAGTCGAGGTACTTAAAAAAGGAGGAATTATCATTTATCCTACAGATACCGTTTACGGATTGGGATGCGATATTACCAATCAAAGGGCTATAGAAAAGATCTGCCAGATCAGGGGAATCAAACCTGAAAAAGCAAATTTCTCTTTTATCTGTTCAGACCTGAGCCATATTTCAGATTTTGTAAAACCGATCGACACCACTGTGTTCCGTCTCTTGAAGAAAGCACTACCGGGACCTTTCACATTTATCTTCAACGCAAACAACAATGTTCCTAAGCTGCTAAGTTCCAATAAGAAAACCGTTGGCATCAGGGTACCCGATAATGATATTGCACGCGAAATTGTAAAAGCTTTGGGAAATCCGATCTTGTCTACATCAATCAAGGATGATGACGAACTGATTGAATATTCAACAGATCCGGAGCTGATCCACGAGAAATACGAAGATCTTGTAGATCTTGTAATTGACGGAGGTTATGGTGACAATGAGCCCTCTACCGTAGTAGACTGCACCATGGGCGACTTTGAGATTATCCGTGAAGGAAAGGGTATACTGGAGAATTACCTCTAGAAAAAATTAAAATAGCCTGATAACGGCTTGACGTTCTTTTGCGTAGCA
>Ga0157373_10003689_pt1 | contig 11582 bp, 10 predicted proteins | sample C65metaG_FD_113460 | JGI IMG/M metagenome (GOLD analysis project Ga0157373, IMG submission 113460) | Corn rhizosphere microbial communities from Kellogg Biological Station, Michigan, USA - C6-5 metaG | ecosystem: Host-associated > Plants > Roots > Rhizosphere > Soil | place: USA: Michigan...
CTTGAATTCAGCAGTCTTGGCGCGTAACTCATCGTCCGAAAGAGCCACCATTTGCTCTTCGCAGGCATTGACGATCTGTACCGCCTTGAGCATGCGTTTGCCTTTCAGCTCGTTCTTGCTTTCAAAGAGTTTATTTTACAAAGGCGCAAACATATCGGCAGGATCTTCCACACTAAAGGGATGGAGGGCGGCCCCGTGAGTCGCCCGTGCAGCCCTCATGGCCGCATGCGAACGAGCATTCTACCCGGAAACGATGGTGAGGAAAGTGGCGTTATCCACGATGCTGGCACAGCGCTGTGACGGGGCCCTCCTAAAATAAGGGCTTTTACGCGAAGTTCAACCCACAAAACGCATAAGTTCCTACTGTTTGTGTGAGTAAACAGCCATTGGCCGAGGCGTACCGGGCGCTTTCTGCTACCATGGCGCCTCTGTCACTCGCGGTATTCGTTCATGGCCTTCCGCCCTCTCCCAGCCAAGGCTCCCGCCGTTCTGTTGCGCGAAGCCAAACCGCTGAAAGCCATCTTCGGCCACGCCAAGCGCCTGGGCCACCTGCAACGCCTGCTGGACAGCCAGTTGCAGCCCGCCGCCCGCGAACACTGCCACGTGGCGTCCTGGCGTGAAGGCAGTTTGCTGTTGATCGTCACGGATGGTCACTGGGCCACGCGCCTGCGCTACCAGCAGAAACGCCTGCTGCGTCAGCTACAGGCATTCGAGGAGTTTGCCAGCCTGACGCGGATTCTCTTCAAGGTGCAGCCACCCACCGTACAGGCCGGGGCCAAGGGGCATACCCTGGACCTGTCCACCGACGCCGCCGAAACCATCCAGGCCACCGCGGACGGCATCAGCGATCCGAGCCTGCGGGCCGCGCTGGAGCGGTTGGCGGCCCATGCCAGGGCCAAGCCCTGAGACCTCCATTGCCCGGCAGGCAGCCATCGCGAGCAGGCTCGCTCCCACAGTGAACCGCATGTGATCCTCTGTAAGAGGAACCGCATGCGATCCCTTGTGGGAGCGAGCCTGCTCGCGATGAAGACACCTCGGTTCTCAGCTACCGCCGTTTGCGGCCCCCCAGCAACGACCCCATCAACCCTCGCACCAACTGTCGCCCCAATTGATTGGCCGCCTGGCGCATCGCCGATTTCAATGCCTGGCCCGCCGCCGTGCCGAGAAATTCCCCGGCCTTTTCGGTAAAGCTCGGCTCCTCGGCCACCGGTTTGCCGGGCGCCACCTCGGGCTCCAGACCCTTGCGGCCCATCAGCACTTCATAGGCCGATTCGCGATCAATGGGTTTATCGTAGCGTCCCTGCAATGGCGAATGGGCGATCAAGCCGGCGCGCTCGGCCTCGGTCAACGGCCCGATGCGCGACTGCGGCGGCGCCACCAATACCCGCCGGACCATCTCCGGCGTGCCTTTTTCCTGCAGGGTGCCCACCAGGGCCTCGCCGATACCCAGTTCGGTAAGCACCGCCAGGGCATCGAACTGCGGGTTCGGCCGGAAACCGTCGGCCACCGCCCGCAGGGATTTCTGTTCCTTGGCGGTAAAGGCCCGCAGGCCATGCTGGATGCGCAATCCCAGTTGCGCCAGGACGTCGTCCGGCAAGTCGCCCGGGGATTGAGTGACGAAGTACACCCCGACGCCTTTGGAGCGGATCAGGCGCACCACTTGCTCCAAACGCTCCTGCAACGCCTTCGGCGTACCGGCGAACAGCAGATGCGCCTCGTCGAAAAACAGCGCCAGCAGTGGTTTGTCCGCATCGCCGCGCTCGGGCAATTGCTCGAACAGCTCGGCCAGCAGCCACAGCAGGAACGTCGCGTAGACCTTGGGCGCCTCATGGACCAGACGACTGGCGTCCAGCAAATGAATACGGCCACGACCGTCGCCGTCCGGTTGCAGGATGTCTTCGAGCTGCAAGGCCGGTTCGCCGAACAACGCGTCGGCCCCCTGCTGTTCCAGGGTGGACAAGCGCCGCAACAGCGCCTGGCTGGAGCCGGTTGTCATCAGGGCCGCATCGTCCCCCAACAGCACCGGATTGTCCTTGAGGTGGTTGAGCAGGGCCTTCAGGTCCTTGAGGTCCAGCAATAACAGGCCTTCACGATCCGCCACCTTGAACGCGGCGTACAACGCCGCCTGCTGGCTGTCGGTCAGCTCCAACAGGCTGCCGAGCAGCAACGGCCCCATCTCGCTCAGGGTGGTGCGCAGCGGGTGACCGGACTGGCCGTGAACGTCCCACAGGGTCACCGGATAAGCCCGGGGCTTATGTTCGAGCCAGGGCATGCCGGCAATGCGCTCAGCGACTTTGCCCTGGGGGTTGCCGGCGGCGCCGAGCCCGCAAAGGTCGCCCTTGATGTCCGCCGCAAACACCGCCACGCCAGCATCGCTGAAGGCTTCGGCCAGGCGCTGCAGGGTAACGGTCTTGCCGGTACCGGTGGCACCTGCCACCAGGCCATGACGGTTCGCCAGGCGCATGGCCTGGCCAATGGGCTGGCCGGCGAGGTCGGCCCCGATAACGAGTTGCAGGGAGTCAGGCATGTGGTCACCTGTGATTAATTTCTGGCCAAGTATGGCCGATATAGGAAGCGACAGACCTCAGTGAAAAGACGGTCGGATAATTCCCCAGGGAGAGAAGGAAATATCAGAACTTTCAACACGGCGCCTTTTTTCGAACTTTTCATATAAAAGCACGCCCAGAGCTATAAGACTCCGCGGAACCCCGAGCCATGAACAAAAACCTGCGTTTCAGCCACAAAATCCTGCTTGCCGCCGCACTGATCGTCATAGCGGCCTTCGCTTCATTCACCGCCTACAACGATTACCTGCAACGCAACGCCATTCGTGACGACCTCGACAGCTACCTGCATGAAATGAGCGACGTCACGGCGAGCAACATCCAGACCTGGCTGAGCGGCCGTATCCTGCTGATCGAAAACCTGGCGCAGAACATCGCCGTCACTCCGGATCAGGCCAGTGTCACCCGCTTGCTGGAACAGAAAGCGCTGACTTCCACCTTCATGGCGTCCTACCTGGGTGATGCCAAGGGCAGCTTCATCATACGCCCCGACGCGAAGATCCCCGATGGCTTCGATCCCCGGGTACGCCCTTGGTACAAAGGCGCCGAAAGCAGCGGCACCGCGACCCTGACCGAACCCTACATCGATGCCGCCAGCGGCGGACTGATCATCTCCATTGCCACCGCGTCCAGGAACAACGGACAAAGTGTCGGCGTGGTAGGCAGCGACCTGAGCCTGCAGACCATCATCGACAACCTCAAGACCGTGGATTTCGACGGCATGGGCTACGCCTACCTGGTCAGCGCCGACGGCAAGATCCTGGTGCACCCCGATAAAGCCCTGGTCATGAAGACCCTGAACGATGCCTATCCGCAAAACACACCAAAAATCAGCGACCAGATCAGCGAAGTCGAGGTTGACGGCCATACGCGCATCGTCACCTTCACACCGATCAAGGGCCTGCCCTCGGTGAACTGGTACGTCGGTGTGTCGGTCGACAAGGATCAGGCCTACTCGATGCTGAGCAATTTCCGAACCTCGGCGGTGATTGCCACGGTCATTGCCGTGGTCTTCATCATCGCGCTGCTGAGCATGCTGATTCGTCTCCTGATCCAACCATTGCATGTCATGACCCGGGCCATGGAGGACATCGCCGACGGCGAGGGCGACCTGACCAAACGCCTGACGATCCAGAGCCAGGACGAATTCGGTATCCTGGGCACTGCGTTCAACCGCTTCGTGGAGCGGATCCACGGGTCGATCCGCGAAGTGTCTTCCGCCACCGCGCACGTCAACGAAGTGGCCTTGCGCGTGGTGCGCGCCTCGAACTCGTCGATGGTCAATTCCGACGAACAGTCCAGCCGGACCAACAGCGTCGCCGCAGCCATCAACCAATTGGGCGCCGCCGCCCAGGAAATCGCCCGCAATGCCGCCCAGGCGTCCCATCAGGCCAGCGATGCCCGTGGCCTGGCGGAAGACGGCCAGCAGGTGGTAGACCGCAGCATTGCCGCGATGAACCGGCTGTCTGATCTGCTGAGCACATCAAGCAGTAACATCGAATCGCTCAATAGCAAGACCGTGAACATCGGCCAGATCCTGGAAGTGATCACCAGCATTTCCCAGCAAACCAACCTGCTGGCCCTCAACGCGGCGATCGAAGCCGCCCGGGCCGGCGAGGCCGGGCGCGGATTTGCCGTGGTGGCCGATGAGGTGCGCAACCTGGCCCATCGCACTCAGGAGTCGGCGCAACAGGTGCAGACCATGATCGAGGAGTTGCAGGTCGGCGCCCGGGCGTCTGTCACGACCATGAATGACAGCCAGCGCCACAGCCAGGAGAGCGTGGAGATCGCCAACCTGGCCGGCGAACGCCTGAACAGCGTGACCCTGCGCATCGGTGAAATCGACGGCATGAACCAGTCGGTGGCCACGGCCACCGAGGAACAGACGGCCGTGGTGGAGTCGATCAACGTGGACATCACCGAGATCAACACCCTGAACCAGGAAGGTGTGGAAAACCTGCAATCCACCTTGCGCGCATGTTCCGATCTTGAGCAGCAGGCGGCGCGGCTCAAACAGTTGGTGGGCAGTTTCCGTATCTAGCGCACTCAAGGGCCCTTTCGCGAGCAAGCCCGCTCCCACAGCGGATCTTCGTGGGCACACAGCCTGCGTCCGCCCCAAGCCGCTGTGGGAGCGGGCTTGCTCGCGAAAGCGGTGGATCAGCTTGAAGTGATGTTGGATGGGGAGCCGCCATCGCGAGCAGGCTCGCTCCCACATAGGATCTCCAGTGGGCACACAGGCTGCGAGCGGCCCCCTGCCCCCTGTGGGAGCGAGCCTGCTCGCGATGGGGCCCTCCAGTCCATCCATTGCTCCACTGCCCCCCACCACAACCCAACCGAACATCTATTCTTCATAAAGGTCAACACAGGAGAACACAGACCGGAGGGATGTTCATCGTGCATATAGCGGACATAACCATGTTCTACGCCCCCGCCAGCGGAGGCGTGCGCACTTATCTGGATGCCAAGCACCGTCGCCTGGGGGATCGGCCCGGCATCCGCCACAGTCTGCTGATTCCCGGCGCGCATTTGAGCGAGCAGGATGGGGTCTACAAGGTGCCCGCCCCTGCGCTGCCCTTCGGCAAGGGCTACCGCTTCCCGCTGCGCCTGGCGCCCTGGCGCAATGCTCTACGCGATCTGCAACCGGACCTGATCGAAGTCGGCGCCCCCTACCTTACTGCCTGGGCCGCACTGGACGCCCGACGCCAGCTGGACGTGCCCGTCATCGGGTTCTATCACTCCGACCTGCCCCTGCTGGTGAGCAATCGCATGGGCAATTGGTTTACTCCCAACATCGAAGCCTACGTCAGCAAGTTGTACGGTAACTTCGACCGGGTCCTGGCGCCCAGCCAGGTCATGGCCGACAAGCTGGCCGGGTTGGGTGTGCGTAATGTCCATGTGCAGCCATTGGGCGTGGACCTGCAGACCTTCAACCCCGGCGCCCGCGACCCGGAACTGCGGGCCGAGTTGGGTATTGCCGACGACACACGCCTACTGATCTTCGCCGGACGCGGTTCCAAGGAAAAGAACCTGCCGGTGCTGCTCAAATGCATGAAGCGCCTGGGCGAGCGCTACCACCTGCTGCTGGTGGGCTCGTCAATGCCCGCCATCGTGCCGGACAACGTCACCGTGATCGATGCGTTCCGTCCGGCGCCGCAAGTTGCCCGGCTGATGGCCAGCGCCGACGCCCTGCTGCATGCCGGCGATCAGGAAACCTTCGGCCTGGTCATCCTCGAAGCCATGGCCAGCGGCATTCCCGTGGTGGCGGTCGCCGCCGGGGCGTTCACCGAGATCGTCCACGAAGACTGCGGCCTGTTATGCACGCCGAATAACCCACAGGCCATGGCCAATGCCGTGCGGCAGCTCTTCTCCGAAGGGTGCCAACGCCGCGGCTTGCTGGCGCGCCGTCACGTCGAACGTCATTACGCCTGGGATTCGGTGGTCAACAGCCTGCTGGGGCATTATTACGCCGTACTTGGCGAACAGATGCCGCTACCGGCCAACGGTTGAGACGAGGTCCATGCCGATGAATCACTCGCCCAGTGTATTACTGGTACTGCACGACGTGGCCCCGCAAACCTGGCCCGACTACCAGCCCTTCGTCGAAGCCGTCGACGCGCTCGGTCACGTGCCGATGACCTGGCTGGTGGTGCCGGACTTCCATCACACCAACGCGCTGGACGATCATCCGGACTTCCGGCGCCTGCTCGACAGCCGGGTCGAGCGTGGCGATGAATTGGTGTTGCACGGCTATTACCATTGCGACGACGGTCCGCCGGCCCTCCACCCAAGGGAATGGTTCATGCGCCGGGTCTATACCCATGAGGGTGAATTCTACGGCCTGTCCGAAGAAGCTGCCCTCGCCCGCCTGCGCGCCGGTATCGAAACCTTTGAGCGTTACCAGTGGCCGCTGGAGGGTTTCGTCGCCCCGGCCTGGCTGATGAGCGAAGGCACGCGCCAGGCCTTGCGCCAGTTGCCGTTGAGTTACACCAGCGATACCCAGCACCTGTATCGCCTGCCTGACTTCACCCCCATCGACGCCCCGGGGCTGGTCTGGAGCGCCCGCAGCGCCTGGCGCCGTGGTTTGTCGAAAGTGCTCAGCGACCAACGCGAGCAGCGTTGGCGCCAAGCGCCTGTGATCCGCCTGGGCCTGCACCCGGTAGACATGCGCCATGGGTTTTCCCGGAATTATTGGCTACGCACCCTCAAGCGCCTGCTCAATGACGGTCGCGTACCGATGACCAAGATCGACTGGCTGGCCACCCAAGGCCTGCGGGTCAGTCGCGCCGCATGAAACGGCTGATCTGGCTGGCTGCGGCGCTGCTCCCGGCGCTGTTGGTGCCGCTGGTGGTGGGGGGCGGGGAAATGTGGTCACGGGTGCAGCGTTTCCCCTTGTCCTTGCTATTGGGCATGCTGGGCATGATCGGGCTCTGCTGGGCGCTGAATTCCGTGCGCCTGCGCCTGCTGCTGGGTGAGCAACGCGAGTGCATCGGTGGGCTGAAGAGCATCGGCGTGGTGATGTCCACCGAGTTCGCCATGTGCGCGACGCCCGGCGGCAGTGGTGGGCCGTTGACCCTGATGGCATTGCTGGCCCGTAACGGCGTGCGCCCGGCCCACGCCAGCGCGGTGTTCGCCATGGACCAGTTGAGCGACCTGCTGTTCTTCCTCTGCGCCCTGGTGGGCATCCTGCTGTACGCGCTGTTCCAGAATCTCAGCCAGCGCATGGAGTCGATGCTGGCGCTGAGCGCGCTTTCGCTGTTTGCCGGGTTGATCGGCTGTGCGCTGATGGCTCGCTATCATCGCCGGCTGATCCTGCTGGGCGCCAGGCTGCTGCGACATTTGCGTGTCAAGGCCAGTACCCGCCGCCGCTGGGGGCGCAAGATCCTGCATTTCCTGGCGGCGTTTACCGCGACGCTGAAATTGCCACGGCAGACGCTCCTCCAGGTCTTCGGCCTGACGTGCCTGCATTGGGCCCTGCGCTATAGCGTGTTGTACCTGGCATTGAAAGGGCTGGGCGCTGATCTGCAATGGGCCTGGAGCTTCCTGATCCAGATGCTGTCCCTCAGCGCGGGGCAATTCAGCCTGTTGCCCGGCGGTGCCGGAGCGGCGGAGGTGACATCGGCCGCCTTGCTGGCGCCGATGGTGGGCAAGTCCACCGCTGCGGCGGCGATCCTGATCTGGCGGGCGGTGACCTACTACTTTTATCTGGTAGCGGGCGGGCCGGTGTTTTTCCTGATGGTGGGCCGTCCGTTGATCAAGAAGCTGATGAAGCTCAGAGAGGCTTGAAGCGGTCGATGCCTACTCGGCATCGTCCTGGGGATGGGTCTGTTTCCACAGTTCGGCGGCGTCCGGAAACTCCGTGCCGTCCTCCTGGCCCAGCTCTTCGGGATCATAGCGGCTCAGGCAGCCCTCACCGAGGGTGGCCGGGGCCTTGGAGGTGGCTTTGTCCAGTGGATCGGTCATGGCATGCCTCATGAAAGACCTCTACAAGCTAATGCCCATCAGTTAAAGATCAAGCGCCCCTGTGGGAGCCGAGCTTGCTCGCGATAGCGGTATGTCAGTCAACAAATATGTTTGCTGATCTGCCGCCATCGCGAGCAAGCTCGGCTCCCACGGGTTGTGACCTATCCAGCTGGACGCCCGGCAGGCCCGGTGGTCAGAACACCACAGTCTTGTTGCCGTGCACCAATACCCGGTCTTCAAGGTGATAACGCAAGCCCCGAGCCAGCACCATTTTCTCCACGTCGCGGCCGAAACGCACCATGTCTTCGATGCTGTCGCTGTGGCTGACGCGCACCACGTCCTGCTCGATGATCGGGCCGGCGTCCAGCTCTTCGGTCACGTAGTGGCAAGTGGCACCAATCAGCTTCACGCCGCGCATCGAGGCCTGGTGGTAGGGCTTGGCACCGACGAACGACGGCAGGAAGCTGTGGTGGATGTTGATGACCTTGTGGGCGTATTCGCTGCACAGGTCCGGCGGCAGGATCTGCATGTAACGGGCGAGCACCACCACTTCGGCATCGTGCTGCTTGACCAGCCGCGAGACTTCAGCGAACGCCGGCTGCTTGTCCTGCGGGTTGACCGGTACGTGGTAGTACGGGATGCCGTGCCACTCCACCATGCTGCGCAAGTCGTCATGGTTGGAAATCACACAGGCGATGTCACAGTCGAGCTCGTCGCTGTGCCAGCGGTGCAACAGGTCTGCCAGACAGTGGGACTCACGACTGGCCATCAGCACCACACGTTTTTTCTGCGCGGTGTCGGTGATACGCCAGTCCATCGAGAATTCTTCGGCAATCGGCGCGAACGCCTCGCGGAAAGCTTCGATGCCAAAGGGCAGCGAGTCGGCCCGAATCTCGTGACGCATGAAAAACCAGCCGCTCTGATTGTCCGAGTGATGGCTTGCTTCAGTGATCCAACCGTTATGGGACGCCAGAAAGTTACTGACTTTAGCAACGATACCGACGCGGTCCGGGCAAGCAATCACCAGCCGAAAAGTGCGCATTAGGGAACTCCAGAACTTCGCAAAGGCGGCCATTCTAGCCATTACGCCGCAAAACTGCAGTATTGATGACAGGCCGGACCCCTTCGGGCAGCGAGCGGGGCGGGTCCGGGGCAAGCGCTTATATTGTGAACGGATGTGAAACCCGTGAGGGTATTTAACTGCAAGGCCCTTTTCTGTGGCCTGGTACTAAGTAATTAAATAAAAGCCTGCTTAAATGTTTACTTGATGAAACTGTCTGATTACTATTGCCACACTGTCTCCTTGTCCGCAGCGTCCTACATAAGGTAGTCCCCATGTCCTTGATCACTGAATACAACGCTACAAAACAAGCCATTGAAGAACTGCAACAGCGTCTGGCCGACCTGTCCAAAGACGATAAATTGCAAAAAGAATTGGAATTTGAAGGCAAACTGCGCACTCTGATGGGCGAATATTCCAAGTCCCTGCGCGACATCATTGCCCTGCTGGATCCAGAATCCAAGTCGGGTAAAGCACCTCGTGGCGGCGCCGTGAAAACTACCGGCACCAAACGCGCCCGCAAAGTTAAGCAATACAAAAACCCGCACAACGGCGAAGTCATCGAAACCAAAGGTGGCAACCACAAGACTCTGAAAGAGTGGAAAGCCAAGTGGGGCGGTGACGTGGTTGAAGGCTGGGCAACCCTGCTGGGCTAAGCCTCGTCGGGTTTCAGTGTTCTCTACGCACACAAAACGCCAGCCATTGCTGGCGTTTTTCATGCCTGTGGCTTTTTCACTTCATTGCCGCTCAAAGGCTTAAACGTTTGCGCAGTTGCTGGCTGTAACCCTGCCACTCCAGAAGCACCTCCCGCTGCAATGGAGTGGAAAGCGCCAGCCACTCTCCCATCGCTTCATCAAAACTTTCCAGGGTATTAGGTGCGCCCCATTGCGGTGATGACAGGCGTTGCTGACAGAACAGCTTCCAACGCCCCTGCTCTTCGGCATTCAACGTATCTGGAAAGTTGCGTGCGCGATACCGGAACAATAATTCCGGCAAACGTTCATCATCGAAAGGCCAGCGCTCTTGCGCCAAATGAGCCGGGTCCGCCATGCGGACTTGTTCACATAAACGCCGATCGCGATCACCGAGGAAGCCTGTGTATAACTGTTGCTCGGGGTCCTCGCTGGCCGTGAAATCCTCGCGACCATAAATAGCCTGAAGTTTATCCTGCCAAACTTGCTGGGCATCAGTTAGCTGCAATGCCCGTTGCTGCAGTCCATCCATGTCCAGTTGCAGTCGCTGCCGATCCTCGGCACGCAGCACCGACAACGGTGCGACCACCGGACATTTGTTGATATGAATGAGTTTGAGAGGCACCGGCAACTCGCCCTCGAGCAGTTCGTCCCGGCGGGTATATAAACGTTGCCGCAAGATGTCCGCATCGTGGTCCAACAAGCCTTGGGGATCCAGGTGCAAGTCGCAGACAATCAGGGCGTTGCGGTTCTTCGGATGCCAGGCCAGCGGCAAAACCACACCGATGTAGTTTCGAGCGGCCGAGAAACGCCCGGAAACATGCACCATTGGCTGCAACAGGCGAACCTGGTCCATCACCTTCTGTTTACTGCGCAATTGGAACAACCAGTCGTAGAGCCGTGGCTGCTTCTGGCGGATCAGTCGAGCCAGGGCAATCGTTGCGCGCACGTCCGACAACGCATCGTGGGCCTGGCCATGGTCGATACCATTGGCGGCGGTCAGGCGCTCGAGCTTGAGGGTGACCCGGCCATCTTCGTGCGGCCAGGCAATACCATCGGGGCGTAGCGCATAGGCCGCGCGTACCAGGTCGATCAAGTCCCAACGGCTGTTGCCTCCCTGCCATTCCCGCGCATACGGGTCGAAAAAATTCCGATAGAGGCTGTAGCGGGTCATTTCATCGTCGAAACGCAGGGTGTTATAGCCGGCGCCACAGGTACCGGGCGCGGCCAGTTGCTGGTGGACACGGGTCATGAAATCGGCTTCGCTCAAGCCTTTTTCAGCCAGGCAGGTCGGGGTGATGCCCGTAATCGCACAAGCCGCCGGATGGGGCAGGATGTCATCGCTCGGCCGGCAATACAGGTTCACCGGTTCGTCGATTTCATTGAGCTCGAAATCGGTACGGATGCCCGCCACCTGCAAGGGCCGGTCGCAACGGGGATCGATGCCGGTGGTTTCGTAGTCGTACCAGAAGATGGAGGTCACGGGCTGTTCCTGGACAAAAGACTGGCGAAGTCTAGGGGGTCCCACCCGGTTTCGGCCAGGGTCGACGGATTGAATCACGTCACGATCCATAAAATGACATACACAGTTGTATCGTTTGCCCGCACGAAGGCTGCTAGCATCTGCCGGGATTGAACGTTCGAACCGGCCCATCACTCAGGTTGCCCATGCTCGAGACACCAGCACTGCAAAGGACCGCGACGCTGCCCCCGCCACTGGACACGCGGTATCAGGTCGAGACACCCGAAGGGATCGACTTGCCACTGCGCCCGGCCGGGTTGATGCCCCGCGCACTGGCTTTTGCC
>Ga0157373_10003690_pt1 | contig 11582 bp, 8 predicted proteins | sample C65metaG_FD_113460 | JGI IMG/M metagenome (GOLD analysis project Ga0157373, IMG submission 113460) | Corn rhizosphere microbial communities from Kellogg Biological Station, Michigan, USA - C6-5 metaG | ecosystem: Host-associated > Plants > Roots > Rhizosphere > Soil | place: USA: Michigan...
ACCTCTCTGGCGAGATCGAGATACGCGGTGGATCCCGCGGACCGGAGGTCATAAAGCATGATGGGCTTCCCGTGGCTCGGCGCCTCGCTGAGCCGAATATTCCGAGGGATCACGGTGGTCAGGACCTGATTCCCGAGATGCTGCTGGGCCTCCGCGCGAACCTGGGCCGCGAGGCTGGTCCGGCCATCGAACATCGTGAGGACGACCCCTTCGACCCTGAGGTGGGGATTGAGCCGCTCCCGGACCAGGCTGATGGTTTTGATGATGTGGGCCAGCCCCTCCATCGCGTAGTACTCGCACTGTAGCGGAACGAGCGCGGAGTCGGCCGCAGCGAGCGCGTTCAGGGTGAGGAGCCCCAGGGAGGGCGGGCAGTCGATGATCACGTAGTCATAGGTCGCGCTGACAGCCGCGAGCGAGTTCTTGAGACGACCCTCGCGGTGGTCCTGGCTGACCAGCTCGATTTCCGCGCCGACCAGGTCGATGTCCGATGGGACCAGATGCAAGAAGGAAATGATCGACGGAACAACCACATCGGTTATCGGCACATCCTCGAGAAGAACATGGTACACCGTTCGCTGGAGCCCAGCCTTATCTACTCCGAGGCCCGTCGTGGCATTGCCCTGCGGGTCGAGATCGACAAGCAGCGTACGCTTCTCAGCGAGGGCAAGCCCGCAGGCAAGATTGACTGCGGTCGTGGTCTTGCCGACGCCACCCTTCTGATTGACTACCGCGACCGACTTGGCCAGGACAACTTCCTCCGGGCTAGATGTTTCACGTGGAACATGCTGCCGAGAGGGCCCTGTTCCGCATGGAACATAAGCTCTCACGTTCCACGTGGAACAGTACTCTCTTTCATTCGCCTGAGGAAGACCCGAGGAGCTCGACCGCCAGGAGCCTCGACCTGTAATACCTCGAAGCCGTGTTTCGCTATGGATCGAGGGGACCCGGCGATCAGGATGGCCCCCCCAGGACGGGCGTAACCCGCCCCGATGGCGGAGATGGAGGCTTCGCCGCCGACAGCCCGAGTTACAACCGCATCAAACCCTTCCGCAAGGTCCGGATCCTGCTCGATGAGATCCTCGGCTCGACCCTCGAGCACGCGGACGTCGGGTAGGGCCAGCTCGCGGCAGACCGCTAACAGAAAGGAGATGCGCTTACGCTTCGACTCGACGAGGGTGAGCGTGATCCGGTCGTCGACCAGCCGCAGTGGCAAGCCGGGGATTCCGCTGCCCGCGCCTATGTCGACGAGACTGATCGGCCGGGCCGGCAGCAGGCGGAAGAAGAGCAGAGAGTCAAGAAAAAGTCCCCGGACGATCTCCGCCGGTGACTCGAGTGCGGTCATCCGGTGCACTCGGTTCCACTTGACGAAGAGATCCAGGTATCGCTGGAAGCGCGTTCGGTGGACTGCGATAGCGGGAGACCCGGTCAGGACCGGGATTGCCGCGAGCAGATCGGCGAGTACGTCCGGAGCGTGGCGGGCGGCCATCGGGGTAAGAGTACCCCGGCCGCCGCCCCTTGGATCAGGCCTTCTTCGCTGCGCGAGCCGGGGCTTTCTCCGGCTTCTTGCCGAACCGCTCCAAATATTTCTGCTGGGCGATCTGAAGGACGTTCGAGAGCGTCCAGTACAGCACGAGGCCGGCCGGCAGGTTCAGGAACATGAAGGTGAACACGACCGGCATGAACAGCATCATCTTCGCCTGGCGCGGGTCGCCCATCACCGGGGTCATCTTCTGCTGGATGAACATCGAGATGCCCATCAGAATCGGCAAGATATAGGTGGGATCGTGGGCCGCCAGGTCGCAGATCCAGAGGTCAGTCCCGAACAACCGGCCGAAGCAGATGAAGGGGGCGTTCTGGATCTCCACCGAGACCGAGAGCGCGACGTACAGCGCATAGAAGATCGGAATCTGCACCACCATCGGCAGGCAGCCGCCGAGCGGATTCACCTTGTGAGCCCGGTAGAGCTCCATCGTCTCGCGCTGCAGCCGCTGAGGGTCGCTCTTATACTTCGAGCGGAGCGCGTTGATCTGTGGCTGGAGCGACTGCATCGCCTTCATCGACGTCATGCTCTTGATCGTCAGCGGGAAGAAGAGCACCTTCGTGATCACGGTCAGCAGGATGATCGCGACGCCGTAATTGTGGGTGAACTCGTAGAAGCGGTGCATCACCCACAGGATGGGCACGGCCAGCCACTCCATCGGCAGGCCTCCATAGGCCTGCGGAACCGGGAACCCACCGAAATATATGGACTTTTCCAGTCCACTCCCCACCGCCTTCAGCCGGTCGTGCTCCTTCGGCCCCAGGTAGCTCTGGATCTCGCCTTCCCAGATCTGGCCAGGCTTCAGGTCAGATAACGGAATACGGACAGCTACTTGTGACAAGTCGACGGGCTTGGCAGCATCCGCCTTGGGCTCGCTGAGCTTGGCCTCGGAGAGCAGCATGCCGGCGCTCTTCGGGATGAGCGCGGTCAGGTACCACTCGCTCTCGAGACCGATCCACTGGCCCGGTCCCGAGAAGTCGACGCTCTTGGCCAGCACCTCTCGGTGCACCGATCCGTCCGCCAGCCGGACCACGCGAATCGGGTGCTGGCCCTGGAATTTCTCGGGCGCATCCTTCGAGGGCTCCGCGGGTGCGATCCACGCGAGCTGGAGCACCGCGCTCTGCGGCACTGCCTGGCGGTTCTCGACCTTGAGGCGGTGCTCGATCACGTAACTGTCGGCGAGGAACCGCAGCGTCTCGGTGACGCGCAGCCCGAAGCCGTCCTCGCCGGTCAGCACGATCTCGCCGCTCGGCGTCGACGGTCCGAGGACCAGCTTGTCGGTCGAGAGCCGGAATCCGATCGGCCGCGGCGGCTGGCCCGGCCGCACCACCGCGAGCCCGCGGGACATCAATCCGCCCGCGACGACGAACGGCTTCTCGCCGCGATAGCGCAGCTCCCACGCGCGGAGCTGGCCGCCGACGCTATTGATCTCCGCGTGATAGAGCGGGCTCTCGATCTCGGCGATCCGGTCCGGCACGGGCACCACGTCCTTCGGCGGAACCGGGACCGCGGCAGCGGCGCCGGCCAACGACGGCGTCTCGGGCGCCTTGGTTGGAACTGCCGGGGCCTCGGTCTTCTGGGGCGCCTTCTGCTGCTCCGGCTCGTGCCGCATGAAGATCGCCGGATAGATCATCAGCAGCGCGGCCATCAATAGCAGCGCCAGCGTCGTCCGCTTGTCCATTACCCTCTCGATCGGCTCGGTGGCGGATCGTATCCGCCGGGATTCCAGGGGTGGCATCGCGCGAGCCGGCGGGCGGCGAGCGCCGCCCCTCGTACGAGCCCATGCTCGATCAGCGCCTGCCGCGCGTACTCGGAGCAGCCCGGCATGAACCGGCACGTGCTTGGCAGCAGGGGCCGCAACAGCAGCTGATACCCACGCACCACGGACGCCGCGATTCGCCCCGCGCTCATGCCCGGGACCCCGGACGTCCGAGCGCTTCGGCCAGGCGGCGCATGTCGTCGATCAACTCGGGGAAGGGGCGGGTCGCCGCGCTGGGTCGAGCAACTACCACCATCTCGATGTCGGGAGCCATCTGCTCCCGAACCTGGCGGTAAGCCTCGCGAATCCGGCGCCGGGCTCGGTTGCGCCGGGCCGCGCCGCGCAGCTGGCGGCTCACCGCGAAGCCCACGCGACGGCCCTTGGCCGGTCGCCAGAGGACGACGAAGCTGCCTCGCTCGTGCCGGCTGCCACGCTGGAAGACCGTCTGGAAATCTGCCGCTCGCCGGAGGCGCTCGCCTCGAGGCAGCGCCAACGCCGCCGGAGCCTTCGCCACCGTGGCTGCGCTAGACGGTGAGGCGCTTGCGTCCCTTTGCGCGCCGCCGCTTCAGGACCTTTCGCCCGCCCTGCGTCTTCATCCGCGAGCGAAATCCGTGCGTCTTCTTGCGCCGGCGCACATTGGGTTGGAACGTCCTCTTCATCAGCGAAACTCCCCTCTAGGTAGAAGAACCCACGTAGTCTACGGACCACCCCTACCCAAGTCAAGGTACGTGAGGGCCTTGCGGCCCCACTCGACGGTGTGGTAGGGTCGCCTCCCGCTCGGCCGCAGGGTCCGCGCGGTGCGGAGTTCGCCGTACTTGTTGGCTGCACCACGGAGTGGATGAGACGTCGCGACCTGGTCCGCGCTCGTTGCGCTTCCGGAACCCAGGCCCTCCAGGATGCCCCCGGTTATCCACACCTGTGGATAACTATGTGTGTAACTCCTTGCGGCGCCGCCGACCAAGGGCCTGACAATGCTTGACTCTTTGTGGACCCGCCTCCTGGCAACGATGGAGGGAAAGATCCCCGAAACCGCCATCGACTCGTGGTTGCGGCCGTGCCGCGTCACCGCGATGGAAGGCGATCTCATCCACATCGCGGCGCCCAACAAGTACAGCCGCGACTGGCTCGTGCAGCACTACACCGAGACGCTCCAGTCGGCCGCGCGCAGCGTGCTGGGCGGCAATCCGGTCATCTCCATCGAGATCGACCGTGAGCCGGACCGCGCCCCGGTGGCGCCGCGCGAGGCTCCGGCGGTCCCGCTCTCGAACGGCCTGTCGCCCCGCTATACGTTCTCGTCCTTCGTGGTCGGCAACTCGAACCAGTTCGCGCAGGCGGCCTGCCAGGCGGTCGCGGAGCTGCCGTCCAAGGCCTACAATCCCCTCTTCATCTACGGTGGGGTCGGCCTGGGCAAGACCCATCTCCTGCACGCGGTCGGTCACGAGATCTCGCGGCTCTACCCGTCGCTGCGGCTGCTCTAGCTCTCCACCGAGCGCTTCACGAACGATCTCATCAACGCGATCCGGTACGACCGCACCGTGGAGTTCCGGGCCAAGTACCGCACCATCGACCTGCTGCTGATCGACGACATCCAGTTCATCTCCGGCAAGGAGCGGACGCAGGAAGAGTTCTTCCACACCTTCAACGACCTCTACGAGGCGCGGAAGCAGATCATCGTCTCGTCCGACTCCGCGCCCAAGGAGATTCCCGAGATCGAGGAGCGCTTGCGCTCCCGGTTCGAGTGGGGGCTCATCGCCGACATCCAGCCCCCCGACTTCGAGACCCGGGTCGCGATCCTCAAGAAGAAGGCGGAGATCGAGCGCGTCCGCCTGCCCGACGACGTCGCCTACCTGATCGCGAGCCGGATCAAGGCCAACATCCGCGAGATCGAGGGGTCGCTCACCCGCATGATCGCCTTCTGCTCGCTGAGCGGGCGGGAGATGACGGTGGAGCTCGCCCAGGAGGTGCTCTCCGACCTCTGGGGCGAGGACGAGAAGATCATCACCATCGAGCACATCCAGCGGAAGGTGGCCGAGTTCTTCGGGGTGAAGCTCGGGGACATGCGCGCCAAGAACCGTACCAAGGCGGTGGCGTTCCCGCGACAGATCGCGATGTTTCTCGCGCGCCAGCTCACCCACGCCTCGCTGACCGAGGTTGGCCGCACCTTCGGGGGCAAGGACCACACCACGGTCCTGCACGCGGTGGAGAAGATCCAGGGCCTGCTGCAAGACGATCCCAAATTCAAGAAGACCATCGACACACTTACCCAGAGCATCTCCCTGTGATCCACGCTCTCGCCACGGCTACCCACGGACCTATCCACGAGTCCGCGGCGCGCAAGTGCCACCGCGGGCCGCACTTTTCTCCGCTCCCTCGCTGTCCACAGCTCCGCCGGGTCTTACGACGACGAGAGCTTTTATTTCTTTTCAATCACTGAAACAACGGAGAGTCTTATGGAAGTGCATGTGGATCGGGACGCGTTCATCCGCGGTCTCCAGATGGCGCACAACGTGGTGGAGCCGCGTCAGACGCTACCGGTGCTGGCCAACGTGCTCCTCGAGGCCCAGGGCGAGACGTTGCGGATGACCGCCACCGATCTCGAGGTGAGCGTGCGGGTGACCGGCCCGGCCAAGGTGGTGAAGCCGGGGACGATCACGATCTCGGCGCGCAAGCTGATGGAGATCGTGAAGGAGCTGCCCGCCGCGCCGCTCGCCATCAAGGTGCAGGAGAACGCGTGGGTCGCCCTCCGCTGCGCCGGCGCGTCCTATCGTCTGGTCGGCCTGACCCCCGAGGAGTTCCCCGCAGTGGGCGACGGGGCGAGCACTGGCTGGCTGACCATCGACGGCAAGGTCCTGCGCGAGATGCTCGGGCAGACCACCTTCGCGATATCCCACGACGAGAGCCGGTACGCCCTCAACGGGGTCCTGCTCGCGGTGCACGACAAGGAGCTGCGCATGGTCGCCACCGACGGCCATCGCCTCGCCCTCGCGGTGCGCCCGTTGCCCTCGGCGGGGCCGGCGATGTCCGGCATCGTGCCGCGCAAGGCGGTGCAGGAGGTGGCCCGCATCGTGGGCTCGGGCGAGGAGGTGCAGATCGCGATCAGCGAGAACCAGTTCATGCTCAAGATGCCCAACGTGCTGCTGATGGCGCGGCTCATCGAGGGCACGTTCCCGAACTACGAGCAGGTGGTGCCCCGCTCGCATCCGCACCGGATCACCCTGTCGCGCCCGGGACTGACCGCGGCGCTCCGACGCGTGTCGGTTCTCTCCGAGGAGCGCACCAAGCCGGTGCGCTTCCTGCTCTCACCGGGGATGCTCAAGCTCACCGCGAACAGTCCCGACTACGGGGAAGCGGAGGAGCAGATGGAGGCGCAGTTCGCGGGTGAAGAGATCGCGATCGGCTTCAACTCGCGCTACGTGCTCGACACGCTCGGCGCGCAGGACGGCGAGCAGGTTTTGATCGAATTGAAGGACGGTTTGAGCCCCGGAGTGTTCAAAAGCTTCGAGGACGAGGGAAGCCTGTGTGTTATCATGCCCATGAGGATTTGACCTCTCATGGGAGCGAAAATCGTTGCAGATTGACAGGGTAGAACTGTCTGATTTTCGCAACTATCGAACCCTCTCCCTCGCGCCGGCGCCCCACCTGAACGTCCTGAGCGGCCTCAACGCTCAGGGCAAGACGAACCTCCTCGAAGCGCTCGGCGTCCTGCTCCTTGGTCGCTCGTTTCGTGGCGCCAAGGCGGCGGACATGCTCGGCTGGGACGCATCGAGCGCCCTCGTGACCGGCGAGATCCGGCGTGCCGACACGGTGCGCGCGGTCCGTCGCGCCATCACGCGCCGCGATGACGGTACCTGGGGCGTGGGAGGCGAGGGTTGCTCCTGGGCGCGCGCCATCGGCTTCGGGTGGCAGGACCTGGCCATCCTCACCGACGGCCCGCAGGCGCGCCGGAGCTTCATCGACGGATTTGCGGGCAAGCTCTACTCGGCCCACCTGAGCGGGGTGCGCCGCTACCGGCAGATCCTCGCGCGCCGGAATCACCTCCTGCAGAGCGGGCTCACCGGCTCCGCGATCCGCAGCGCGCTCGCTCCGTGGAGCGAGCAGCTCGCGCGGGTCGGGCTCGAGATCGTCGGGCGGCGTCGCACCGCCCTGGAGGCGCTCCAGGAGGAGGCGCGCACCCTGTATCCGACGCTGGCCGGAACCGGCGAGGTCTCCTTGCGCTACTGTGGCGGTCTTCCCGACGAGGCCGGCGAGGCGGACGTCGTGGCCGCCCTGGAGGCGCGGCTCGCGGAGGAGGTTCGGCGCGGGCAGACCGTCGTCGGACCGCATCGCGACGATCTCCTCATCGAGGTGGACGGCCGAGACTTGCGTCTCTACGGCTCGCGAGGCCAGCAGCGGCTGATGGCCCTGGCCCTGCGTCTGGCCGAGGCGGGCCCGGTGGCGCGCGCGGTCGGCAGCGCGCCGGTGCTGCTGCTCGACGACGCGCTGTCCGAGCTGGACCCGCAGGTGGAAGCCCGCGTGCTCGAGCACGTGGCGACGGCCGGCCAGGTATTCCTCACCACCGCCGATCCGACCCTGCCGGAGGCCCGGCGGGCGACCTGGTGGGACATCCGGGGCGGCCGCGTGGCCGAGCCGGCGCTGCGCGCGGTCCGGGGGGCCGCCTGATGGCCGACACGTACACCGCGAGCGACATCAAGGTGCTCGAGGGGCTGGAGGAGGTCCGCAAGCGCCCGGCCATGTACATCGGCGACACCGGCGCCTACGGGCTGCACCACCTGGTGTACGAGGCGGTCGACAACGCGGTCGACGAGGCGCTCGCGGGCTACTGCGACAGCATCAAGGTCATCCTCCACTCCGACGGCTCCTGCTCGGTGGGCGACAACGGGCGCGGCATCCCGGTCGACATCCACAAGGAGAGCGGCAAGCCGGCCGCCGAGGTCGTGCTCACCGTGCTGCACGCGGGGGGCAAGTTCGAGCACTCGGCCTACAAGGTCTCGGGCGGGCTGCACGGCGTCGGCATCTCGGTGGTGAACGCGCTCTCGGAGTGGCTCGAGATCGACATCCGTCGCCAGGGCAACGTGTGGACGCAGCGCTACGAGTACGGGGTGCCCACCGGCGAGCTCACCGTGGGCGAGAAGACCACGAAGCACGGCACCATCGTGCGGTTCAAGCCCGACGCCAAGATCTTCGAGGAGACCACGTTCTCCTTCGACACGCTGTCGAACCGCCTCCGCGAGCTCGCCTTCCTCAACAAGGGCCTCAAGATCGTCATCGAGGACGAGCGCGACGGGCGCAGCCACACCTTTCTCTACAAGGGCGGCATCATCGAGTTCATCAAGCACCTGAACCAGAACAAGACCGTGATCCATCCCAAGGTCCTCTTCTTCGAGGGCAAGAAGGACAACATCGAGGTCGAGGTCGCGCTCCAGTACAACGACGGCTACCAGGAGAGCGTGTTCTCCTTCGCCAACAACATCAACACCCGCGAGGGCGGCACCCACCTCACCGGGTTCCGCGCCGCGCTGACCGGCACCCTGTCGAACTACGCCAAGGCCAACGGCTTCCTCAAGAACTTCAAGGGCGACGTCAGCGGCGACGACGTGCGCGAGGGCCTGACCGCGGTGGTCTCGGTGCGCATCCCCGACCCGCAGTTCGAGGGGCAGACCAAGGCCAAGCTCGGCAACTCCGACGTCAAGGGGCTCGTGCAGCAGATCGTCAACGACCGACTCGGGGAGGCCTTCGAGGAGGATCCGACCACCGCGCGCAAGATCGCCGACAAGTGCGTGCGGGCGGCCCAGGCCCGCGAGGCGGCGCGCAAGGCGCGCGAGCTGACCCGCAAGGGCGGGCGCGACGACGAGGGGCTCTCGGCCAAGCTGGCAGACTGCTCCGAGCGCGACCCCCAGTTCCGCGAGATCTTCCTGGTCGAGGGCGATTCCGCGGGCGGCTCGGCCAAGCAGGGGCGCGATCGCAAGGTGCAGGCGGTGCTCCCGTTGCGCGGCAAGATCATCAACGCGGAGAAGGCGCGCTACGACAAGGTCCTGTCCCACAATGAAATCCGGCTGCTGATCTCCGCCCTCGGCACCGGGATCGGCCCCGAGGAATTCGACGTCTCCAAGCTGCGCTACCACAAGGTCATCCTGATGACGGACGCCGACGTGGACGGCGCCCACATCCGGACCCTGCTCCTGACCTTCTTCTTCCGTCACATGGTGCAGGTGATCGAGGCCGGCCACCTGTTCATCGCGCAGCCGCCGCTCTTCAAGGTGAAGAAGGGGCGCGCGGAGCGGTACCTGATGAGCGAGCGGGAGATGGAGGAGTTCCTGCTCGAGCAGTGGGTGGAGAAGGCGAGCGTGAAGGTCCCCGGCAAGGCGGCGCCCCTGCGGGGCGAGGCGCTTCTGGAGGCTCTCAAGCGGGTGCTGGAGTTCCGGACCCTCTTCGGCAAGCTCGCCCGGCGCGGGGTCCCGGGCGCGGTCCTCGACGCGCTCGTCCGGAAGAAGTTCCGCGCGAGCAAGCGCGGGGTGGGGGACGCGGAGATCGCGGCCGCGGTGGCGGAGGCCGCCGCGGAGCAGCCCGGCGGGTCGGCCCACGTGGCGAGCGAGAACGGCGACGCGGGCACCATCGTGGTGGCGGGCCCGCACCCGGCGCACTTCAGCGTCGACGTGCTGAAGTCGCCCGACTACGCCCAGCTCCTCGATCTGCACGCGGAGATCGCGGGGATGCACAAGGGACCGTGCGTCATCGTCGACGCCTCCGAGAAGGAGACGACCACCCACAGCCTCGACGAGCTGATGCGGGTGATCATGGACATGGCCAAGGACGGCGCCACCCTGCAGCGCTACAAGGGCCTGGGCGAGATGAACCCCGAGCAGCTGTGGGAGACCACCATGAACCCGGAGACGCGCACCCTCCTCCGCGTGACCATGGAGGACGCGGTGGGCGCCGACGAGATGTTCACCGTCCTGATGGGCGACGCGGTGGAGCCGCGCCGCGAGTTCATCGAGAAGAACGCGCTCGACGTCGTCAACCTCGACATCTAGGAGCCTCCGCCGCACCATGAGCCCCGAGCGACAAGCCCCCGTCCCGATCGAAGAGGAGATGCGGAAGTCGTACCTCGACTACGCCATGTCCGTCATCGTCGGGCGCGCGCTGCCCGACATCCGGGACGGCCTCAAGCCGGTCCACCGGCGGGTGCTCTTCGCGATGCACGAGCTGGGGCTCACCTGGAACCGGGCCTACAAGAAGTCGGCCCGCGTGGTCGGCGAGGTGCTCGGCAAGTACCACCCGCACGGCGACGCGCCGGTCTACGAGGCGCTCGTGCGAATGGTCCAGGAGTTCTCCCTCCGCTACCCCCTGGTGGACGGGCAGGGCAACTTCGGCTCCATCGACGGCGATCCGCCCGCGGCGATGCGCTACACCGAGACCCGCCTGGCCAAGATCGCCCACGAGCTGCTCGCCGACATCGAGAAGGACACCGTCGACTTCACGCCCAACTTCGACGAGTCGCTGCAGGAGCCGCTGGTTCTGCCCACCAAGGTTCCGAACCTGCTCGTCAACGGCTCCTCCGGCATCGCGGTGGGCATGGCCACCAACATCCCGCCGCACAACCTCCGCGAAGTCGTCGACGCGCTGGTGCGGGTGATCGACGAGCCGGACGTCTCGATCGACGAGCTGATGAAGCTGGTCCCGGGGCCCGACTTCCCGACCCGCGGCTACATCTACGGCCGGAGCGGGATCCGCGAGGCCTACACCACCGGGCGCGGCATCATCACCCTGCGGGCGAAGGCCCACGTGGAGAAGATGCGGGGCGGGCGCGAGGCCATCATCGTCACCGAGCTGCCGTACCAGGTGAACAAGGCCTCGCTGATGGAGAAGATCGGCGAGCTGGTGCGCGACAAGCGCATCGAGGGTATCAGCGAGCGCCGCGACGAGTCGAACCGTGAGGGCATCCGGATCGTGCTGGAGCTGGGCCGCGGCGAGATGCCGCAGATCGTGATCAACCAGCTGTACAAGCACACCCAGATGCAGACCACCTTCGGGGTGATCATGCTCGCCCTCGTGGGGCGGCGGCCGCAGGTGGTGAACCTGAAGCAGATGCTGCAAGAGTTCATCGCGTTTCGGCGGGAGGTGGTCACCCGCCGGACGAAGTACGACCTCGCCCGCGCGGAAGAGCGCGCCCACATCCTGGAGGGGCTGCGCAAGGCGGTCGACCAGCTCGACCTGGTGATCCGCCTCATCCGCCAGGCCGAGAGTCCGGACGCCGCGAAGGACGCCCTGGTGCGCCAGCTGCAG
>Ga0157373_10003693_pt1 | contig 11581 bp, 8 predicted proteins | sample C65metaG_FD_113460 | JGI IMG/M metagenome (GOLD analysis project Ga0157373, IMG submission 113460) | Corn rhizosphere microbial communities from Kellogg Biological Station, Michigan, USA - C6-5 metaG | ecosystem: Host-associated > Plants > Roots > Rhizosphere > Soil | place: USA: Michigan...
CGGCCCCAGCACGCCGACCGGATTGACCACCGCCAGCTCCATCGCGCCGCCCTCGGCCTTGACGAAGTCCCAGGCCGCCCGCTCGGCGATGGTCTTGGATTTCACATAGGCGCCGATGCCGGGCGCACTGGAGTCGGTCCAGCTCGTCTCGTCGACCACGCCGTCATGCTTGAGGCCATAGCCGATGGCCGCGAACGATGAGGTCAGCACCACCCGCTTGACCCCCGCATCGCGCGCCGCCCGCAGCACCCGCAGCGCCCCCTCGCGCGCGGGCAAGATCAGGTCATTCTCGTCCTTCGGCGCGTTCATCGGAAAGGGCGAGGCCACGTGCAGGACGTAGTCGCAGCCGTCGACCGCCTGCGCCCACCCCGCATCGCCGTTCAGGTCGGCGGCGAAGAAGGCGAGCTCCTTCTTGCTCGCCTTGGCGCCCGCCTTCTCCAGCGTCGAGCGCACCTCCGGCTCCCGCGCCAGATTGCGGATCGTCGTGCGCACGGTATGCCCCGCCTCCAGCAGCTGCAGGATGCAATAGCTGCCGATAAACCCGGACCCGCCGGTGACCAGAACCGTCGCCATAACCCCTCCCTCTCTTTTCGAAACGCACTCTGCCCGCAGCCGCCGGTTTGCACAAACGTCCGTTTTCGACCCCGAGCAGACCCCTGACCGGTCAACAACGAGGCATGTCGGGAACGAAGATCAAGCTGAGCCGTTGCTCGCGCCAAGGGGGAGCATGAACGCCACCTCGCTCCCGGGCTTCAACGGAGAAAGTGGGCGCCATGCCAGCCACTCTCAACGTGATCTTCGGGCCCTGCGCGGCAGGCAAGACCACCTACGCCCATGCCTTGGCCCGCCGCGAAAACGCGGCGCCTTTCGTCCTCGACGAATGGGGTGCGCGCCTGTACGGCCCCGACGTTCAGGGTCCCATCGAGTTCCCCTGGATGCTGGAGCGCCTCGCGCGCTGCAATGCGCTGATCTGGTCCACCGCTGAGGGCGTGCTCGCCGCCGGGGCCTCGGTGGTGCTCGACATCGGCGCCATGCGGCGCGCTGACCGGGATCGCATCCGCCAGATGGCCGAGGCCAAGGGCCTGTCAGTGCAGTGGCACTTTGTCGACGCGCCGCAGGAGGTTCGCCGCGCCCGCGTCGCCAACCGGAACACCGCCAAGGGCGAGACCTTCGTGATGGAGGTGACGCCGGAGATGTTCGAAATGCTCGAGGCCATTTACGAGCCGCCCGCGCCGGCCGAGCTGGAGGGCGCGGTGCTGATCGTCAGTGATGACGGCAGGGCCGCCGCGCCAGCCGCGGCGCAGCCTGAGGCGGCGGACTAGGTCAACCGCCGAGCGGCTTTCGACGCCTCCCCTTTCGCTAGGTCGGGCGGGTGCGCAGCTGTCCTTCATAATCGCGCTTGCCGATCGGCACGCCTCGCGAGCGCAGGATGTCGTAGGCGGTGACGGCGTGGAAATAGAAGTTGGGCAGCGAAAACGAGAGGATCAGGGTCTCCGACGTGAAGGCCAGCCGGCGGGGGCCGATCCGAAGGTCGAGGTCGCGGCCCGCCCAGCTGTTGACCTCGTCGGGAGTGTAGGCTTCCAGCGCCGCTCGCGCCTTGCCGATCATGGCCCTCAGCTCGGAGAAGGGGACCGGTCCGACCAGGCCGGGCGGCTCGAAGACGCCCGTCCTCGCGGCCTCGAGCCCCCATACGGCATGATGCCACGCGGCCTCGATCTGAAAATGGAAGGGCGCCATGTCGTCGTGGAGCCGAGCGTTCACGAAGTCATCCGGGTCGGCGCCGGTCTCGGCGCAGTGGCTGACAGCGCGGTCGAGGACGCCTCCAACGGCCCGCACGGTCTGCAGAAAGGTCGGCACGCTGAGCTCGTAGAATGATGTCGCCATCGGGCTTCCTTCGCTCTGCGCCCAAGGCGGGCCGGCGCCGCTCGGGCTACTCCGCCGCCTTCTCCACCGGCTCACCCATCTGCGCGGCGAAGCGCACGTGCAGGCGCCGGATCAGCCAGCCGCGGATGTCGTCGACCGTGGTGAAGACGGCGGGCACGTAGAGGAGGCTCAGCAGGGTCGAGGTGATCAGGCCGCCGATGACGGCGACGGCCATCGGCTGGCGGAACTCGGAGTCGGCGCCCAGGCCCGCGGCGACCGGCAGCATGCCGGCGCCCATGGCGACCGTCGTCATCACGATGGGCCGCGCGCGCTTGTGGGCGGCGTCCATCAGGGCGTCGTAGCGGGTCATGCCGCGCTTCATGGCCTCCAGCGCGTACTCGACCAGCAGGATGGAGTTCTTCGCCGCGATCCCCATCAGCATCAGGATGCCGATCAGGGCGGGCATCGAGAGGTTCAGCCTCGCGATCAGCAGCATGCCGAACGCCCCGCCAATGGCCAGCGGCAGGGCCGCCTGGATGGTGATCGGATGGGCGAAGCTGCGGAAGAGCAGCACCAAGACGGCGTGCATCAGGAGGATGCCGGTGAAGAGCGCGCCGACGAAGCCGCCGACCAGCTGCTGCAGGGCCTCCACGTCGCCGGCGGGCTTTTCCTTCACGCTCGGCGGCAGGTTCTTCAGCGCCGGAAGCTGGTGGACGACCTTGCTGGCGGCGCCGAGCGCCAGGCCGTTCAGCTCGGCGGTGATGGTGACGCTGCGGCTGCGGTCGAGCCGGTCGATCTGCGAGGGGCCGGCGCCGAAGCGGATGTCGGCCACGGCGCTGAGCGGCACGGAGCCGCCGGTCGCGGTCGGCACCTGCATGTTCTGGATGGCCCCCAGGTCCTGCCGGCCTTCCGTCGTATAGCGCAGCCGGATCGGGATCTGGCGGTCGCCCATGTTGAACTTGGGCAGCAGCTGGTCGATGTCGCCGAGCGTCGCCACCCGCACGGCCTGCGAGATCGCCGCCGGCGAGACGCCCGCCCGCGCGGCCTGATCGGGCAGAGGCGTGATCTCGAGCTCCGGCCGGGCGATGTCGGCGCTGGAGACCACGTTGGTCAGGCCCGAGACGCCGCGCATCTGGTTCTCGACCGCCCGCGCCGTCGCCGAAAGCGCGGCGGCGTCGTCGCTGGTCAGCGCGATGGTGATGACGTTGTTGGAGTTGTCGACGCCGAAGCGGATGCGCGCGCCTGGGATCGACTGGAACTCCTGGCCGAACAGGCGCTCCAGGTCTTGCTGCGACAGCGCGCGCTTGCCCTTGGGCGTGTAGTTGGCGATCAACGAGGCCCGCCGCGGCTCGCCCGGCGCGCCGCCGGAAGCGCCGGGGCCCGAGGCGTTGAGGCCCGCGCCGACCTCGGCATAGACGCTCGTCACCTCGGGGCGCTTGCGCATGATCGTGGTCATCCGCTGCACGACCGCGTCGGTGTCCTCGAGCCTCGCGCCCGGCGGCAGTTCGACGGAGATGGAGGAGTAGCCCTCGTCGCCGGCGGGGATGAATTCGCCCGGCAGGAACGGGATCAGCGCCAGCGAGCCGATGAAGATCGCCAGCCCGATCCCCAGCGTGACCCGCTTATGCGCCAGCACCCAGCGCAGCGCCTGCAGGTAGCGCCGCATCCACGCCGGATCGCCGCGCGGGTTCTTCTCCGTGCGCAGCAGATAGGCGCTCATCAGCGGCGTGAGCATCCGCGCGACCAGCAGCGAGAACAGCACCGAGACGCAAGCCGCCAGCGCGAACGACTTGAAAAACTGCCCGACCACGCCCGGCATGAAGCCTACGGGCGCGAAGACAGCGACGATGGTGAAGGTGGTGGCCACGACCGCCAGCCCGATCTCGTCTGCGGCTTCGAGGGCGGCGGGATAGGGCGCCTTCCCGTCGCGCATGTGGCGCACGATGTTTTCGATCTCGACGATCGCGTCGTCTACGAGGATGCCGATGGTCAGCGACAGCGCCAGCAGCGTGACCACGTTGAACGACTGGTTCAGCGGCTCCAACACCGCGAACGTCGGGATCAGCGACAGCGGCATGGCGACCGCGGTGACGAAGGTCGCCCGCCAGTCGCGCAGGAACAGGAACACGACCGCGACCGCCAGCAGCGCTCCCAGGAACAGCGCCTCCATCGAGGCGAAGTAGCTCTCCTCCACGAACTGGACGGTGGAGAAGACCTCCTCGATCTTCAGTTCGGGGTGAGCCTTGTCGATCTGCTCGACGACCTTGCGGACCTGCTGGGCGGCCTTGACCTCGGAGGCGGCGCGGGTGCGGGTCATGTTGAAACCCACCACCTCCTCGCCGTTGAAGCGGGCGAAGCCGCGCATCTCCGACCAGGCGTCGCGCACCTCGCCGAGATCGCCGAGCCGCACGGTGCGGCCGCCGCCGAGGTCGACGCGGGTGTCAGCGAGCTGCTGGACACTGCCGGCCGAGCCCAAGGTGCGGACCGACTGCTCCTCGCCGCCGATTTCGGCGCGGCCGCCGGGCAGGTTGGCGTTGAAGCTGCGCAGCGCGTTGCTGACCTGGCCCGCCGTCACCCCCTGCGCGGCCATGCGGCCGGGGTCGAGGTCGACGCGGATCTCGCGAGTCACCCCGCCCAGCCGGTTGACCTTGGCGATGCCGGGGACGGCCAGCAGCGCCTTGGAGACATCGTTGTCGATGAACCACGACAGCTGCTCGGGGTTCATGCCCGGCGCCCGCACCACGTAGTAGATCATCGGGTTGCCGGTGGCGTCGATGCGCTGCACCTGCGGCTCTGGGATGTCGCCGGGCAGCTGGGAGCGCGAGCGGGCCACCGCATTGCGCACGTCGTTGGTGGCGCGCTCCAGGTCGGTGCCGACCTCGAACTCGATGTAGGTCACCGAGACACCGTCCACGACGGTGGAGCGGACGTGGCGGATGCCCTGCAGGCCGGTGACCGCGTCCTCGAGGATGCGGGTGACCTGCGTCTCCACCTCCGCCGGCGCGGCGCCGGGCTCCGAGGCGCTCACCACGACCATCGGGAAGTCGATGTCGGGGAAGTTGTTGATCCGCATCTTGGCGAACCCGGCCAGCCCCGCGATCGTCAGCACCGCGAACAGCAGCAGCGTCGGGACGGGGTTGCGGATCGCCCAGGATGAGATGTTGCGCAGCATCAGCGCGACACGCGGACCAGGTCGCCGTCCGACAGGAAGCCCGCGCCGGCCGCCACGACGCGTTCACCGGCATTGACGCCCGCCAGCACCTCGACCTTGTCGCCGACCCGCTCGCCGGTCTTCACCGGGCGGAAGTGGACGTGGCTGGCGGCGTCCAGCACGTAAACGCCGCTCTGGTCGGTGCGATAGACGATGGACGGCGCCGGCACGGTCAACGACGCCTGCGCGGCGCCCGCGATCGAAGCGGTGGCGAACATCCCGGGCTTCAAGGCCGACCCTGCTGACAGCGCGATCCGGGCCAGGCCGACGCGGGACTGCGGGTCCACCTGCGGCGTGACGATCCTCACCACCCCGGTGGTCGAGACGCCGTTGGCCATCACGGTCGCGGGCATCCCCGGACGCACCGCCGCGAGCTCCTGCTCGGGCACCTGCGCATTCAGTTCAAGACGGCCGTCGCGCACGAGGCGGAACAGTTCCGTCCCCGCCGCCACGATCTGGCCCTTCACCACCGAGCGGGCGGTGATCAGGCCGCTGACCGGGGCGCGCACGTCGGTCTGGCCGCGCCGCGTCGAGGTCTCGGCCAGCGAAGCCTGCGCCGCCGCCACGTTGGCCGCCGCTGTCCGCTGCGCCGCCAGCGCCTGGTCCAGCGAGGCCTGCGAGAGGAAGCCCTGCGACTTCAGGTCCTGCGCCCGCTCCAGCGCGGCGGACGCCTGCGCCAGCTGCGCCTTGGCGGAGGCCACCTGCGCGGCCTGCTGGGCCTGCTGGCTCGACAGCACCGCGTCGTTCATCTTCACCAGAACCTGGCCCTGGCGCACGTAGGAGCCCTCGTCGGCATAGACCTCGACCGCGCGCAGGCCGCCGGTCTCGGCGCCCACGGGCACTTCCTGCCAGGCGGTGATGGTGCCGGACGCTTCCACGGTGCGGGTCAGCGGCTCGGGCGTGACCGTCACGGCGGTGACGGTCAGCGCCGGCTTGGCCGCCGGATCCTGCTTCTTGCCGCCGCACCCCGCGGCCAGCACGAGGATGGCGGCAAGCGCAAGCCCGGCCCTGATCGATTTCCCCAAGAGACGCTCCCGATCGGCGGCGCTCCACCCCGCGCCTTCGCCCGCGACTTAACTATGCGGTGAAACCAGTTTCGCAAGCCCAAACGCGGCGGCCGATCGCCGCTACTCGCCGACTGGCGCGAATATGCTACACGCGCGGCCATGACGACGCCGCTCGACCGCATCCGCAACTTCTCCATCGTGGCCCACATCGACCACGGGAAGTCGACGCTTTCCGACCGCCTGATCCAGGAGACGGGCGGCCTGACCGCGCGCGAGATGAAGGAGCAGGTGCTGGACTCGATGGACATCGAGCGCGAGCGCGGCATCACCATCAAGGCCCAGACCGTCCGCCTCGACTATCACGCCCGCGACGGCCAGACCTATGTCCTGAACCTGATGGACACGCCCGGCCACGTCGACTTCGCCTACGAGGTCTCGCGTTCGCTGGCCGCCTGCGAAGGCTCCATCCTCGTCGTCGACAGCAGTCAGGGCGTCGAGGCCCAGACGCTGGCCAACGTCTATCAGGCCATCGACAACGACCACGAGATCGTCCCTGTCCTCAACAAGATCGACCTGCCCGCCGCCGAGCCCGAACGCGTGCGCCAGCAGATCGAGGACGTGATCGGCATCGACGCCTCCGACGCCGTGCTGTGCTCCGCCAAGACCGGGGTCGGCATCGCCGAGGTCCTGGAGGCCATCGTCACCCGCCTGCCCGCCCCCAAGGGCGACATCGCCGCGCCGCTCAAGGCCCTGCTGGTCGACGCCTGGTACGACGCCTACCTCGGCGTTGTGGTGCTGGTGCGCATCTTCGACGGTAGCTTAAAGGTCGGCCAGAAGGTGAAGATGATGCAGACCGGCGCCGAGTATCAGATCGACCGCCTGGGCGTCTTTCTCCCTAAGAACACCCCGGTCCCCGAGCTTGGCCCGGGCGAGATCGGCTACTTCACCGCCCAGATCAAGGAGGTGGCCGACGCCGCCGTCGGCGACACCATCACCGACCTGCGCCGCCCCACCGACGCCCCGCTGCCGGGCTTCCGCGAGGTGCAGCCGGTGGTGTTCTGCGGCCTGTTCCCGGTCGACGCCGCCGACTTCGAGGACCTGCGCGCGGCCATCGGGCGCCTGCGCCTCAACGACGCCTCCTTCACCTATGAGATGGAGACGAGCGCCGCGCTCGGCTTCGGCTTCCGCTGCGGGTTCCTTGGCCTGCTCCACCTGGAGATCATCCAGGAACGCCTCTCCCGCGAGTTCGACCTCGACCTGATCGCGACGGCGCCGTCGGTCGTCTACAAGATCACCCTGACCAACGGCGAAACGATCGAGCTGCACAACCCGGCCGACCTGCCCGACCCGGTGAAGATCGCCACCATCGCCGAGCCCTGGATCAAGGCCACCATCCTGACGCCCGACGAGTACCTGGGCTCGGTCATCAAGCTCTGCCAGGACCGCCGCGGCGAACAGCGCGAGCTCTCCTACGTCGGCTCACGGGCGCTGGTGGTCTATGACCTGCCGCTGAACGAGGTGGTGTTCGACTTCTATGACAGGCTGAAGAGCGTCTCGAAGGGTTACGCCTCCTTCGACTACCAGATCGAGGGCTACCGCGAAGGCGACCTCGTCAAGATGAGCATCCTCGTCAACGCCGAACCCGTCGACGCCTTGTCGATGCTGGTCCACCGCACGAGAGCCGAAATGCGCGGCCGCATGATGGTCGAGAAGATGAAGGAACTCATCCCGCCCCACATGTTCCAGATCCCCATCCAGGCCGCCATCGGCGGGAGGATCATCGCCCGCGAGACGGTGCGCGCGCTGCGCAAGGACGTGACCGCCAAGTGCTACGGCGGCGACGCCACCCGCAAGCGCAAGCTGCTGGACAAGCAGAAGGAGGGGAAGAAGCGCATGCGCCAGTTCGGGAAGGTCGAGATCCCGCAGGAGGCGTTTATCGCGGCCCTCAAAATGGACGCTGACTAGCGGCCATTTTGGAAGGGGAGGAGAAGATGGATGCCGACTGGAATTAGAGAAATTCGAAAAAGTCCATCTGCTTTCCGCTCAACTCGGCAATAAGCTTTTCTTTGGTCCTCGGACTTCTAAAAAGTTGGTAATGCGCCACCGCCTTCTGCTGACCGCAGGCTCTAGCTACCAGCTGCACAGCGCGATCTGCCAGATCGATGGCATCTTGGCCTTCGGGTACGTTCCCACCCGACCGGAGCAAAAGCAGTCGGGCAGCGTACAGAATGAACCAGTGGCCGTAAACGAGGTACTGGTAAGCCCCCCCGGCCTCCATATGATCGCCATGCTCCTCCTCATAACGCTCGCGCATGTCTTCGATTATTTTGTAGAACTCTACGACGCGGCATAGTTCATCTATATCGTAGAGCTCATTAAAAATCTGATCGAACATAGAGTCGAATATAGCGTCAGATTGCGTCTTGGCCTTATCGGGCTCCCTCAGGTAAAAAGAAAGAATGATCTGCCCCAACTTAAGCGCATCAAGCCTCAAGGCGGGATCGCGATCAGAGTGCATATTGCGCTTTCGCTCAAAATAGTAACCTCGCGAGTGAAGCGCCGCCTCTAACTTCTTCATAACCGCATTATTCGCACGGAGATCGCGACCTTGAATGCGGGCTTGACTGTTCGTGGCGACAGCGACCCGTTCTGCGACATCCGTTCGCTGCGTCGCATACACACGAACCATCAGAACAATGTTCTCCAACGACCCGTTATTTCTGTTGCTAGCTTCGACAAGTGAGTGGGAGGTTTGAGCGCCGTTGACGATCTGGAAATCCTCCAGAGCTATCACCGGATTCATATGGCCCTTATTATACGCGAAATTCCTACAAGTAATGGTGATCCCGTTATTAAGATACCAGAACAGATGCGCGTCATTTGACATCGCAGTCTCGATGATCTGCGCGTTATAACCCCCGTGGGTACCCAGAAATATCCGGAGATTATCGTCGAATAAGTGACGCTTGATACTTTTTCCGTCGGGCGTCTTTATAAGATCAACATAAGATCTTGCGTCAATGGATGCTATCAGACCGCGAACGTCGCCATCGCTGCGCTCGAAGACCTCCTTGCCCACGACGTGCAGCTGGCCATCCTCAGATCGCCCGCGCCTCGCTGCGAGATCGCGCACAAGCTCCTTTGGACCATAATGCGTATATCGGACCTGTTCGTGCTTCAGCGCCAGAGCGTCAAGAATGCTCTTCGCAGACGGCGCGAAACCTCGATCATTGGAGCAGAATATGACCTCGTAACGAAGAAAAACGCCTTCGTCGTGGAGCTTCCAAATTCTCTCAACAGAGGTCATCAACCGCATATTGCCACAACTACTCAGGTCTTTTGATCGATCAAAGAGGGCATCGATAAAGTGAAATACCTTTAGGGCGTCATCATCATTGATCGTTTTGTCGCTTGCCTCAAAGCTGTCCCGACATTTGCACTGGAAGAGAAATACATCGGCGTAACCATCCGACTCGACGATATGGATAGCATCGATCCCCCGGTCGTCGGGGCCATCGGTGATAACTTCAAGCCGATCGTCCTGAAGAGTCGGGAAGTGCTGATCAAGCGTGATCCAAAGCAGCGCCTTTGACGCAGTCTTCAGGTTGTGGGTAGCCCGTGCCGATTGCACTTGGCCGTTGATGACATCCCAATCCAGCTTAGTAAGCGCGGGCATTGACCCCTCGACCCATTCGACTCATCCAGAGGCTGTTTAGCACAACCGACGGAACCAACCCGAGCATCTGTTAAGCGTTGCCATAGTCCATAGCGGTGCTATCTCCGTGAGGTCGAAACCAAAGGAGTCGCGCCCATGCGCAAACTCATCCTCCTTCCCCTGCTCGCCGCCACGCTGCTGGTGAGCGCTTGCAACACGATCTCCGGGATCGGCAAGGACATGGAAGCCGCCGGGGCGGCCGTGAAGAGCACGGCTGACGACGCCAGGCACTAGAGCCCAACCCTTCTCCACTCGCGGGAGAAGGTGGCCTGCGAAGCAGGTCGGATGAGGGGGCTCTCAGAACTGTCCGCGTCTGAGCGGCGGCGCGGCTTTCGCTGCGGATACGGCGGTGCGCCCCCTCATCCGTCAGCCTTCGGCTGCCACCTTCTCCCGCGAGGGGAGAAGGGAGAAAGCGAGACTCTGGAGACATACCGAGATGGGACATTGCGCCCCTTTCGGCCCTCTCCGCCCCGGCCCGCTATCCCCGCCGCTGAGCGACGCTCCAAGGCGGCCGGCGCACCCCGACCCCCGAGCTAATCCCCCTCGGGCCAGGCGGGGTTAGACTGGGGTCATGCCTCAGCTTTCCGCCCTGCCCATCACCGAACCTGCCGTCCGCGCGCCTGCGTTCGGCCGCGCACATACGCGCACGCAATACACGCGCCCCTCCGCCCGTCCAGCCGCGCGAAGGCCCCGGCCCCAAAACGAAAGCGGCCGCCGTCCCGAGGGGCGGGGGACGGCGGCCTTTCTTGTCAGGGAGCTGGTGAGGGCAGCTCCGATATGCGCGCCCGAACAAAACGCGTCCGCCGCCGGGCCGTTCCTACGGTTAAGCCCCCAAACCGTGACAGCATGCCGCAGGGCGGGGCTGGAACGCGGCGCGGCGAAGGGGGTTTTCCGGGCGAACCTGGCAGGATAGACCCCCCTGAAGCTTCACAATCCTGACATCACCCAAATAGGGCTGCGACCGCGCGTCGCCCTTATGAATCAGCCCGATCAAGGGCATATGGCCGACATGACCGAAAGCGCCTTTCCAGCCGCGCACGCAGCGCCGTCCCGGCCCTTTGGGCTGGGCATCCGTCGCGGGCTGTCGCACCGCTGCCCCGCCTGCGGCGACGGGCGGCTCTATCGCGGCTATCTGAAGGTCGAGCCTTTCTGCGAGGCCTGCGGCCACGCCCTGGGCGAATACCGGGCCGACGACGGGCCAGCCTACATGACCATCCTGCTGATCGGCCACCTGGTGGTCGTGCCGGTGCTGTTCCTGCCGTTCATCTGGCAGTGGCCGGTGCAGTACGTCCTGCCGATCACCCTGATCCCGCTGGCGACGCTGATCCTGCTGGCGCTGCCCAGGATCAAGGGCGCCTTCATCGGGGCGCTGTGGGCCACGAAGGCGAAGGACCCCGGGCTGGAAGAAGCCCTCTAGAGCTGATCCAGCCCATAGGCCGCGTGCAGGGCGCGGACGGCGAGTTCGGTGTAGGCGGCGTCGATCAGGACGCTGATCTTGATCTCCGAGGTCGAGATGACCTGGATGTTGACGCCCTTGTCGGCCAGCGCCTTGAACATGGTCTTGGCCACGCCCGCGTGGGAGCGCATGCCGACCCCGATGACGGAGACCTTGGCGACCTCCTCGTCGCAGGCGACGTGCTCGAAGCCGATCTCGGCCTTCAGCGCGTTCATGATCTCCATCGCCCGGGCGGCGTCGCGCTTGCCGACCGTGAACTCCATGTTGGCGGTCTCGGCGGTGCGGGCGTGGGACTGGACGATCATGTCCACGTTGACGTTGGCGTCGGC
>Ga0157373_10003694_pt1 | contig 11580 bp, 12 predicted proteins | sample C65metaG_FD_113460 | JGI IMG/M metagenome (GOLD analysis project Ga0157373, IMG submission 113460) | Corn rhizosphere microbial communities from Kellogg Biological Station, Michigan, USA - C6-5 metaG | ecosystem: Host-associated > Plants > Roots > Rhizosphere > Soil | place: USA: Michigan...
AAAAGAAGGGAAAAATATGACGAAGTCGGAGTTGATCGAACGAATTGTCACCCATCAAGGGCTACTCTCATCCAAGGATGTGGAGCTGGCCATCAAGACCATGCTTGAACAAATGTCCCAATGTCTGGCCACCGGTGATCGCATCGAGATCCGTGGGTTTGGCAGCTTCTCCCTGCACTATCGTGCGCCGCGCGTCGGTCGCAATCCAAAGACTGGTCAGTCGGTTAGTCTCGACGGCAAATTCGTTCCGCATTTCAAGCCGGGCAAAGAGCTGCGTGATCGCGTGAATGAAGAAGAGGAGGAGGGGGCTTGAAGGTCACCGTTACTCAAGGAGCCGCTCATGGGTAATCTCAAGCGCATTTTGCTTTCCGTTCTAATTCTGTTGCTTGTATTGGCGATCCTTGCGTTCGTTCTCGAAAATCAGCAATCGGTTTCACTATTGTTTTTAGGGTGGGCAGGGCCTCAACTTCCCGTATCGGTAATTGCGGTGGTGGCGTTGCTTATCGGAATGCTGATCGGACCGGTATTTGGCTGGATCCTGGTACGGGCGTCCAGAGCTTCACGCAAGCGCCTTGTCTGATTGCGACGTGCAGCGACAGGCGAACTAAACTTTAGCCACAGCTTGTCTATATCCATTAGTAAAACGTTCATTAAGCTGTAAAATGCTGCGCTCGTCCGATAGTGGCATATTCCCACGTCGGTTCAGACTGACATCGTCAGAAGCCACGGCTGAAATGACGGCTTTTGCATTCATGGATCAGACAGCGCTCGGTTGGCGGCCCTGTCAGTAACTCAAGGGTATGGTTTCGCGTGAAAATTCTAGTAACCGGCGGCGCCGGGTTTATCGGCTCGGCTGTCATCCGTCATATCATCTCAAACACTACCGACGCTGTGATCAACGTCGATAAGTTGACGTATGCGGGTAACCTTGAGTCGTTGGCCGAAGTCAGCGGGAGCTCGCGTTATGCGTTCGAGCGCGTCGACATCTGCGACCGTGACCAGATTGATCGCGTACTGCGTGAACATCAACCGGATGCAATCATGCATCTGGCCGCAGAGTCCCATGTGGACCGCTCGATCTCCGGTCCTTCGGAGTTTATTCAGACCAACATAATCGGCACTTATACCTTGCTGGAAGCTGCGCGCCATTACTGGATGGCGCTGGATGATGCCCGCAGGGCAGCTTTCCGCTTTCACCATATTTCGACGGATGAAGTTTACGGCGACCTGGAAGGCCCGGAAGATCTCTTCACGGAAACGACCCCGTATCAGCCTAGCTCGCCGTATTCGGCCAGCAAAGCCAGTTCCGATCATCTGGTTCGTGCCTGGGCCCGAACCTATGGGTTGCCAACACTGGTAACCAATTGCTCAAACAACTACGGTCCATGCCACTTCCCTGAGAAGTTGATTCCATTAATCATTCTCAATGCTCTGGAAGGCAAGCCGCTGCCGGTTTACGGTAAAGGTAACCAAGTGCGTGACTGGCTGTATGTAGAGGACCACGCCCGCGCACTTTACAAAGTTGTGACCGAAGGTGTCATCGGCGAGACGTACAACATCGGCGGTCATAACGAGAAGCAAAACATCGAAGTCGTGAACACACTGTGTGCGCTGCTTGATGAGCTGCGTCCAGATTCCGCATATCGTCCACACGCGAGCCTGATCACCTATGTTCAGGATCGTCCCGGTCACGACGTGCGTTATGCAATCGACGCGAGCAAAATCCAGCGTGAACTGGGCTGGACGCCGAAAGAAACCTTTGAAACCGGTATCCGAAAAACAGTTGAGTGGTATCTGAACAACACTGAGTGGGTGTCGCACGTGAAGAGCGGTGCCTATCAGCAATGGATCGATCAGAACTACGCAGATCGCTCTGACAAGGCATGAAAATTCTCCTGTTGGGCAAAAATGGTCAGGTGGGGTGGGAGCTGCAACGTTCCCTTTCTCCTCTTGGCGAATTGATCGCACTTGATCGCCATGCTGTTGATGGGTTGTGCGGCGACTTGTCCAATCTGGATGCGCTACGTGCAACTATCCGACTGCTCAAGCCGGACGTCATTGTCAACGCCGCAGCTTATACGGCAGTCGACAAGGCTGAATCCGAAGCGGAGCTGGCCAAACGTGTGAATGGTCAGGCCAGTCAGCTCATGGCGGAGGAGGCTGCTGCCTTGGACGCCTGGTTGATTCATTATTCGACTGATTATGTCTTCAGTGGTCAGGGTTCCACGCCGTGGCAGGAGACAGATGCGGTCTTCCCAGTGAATCAATATGGCGCAAGCAAGCTGGCGGGAGAGCAGTCAATTATTGCGTCCGGCTGCAAGTATTTGATCTTTCGGACGAGCTGGGTTTATGGCGCCCGTGGTAACAACTTCGCAAAGACCATGCTGCGGCTGGCCAAAGAGCGCGAAACACTGAGTATTATCGATGATCAGATCGGAGCCCCGACGGGAGCTGACCTGATTGCCGATGTTACTGCGCTTGCCATTCGTCAGGTTGTGGGGCAACCACAACTGTCGGGTTTGTATCACCTGGCAGCCGGCGGTGAAGTGTCCTGGCATGGCTATGCCAGTCATGTGATTGCATTTGCATTGGGCAGCGGCGAGCAACTCGTAGTCAAAGCAGTCAATCCAATTGATACCTCCGCTTATCCGACACCAGCGCGTCGGCCATTGAATTCAAGATTGAATACTAAAAAGCTACGTGACAATTTTTCTCTACACTTGCCGGATTGGCAAAGTGGTGTAAACCGAATGCTTAGGGAAGTTCTGAACAAATGACCACGACAAATCGTAAAGGCATCATTCTCGCCGGTGGCTCGGGCACTCGCCTGCATCCGCTAACCCTCGGCGTCTCGAAGCAGATGCTGCCGATCTACGACAAACCGATGATCTTCTATCCGCTGTCCGTGCTGATGCTTGCGGGCATGCGTGAAATCCTGATCATCTCCACGCCGGAAGACTTGCCGTGCTTTCGCAAGTTGCTGGGTGATGGAAGCCAGTACGGGATCAAGCTGACTTACGCGGAGCAACCTAGCCCTGACGGTCTGGCTCAAGCGTTTCTTATTGGGGAAGAGTTCATCGGCAAGGATCCTTGCTGCCTGATCCTTGGCGACAATATCTTCTACGGTCAGCACTTCTCGGATAACTTGCGTTCTGCGACTGAACAGGAGCAGGGTGCGACCGTATTTGGTTACCACGTCTCCGACCCTGAGCGCTTTGGCGTGGTTGAGTTCGATGCTACTGGTCGTGCTCTCAGTATTGAAGAAAAGCCGCTGAAGCCAAAGTCAAACTATGCGGTAACTGGCTTGTACTTCTACGACAACGAAGTTGTCGAAATAGCCAAGAAAATCAAGCCTTCCGAACGTGGTGAACTGGAAATTACCGACGTCAACCGCGCTTATCTTGAGCGCAAGTCCCTCAGCGTCGAAATGCTTGGTCGTGGTTTTGCCTGGCTTGATACTGGCACTCACGACTCGCTGTTGGAAGCCAGCCACTTCGTGCATACCATCGAGCAGCGTCAAGGCTTGAAAGTGGCTTGTTTGGAAGAAATTGCTTACCACAATGGCTGGATTACTGCCGAACAGCTTGGTGCTCAAGCTGACGCTCTGAAGAAAACCGGGTACGGTCAGTACCTGCAGAAGTTGCTGGACTCGCCTTCACACTAATTCGAAAAACAATCTTTTCGAACAAAAGCGTTTAATTGGTGCAGGCAGGAATGGCATGCCAGTAAAACATCCCAAGGTTGCGGTTTTGCTGGCCGCCTACAACGGCATGCAATGGATCGAGGAGCAAGTGGCCTCGATTCTCAACCAGTCAGGTGTCGATGTAACCCTCTATATCAGTATTGATCCCTCGACCGACGGGACTGAAGTTTGGTGCTCAGCCTATGCGGATGAGCATCCAGGCGTCATTGTACTGCCCGCCGCAGGAACCTTCGGTGGCGCGTCGCGGAATTTTTTCCGACTCATCCGTGATGTCGAGCTTGAAGGTTACGATATGGTTGCCTTTTCCGATCAAGATGACGTCTGGCACGCGGATAAGCTCCAGCGTGCGGCAAATGCGATAATAGGTCGTCAGGTCGATGCCTATTCCAGTAACGTCACAGCTTTCTGGCCCGATGGCACAACTCATTTGCTGGATAAGGCGCAGCCTCAAGTCGAGTGGGACTATCTGTTTGAGGCGGCCGGGCCGGGTTGTACCTATGTGATGAGCAAAGATCTCGTGGGTCAGCTCAAGTCATCAATGCTTGTCAATTGGCAGCCGTTGCAGGATGTCAGCTTACACGACTGGTATTGTTATGCGTTTGCCCGTCGCCATGGTTACCGCTGGTACATCGACCCTGACCCCTCCATGGATTATCGTCAGCACGAGCATAACCAGGTAGGGGCAAACAAAGGGTTGAATTCACTCATTGCCCGCTACAAAACCATTCATGACGGTTGGTGGTTCACTCAGGTTCGATTGATTGCGCGCTTGTTGGGCCAGGATTCAGATCCTTTCGTACGGACATGGCTAAGTTTGCGCCCTATCCAACTCATGCGACTTTCTTTTGGTGCCTGGCGCTGTAGACGGCGAGTGCGGGACAAAGTGTTTTTCTTTTTTATTTGCTGGGCAACTGCATTGTTAGGGAATAACGCCACATGACCGTCCCGAAAGTATTGGTAACGGGAGCTAGCGGTTTCGTTGGTGAGGCAATGGTTTTCAGATTGCTGGCCGATAAGCAGTTCTGCCCGATTGCGGCGGCACGAGGTGCTACGCGATTACACGGATTGTGTTCCGTGATGCCATTCGATCTCACCCATCCCCGGATCCAGCTTGCACTCAATGATGTTCAGGTAGTCGTTCATGCCGCTGCCCGGGTGCATGTGATGAACGAAACCGCGGCGGATGCACTGGCAGAGTTTCGCAAAGTAAATGTCGAGGGTACGCTCAAACTGGCTCAATACGCTGCTGCATCGGGTGTTAAGCGCTTCATTTTTATAAGTTCGATCAAGGTCAACGGCGAAAGCACTCGCCCTGGCAAGCCTTTCAAAGCCGATGATCTTCCTAATCCGCTGGATCCTTATGGTGTGTCCAAGTACGAAGCCGAAGAGGCTTTGAAGCGGGTAAGTCACGACACCGGCATGGAGTTGGTGATCATCCGGCCTCCGCTTATCTACGGTCCTGGAGTGCAAGCCAACTTTCTGAGCATGCTGAAGTGGCTCGATAAAGCAGTGCCACTGCCTCTGGGAGCAATACGAAACCAGCGTAGTTTGGTCTCGATCGCAAATGTGGTGAGCCTCATTGTCACCTGCATTGATCATCCTGTGGCAACCAACCAGACCTTTCTGGTTAGCGACGGCGAGGACGTATCTACCACTCAGTTGCTGCGTCGTCTATCGATCGCGCTCGGCAAGCCAGCTCGGCTTTGGCCCGTGCCCGAGTACTTGCTGAAACTGGCTGCCTCGTTGTTGGGAAAGAAAGCAGTTGCCCAGCGTATATGCGACTCGCTGCAAGTCGATATCAGTAAAAATCGCGAGTTACTGAAGTGGACTCCGCCTACGAATATGGACAAGGCCATGCGTCAGACCGCTGGCCACTACCAGGAAAATCACACGAAATGACTGTTTGGTGGCTGCTGTTTGGGGTATTTGCTGTTTCCTGGCTACTGACGCTGTGCTTGCGTCGTTATGCCTTGTCAAAGAGCTTGATGGACATTCCCAATGAGCGCAGCGCCCACTCGATACCGACACCGCGTGGAGGCGGTGTCGCTATAGTTGTTTCCTATCTCCTGGTGCTGCCCGTGCTTGTTGAGTTGGATCTGCTTGGCATTGACGTCGTGTATGGTTTGTTGGGGGCGGGGTTGTTGGTTGCGTTGATCGGCTTTGCCGATGACCATGGCCATATCGCCGCCAGATGGCGTTTGCTCGGGCACTTTATCGCCGCAGCGTGGGCATTGTACTGGTTGGGTGGTTTTGCGCCGGTTGAGCTGTTCGACGTGACTATTGATCTTGGATGGTTTGGACATCTGCTGGCGTTGATATATTTGGTCTGGATGCTGAATCTCTACAACTTCATGGACGGCATCGATGGTCTGGCCAGCATTGAAGCAATCAGTGTGTGCCTCGGTATGTGCCTGGTTTATTGGTTCAGCGAAAGCGTATACCTGATTTGGGCGCCGGTGATGTTGGCAACGGCTGTCGCGGGGTTTCTCTGGTGGAATTTTCCACCTGCGCGGATTTTTATGGGGGACGCCGGAAGTGGCTTTCTCGGGCTCATCCTTGGGGTAATCACGCTCGAGGTTGCTTCGCACAAGCCTGTGTTGCTATGGAGCTGGATCATCCTGATGGGGGTATTCATTGTCGATGCCACATGGACCCTTATCTTCCGGTTGATTCGCGGTGAAAAGGTGTACGAGGCTCATAGTAGCCACGGTTATCAATACGCAGCACGTCGTTTCGGGCATAGAAAGGTGACGCTGACAGTTTTGGTAATAAATGCCGCGTTTTTGCTTCCGATTTCAATTTTCGTGGCGCTGTATCAAATGAATGTAGTGGTTGGCCTAGTAACTGCCTATGGTCCTCTGTTTTTTTTAGCGTACCTACTGAACGCCGGTAAGGCTAAAACACGGTAGTTATAGCCAGCTGGCTGGTCTAGAATCCCAGCGCAGGCTTCAGCATTTACTATGCGGAGCGCCTAACTGTTATTGGCCCAGACATTAAAAATGACGAGAAAACATGCAGAATAATCTCACGTGCCAACGTATTTCGACGACTGGTCGTATACGTGGTGAGCAAAAAAATCAGCGTCCCGTTGTGATATGGCTGACTGGTCTGAGTGGTTCTGGAAAATCGTCCATTGCGGACGCGCTAGAACAACGACTTGTAGCGAAGGGATGCCACACGTATTTGCTCGATGGTGACAACGTTCGGATGGGTTTGTGCAAGGATCTTGGCTTTGGAGATGTCGACCGCGAAGAAAATATCCGGCGGGTCGCCGAAGTGGCCAATCTATTTATAGATGCAGGGCTTATTGTCATCACCTCCTTTATTTCTCCATTTAGGCGAGATCGCGCGCTGGCACGCAGTGTAATCGGCGATGAGTCCTTTATTGAGGTATATATTGATACACCGCTCAGCGAGTGCGAGCGTCGTGATCCCAAAGGACTCTACATCAAGGCTCGGCAAGGGATTATCAAAAACTTCACGGGGATTGACTCGCCGTATGAGCCTCCTGTCTCTCCACAGGTAACAATTGAAACTCTGGTTCATTCGATAGAAGACGGCGTGGATGCCGTAATGGCTTATTTAGAACAATGGAATGCAAAGTGAAGCGGCTAGTCATCATCGGTGCAGGTTTTAGTGGGGCTGTAACAGCAATAGAGTTCCTGAAGCGTGCATCTGAGGGTATGCACCTTACAATCATTAATCGATCGGGAAAAATGGCGCGTGGTTTGGCCTATGGTACAAACAGTCCTCATCATTTGTTGAACGTGCCAGCGGGAAATATGTCCGCATTGGTTGATCAACCCGACTCGTTCCTTGCCTTTTGTCAAAAGATTGATCCTGAAACTCATTCCGGCAGTTTCGTTTCGCGAAAATTGTATGGCGCCTATCTTAGTGAAATGCTGAGTCAGTCTGAGGCCCAATCTACGGCAAAGTGTTCGCGCATTACAGGAGAGGTCCTTTCTATCCAGGCTGATGGTACAGGCGCATTGATAGATGTTAGTACCGGTGAGCGAATTTTCGCGGATCATGTTGTATTGGCGTTCGGCAATTTTTCCCCTGCCAGACCTTCAGGATTACAGCAACTCGACAACTGTTCGGCCTATACAGCAGATCCCTGGTCGCCATTGGCGCAGCTCTCTTCTGATCAAGCGCCGCGCGTTCTGCTGGTCGGCAGTGGTTTGACAGCGCTCGATACTCTGATCTCCCTGCGTCAATCCCATCCTGCGGCCAAAGTTACAATGGTTTCGCGTCGAGGTTTATTACCTACGGCTCACCGCGAACGCATACCTGCTTCGGTTTTTTCGACAACTATCTGCACGGATTTACTGGCGAGCGTTCCATCAGTCTCCTCTTATATGAAATTGGTTCGCCAAGAAGTGGCTCGGTCGCCTGAACACTGGCGGGAGGTTGTGGCAGCACTCAGGCCGATTACTTCCGAGCTGTGGGGACGTTTGTCGCTTGATGAGCGCAGACGCTTTTTACGCCATGTGCAGCCCCATTGGGATGTCTATCGGCACCGAGTGGCACCACAGACTTACCGTATTTATCAGGAAGCACTTGCCACTTCCGCTATCAACTCGATCGCTGGGCGGATTCTCTCGGTTGCTGCTGAAGGGCCATGCGTTTCAGTGCATATCAAGACGAGAGGAGTCGATAATGTTGTCGAATACCGGTTTGATCAAATCATCAACTGCACTGGGCCATGTACGGACATAGAGAAAATTACTGATCCCTTTATTTCGTATTTGTTGAACGAAGCAATGATCTGTGCTGATGCGTTGAATCTTGGAATCAAGGTTGGCAAAGATTACTCAGTTGAAGATCCGACTGGGAAAAGCACACAGTGGTTAAGTTATGTAGGTCCGATGCTGAAGGCTCAACTATGGGAGGCCACGGCTGTTCCCGAACTTCGCCAGCATGCTCGGGCGCTGGCGATTGAGCTGATTAAAAACTTCGCGTCAATTGAGTCCGATCTTATCTAATCGGAAGCTCGTAACTACTCTATGAGTCCACATCAAGTTTGACGTCTCGACTCGTCGCCTGATTCGGAAGACGGAGCATTGGGTTAAATTGCTGGCGGATTACTAAATCCGCCTTACGGCAATTTTCCCCGCTCGACCAAACCGTTCTTTTGCCCGAAGTGTTGTATCGGCGGTAACTGGGCAATAGTGTTCCGAAGGTAGCTGGCCAACGAATAAATCATGCCGTGCTCATAGATATTTATCCAAGCGGACAGCATTAATAGCTTTAATTATTCCTGATCCGACAATTGCCGCACCTTCATGACTAAGATGCGATGTGTCTCGATACATCAATACCCCATCTTTCGAAACGTGACAATATTTCTCGTCGCAGATGTATGGCACAGGATCGAATATTGAAACTCCCGGAATATCATGAAATGCCTTTTGTACAGATGAATCATATCCGTCTCGAAATTTTTCAACCTCATTGCGGGTGACAAGGCAAGACTCTGGCTTCTTTCTAGGAATAGTAAGCTGATAATCAGAGCACGCCGAAACAGAAGTTACCCCGCCCAGGAATGGAATGGATTTTACATAAATGATCTTTTTTCCGGCGTTGGCGAGAATTGTGGCTGTTCTTCGCAGACCAGAATAGTACGCTTCCTTTGATGTTTCATCCGGCACAGCTGGAACGCTGTAAAATTTGTCGCCATGATTGAATTCATTGAAGTCAGTGTACAGGTTGTACATGTTTGCTATAACAACAATGTCTATATTCTTATCAGCTAATATTTCACTCATGGCATCGTCAGTGAGCTTCGGAATTTTGTTTGTAATCTTTAAGAAGCTTGTGCCAGCAAGATATGGCCACCCTGCTGTGGAGTAGACTTTTATTTTATCGGTGGGCAACTGCATGCCATCGGCGAACATTTCACTCTGACTATCCCCAAGGATGGCAAATTTCTCTTTTTTAGGAGAGGTTTCAACTTGTGAAGTTGACGCAATCTCGTAATGCTTGTATCTGGACTCAAATCCGTCATTGATATTTACTATATATCCTGAAATGCCACAAAGTAAAACTAGGGCTGTTAGCGCCATTGCTTTCTTGCTATGCCATTTTGCGTTCAATCGGATCGGTTTTTCTACAAAGTGATAGGTAGCACTTGCCAGTATAAATGTAATTGCCAATGATAAAAACAATGATCTATTTGAAATCTCGCCGCTATGGATAATGTAGTTGAAGACGATTATCGGCCAATGCCACAAATAGAGAGGGTAGCTGATTAATCCGATATAGATAACCAGTCGATTGGAAAGAAGTTTTGAATTTATTAATGCAGAAGGTCCAGCCATGATTAGTAAAACCGCGCCTAAGACAGGAAGTGCTGCATAACTGCCCGGAAAACTGCTCAAGGGATATTGAGTAAGCAATGCAGAAATAACGAGAAATATCCCAAAAATGGAAAATGAATTCGCAAGAATAACATTCAACCGTGATCGTGCTTTGTTGCACCAATCGAATTTCTTGCTGTGCGTTATAATATCTAATATGCTGAGATTTTTCGATCGTGCAAATACTTCGGCATGTGCCAGTAATCCCCCAGCCATTAGCTCCCAGAAGCGGGAAAAAGGTAGGTAATAAGCGGAGGGTTGATTTTCTTTTGTAATATACACGCTCCATGCAAACGAACATATTGCAATGGAAATTACAAAAGCCGTGCTTTTTATGCGGTTGGTTGATGCCAGCCATAGCATGACGGGCCAGAAGATATAGAACTGCTCTTCGACGCCGAGCGACCATAAGTGGAGTAGCGGCTTAATGTTGTTTGATACGTCCCAATAACCGCCCTCGCTGTAGTTGTTAATATTTGCCACAAAGCCGGCACCGGCCGCAGTGGCTCGTCCAACCAACTTGTATTCGCCTTGTAGCAATACCAGCCATCCAAATATCAAGCATCCAGCAAGAACAATTACAAGGCACGGAAATATTCTATTGGCACGGCGTATGTAAAATTCCACAAAACTAAACTTGTTTTGCGAAACCTCCTTCAATATGATTGAGGTGATCAAATACCCAGATATAACAAAAAATATATCTACCCCAATGTAGCCATTAACTAAGAAAGTCGGAAAGGCGTGAGCAATCATGACGAGTATAATTGCCATGGCTCGCAGGCCATCGATATCTGGACGATATTGGACAGGGGGCTTGGTCAAGATATTTTACCTGTTTTTATTAACAGTCAATTATGCGAGTTGAGTGGACATCGCACAGTCATTTCCGGTTGATTTCAGAAATGTTCCTGGAAAATGCCCATATATGGAAGATAAGTTGGCAGTCGGTTGGATAAAAAAGATTCAGGAGGATCCTGATTTTATCGCGGGACGGCTTACTTGCCTTCTTCAAGTTGCGCAGCGTACTGAATTCAGGTGGCCAAGGCAAGGGCGATGCCGATCAGGTGAGTCTGTTGGCTCAGTTCCCGTCGCGGGGCACTGGCAAGACCTAGGAGGGCAAGCAGCAAATCGTAGTCGATACGATTGGATGCTGAACACATCGCATGATATTTTTTAAGACCGCCTCTTTCTGCACAGATTAAAGAGACCATCATTTCGTTTCCAGCACGAGTGGCTTTAACCAATGCCGAATCTGCCACTCATCTAAGTATACTCGCCCGGGGAGTTCACCGGGCAGCACTCATTCAGCACGACGTATGTATGTTATGGGTACAGTCCGATCAAGTTTAGCCAGTGAACTGCTGTAGATTGGGTGCTGCACGCATGTTTCCTACCTTGTGCCAACCTGTAGTGGATCCGCGTTGAATTTCCCCGCTCGGCCTGTCGGGGGGGGGGGGGGGGGGGGGGGGAGGGAGGGGCGCGTGGTGGGTTTGGGGGAGGAGAGGGGGGGGGGGG
>Ga0157373_10003699_pt1 | contig 11576 bp, 6 predicted proteins | sample C65metaG_FD_113460 | JGI IMG/M metagenome (GOLD analysis project Ga0157373, IMG submission 113460) | Corn rhizosphere microbial communities from Kellogg Biological Station, Michigan, USA - C6-5 metaG | ecosystem: Host-associated > Plants > Roots > Rhizosphere > Soil | place: USA: Michigan...
CAGGCCGCGCCCCCGCTCGGCACAGCGCCTCGCGAATTGGTCCTGGGGTAAGTCCGGCGGTGCCTATGACGCAATTCCCATCGGATTGGTAGGGGAAAATGCACCGTTCGTCGCAAGGAGGGGGGCGTTACGACGCGCCGTGGCGGTTGGATGTGGGGCGTCTTGCCCCATTTCGTTAATAGCCGAGCTTCGTGACTTCATTGGACTAGCACTGTAACCTATCTGGCCTGCAGATAATCATCCAGTTTTATGCGTGTTGGTCGGGAGCGGTGCGAGACCGGCTTCACCTGCAGCCAACGAGCCAGCCGAATCAGGGCAGTTATGAACGACGTAGTTGATCCTGGCACACGATCAAAAATGATGAGCCGGATCAAATCCAAGAACAGCAAACCGGAAGTCAATCTCCGCTCCGCGCTTCACCTGCTCGGCTTTCGGTTCCGAATTCACCGGAAGGATTTGCCAGGAAAACCAGACATAGTGTTGCCAATGTATCGAGCGGCTATCCTCGTACACGGCTGTTTCTGGCACAGGCACGGCTGCCATCTTACGGCTACGCCGAAAAGCAATTCAGATTTTTGGGAAGCGAAGTTCGAAGCGAATGTCCTGCGGGATGCGCGTCAATTGCGGGCGCTCGCAGAAGGCGGCTGGAGGGTGGCGGTGATCTGGGAATGCGAGCTTCGCAAAGCAGGTGCGGAAGAGGTGGCGGAGCGCGTTGCCCGATGGCTCATTGGTGACAGCGCTCACATCCAAATTCCAGCGTGAGAGCGTCTTTATCACCCGTAAACACGCTGCTTTGTAGGTTCTCGCGGATCGCCTAGCATGCCAAGAGACAAAAATGGAGCGCTCAGAATCGCCAATAGAGGGGCGAATCTGGTGCGCGGCTAAAGGGGAATCTGATTACGGTGAGCCGCGAACGTATCTTGCAGCGGGCTTTTACGCCCCGTGCCAGATTGCTCCAACTGCTGGGCGATCAGCTTATCGGTTCTCCGCGCCTCGCCCTCTTCGAGCTGGTAAAAAACGCTTACGACGCCGACGCAGATGAGGTGGTGATCACCTTCAAGGACATTGGGACGGCGAATGCCACGATAATGGTGCGTGACAACGGTCAGGGCATGTCACTGGAAACAATCGAAAATGTCTGGCTTGTGCCAGGGCACGATCATCGTGAAAAAGACAGGGAGCAAGAGGTCAGATCCCCAAAATACGGTCGGTTGCCCTTAGGAGAAAAGGGGGTCGGTCGCTTTGCAGTGCATAAGCTCGGTGATCACATTCGTTTAACCACCCGAGCCGGGGATCAGCCCGAATGTGTTGCGGACTTCGACTGGGCATCTCTGTTGGAGAAGACCTATCTCGCCGAAGCGGAAATTACCGTACGTGAGCGCACACCTGAGGTTTTTAAATCAGCTACGGGCACCCTAATCGAAGTCAGTAGGTTGAGAACGGCCGATTGGACTAGGGGTGAGATACGCGACCTTTATCGTCAAGTGACATCAATTGCGTCTCCGTTTGGCGAACGGCTAGGCAACTTCGAGGTAAAACTAGAAGTACCCGAGCACCCTGAGTGGCTGGCTACACTCCCTGGGGTGAAGCAACTCCTAGAAATGGCACCATACCGGTTTGAGTTCGACTTTGATGGGGAGAGGCTCCACTACAAATACAAATTCATGGGTGTACCCGGCCTGAAACTCGAGAAGCGCACTGTCGAACGCAATGAAGAGCATTTCCAGATTCCGCCTGCTGAAGAGCCAGATGACCTTGATCCAATAGATCATCCACGACCCAAGCGCCGATCGCGCATTACGGCCGACAAGGAAACCTTAAATGGGATTGGCCCGATCTCTGGTCGTTTCCATATTTTCGACCGCGATAAAAAAATCTTGCCCCGGTATGGCGATACCCAGTTTCTAGAACGATACTTAAATCAAAATGGCGGTGTGAGAGTTTATCGGGATGGAGTGCGGGTTTATAATTATGGAGAGCCAAGCGACGATTGGCTCGGTCTAGACTTACGGCGCGTCAACGAGCCAACAAAGCGGCTTAGCCGAAATATCACGATCGGAGTTATCGATTTAAGTCTGGCCGACAGCCAGGGGTTGCATGAGAAGACAAATCGCGAAGGATTTGTTGAGACTGAAACCTACGGGCGCCTTCAAAGGGTAGTCCTTGGCGCGCTCTGGATTCTCCAGATCGAGCGAAATATCGATAAGGAGCGCATTCGCGAGGTCACGGGGGGCGCGAGCGATACACCCGAAGGAGTTGACGGACCGCTGGCTGAACTACGCCGCCTGGCACGCGCCAACAACGTGCACGAGATTTTGGAGCCGTCGATCCGTAAGATTGAGTCCGATTACCAGACTCTACGCGAGAACTTTGCTCGATCAGGGGTCTCTCATGCCGGCCTCGCGGTGATTTTCCATGAAGTAGAGCGCGGCGTGCGAGTGCTGACGGGGTCGATAAATGACCCGAGCGTGACGATCGAGAGTCTCCGTGAACAAGCCGGTCAGTTGCAGGGCGTTTTGGAAACCTCTGCGCAGCTTCTGCGCAATACGACCACCAAGCCCGGCTCGTTGAGGGATATTGTACGAACCGCCCGCGATCTTAGTCTTCTGAGATTTCGATTGCATGGCATAAAGTTGACCTGCCCAGCGCTTGAAGCAGATGGCCCAGACGCCACAGTGACATTTGCAGCGGGGCTTGTGCTGGGTGCATTGACCAATTTAATCGATAATGCGGTTCACTGGCTGAAAGTGCGACACCCTGACCCAGACGATCGGCGCCTATATGTGAATGTTGTTCCTGATTATGAAGGTGGGCCAGCCATAGTGGTAGCCGATAACGGACCAGGTTTTCAGGACGATCCAGTCACAATGGTCAGACCCTTTTTCACACGCCGTCCTGGAGGCAGTGGTCTGGGTCTCTACTTTGCAAACTTGGTGATGGACTTAAATGAAGGGCGTCTCGTGTTCCCTACCATGGACCAGGCCGAGATACCGGAGGGGTTTGACGGCGCGGTTGCAGCCTTGGTTTTTGGCAAGCGCTGATGTTCACACCCGCTCGATATTTGGTCTTGGACGACGAAGAATCCGAACTCAAGGCATTGATTGATGCCCTTCATGTTGCGGGTGTCCCCAGCATCGGCGTGAAATTTGAGGCCCCCGCGCTTCCAGAGCCAGCCCTTTTCGCCGGCATCCGGATTCTATTTAGCGACCTTCATTTGGTGAAGGCTCAGCCTGCCGGAGTTCAGCATTACAATACGCTAGCCAGCATATTAGACCGGTGCATTCCTGACAACCATGGCCCGTATCTGCTCGTCCTATGGACCTCCCACGAGGCGGAGCGAGCGGCACTGGCTGCGCGGCTCGAAGAGATACTACCCGCAAACAAGAAGCCCATAACCGTGCTGGCGCTGGATAAAACCATTCTTCGGGCGGGAGACGCTTGGGATGCGGAAGGAATACGCGATGCAATCAAACAGCAGATCGATTCCATACCGCAGCTCAAAGCTCTTCTAAATTGGGAACGGGATGTTCTAACAGCCGCGAATTCGACTCTTGCGCTAGTGAATGGCCTGATCCCCGACGGTCAGAGAACTGCGGCAGCCTATCCTGGCGCACTTGACCGGGTCTTAAGCGTCCTGGCTTCAGCAGCTGCCGGGCCTTCAAACGCTCCGCAAGATCGTAAAGGCGCCGTCACTGCAGCTTTGTCTCCGTTGCTTACGGATCGCATTTTGAATCAGGTGCATGATCAGGATTCTGCTGACCTGTGGAAACGTGCGGTTACTTTCTCAGCGACTGCCCCACTCACGCCGGCTCAAAAGGCCAAGATGCACCGGATGCTGCATTTGGCTATACCGCCGGCTGAAGCCGTAACGCAGACCGATTGGGGAGCGGTAATTCCGCTCGGAGCGCAGCAAATCACTGATGAAGCAATGAAAGCCAGGTTTGGTGTAACGGCTGGGTATCTGCGCGAGACGGAGTTTAAGCTCAAGCAAACCCGTCGTGAAGAGGGCAACTTGGTTGCCATTCGAGTTGGAGCGGCTTGTGATCATGCTCAGGGCAATGCAGGCCCCATCCCCATCCTGCTTGGCCTCCTTGTTCCGTCCACAGCTCTTCAGGACAAATCCCGAAGTCCGGCGATCCACACTTGCAAGCAGCAGTTCGAACTTCAGGGGTATGTCGAGCCAGTCAGCCTCTTAGTCCACGCTCGCTTCCCAATGAGTGCGGTATCGGAGGAAATTTTGGCCTGGCCACCCGCCATCTTCCGCCTCCGCGAGCAACTGCTCACCGCGATCCTCGTTCACACCGCAACTTACGCGATGCGTCCAGGGACATTGCTCTTTTGACGACCAAAGTGGCTTCAACGTTCCAAGTTGTAGATTTGTTTGCGGGCCCAGGAGGGCTCGCAGAGGGATTTGCGTCGGTTTCCGCCCCCGGCGGTGCTCGCCCATTCCAGATCGCGCTATCCGTCGAGAAGGATCATGTAGCACATGGCACGTTGAGATTTCGTGCTTTCCTTCGACAGTTCACTGACGGCTTCCCTGACAAGTATTATTCATTTTTGAACGGCGAGATTGAGGAGCCCAATTGGGCTGAAGCCTATCCGGACCAGTGGGCTGCCGCCGAGAAGGAGGCTCTGTTGCTGGAACTGGGCTCGGAAGGTGCAGACCAATTATTGCAGCCCTATCTCGACAGCGTGAAGAATTCGGCCGGTGATCAGACTATCGTTATTGGAGGTCCGCCATGCCAAGCATATTCAATTGCGGGCCGCGCTCGGAACAAAGGTGTCGTTGATTACGAACCCGAGAAGGATAATCGTCATTTTCTCTATCAAGAATATATAAAGATACTCGAAATATTGAAGCCTGCCGCCTTCGTCATGGAGAACGTGAAGGGCATCCTCTCGTCATCTGTAGGTGGACAGGCAATATTCAAGAAGATTCTCGCTGACCTCGATGAGATCGGCGGAGACGATTTTACCTATGAACTTTATGCGTTCGAGTCTGACGACAACGGTGCGGGTTGTCTTCGCGCGACACGCGAACCCAAAGACTTTCTAATTAGGTCAGAATTTTTTGGTGTGCCGCAAGCTCGACATCGAATTATCATCATTGGTGTGAGGCAGGAACGCATTCCTCAACTCAGGAAAAAATCATCAAGGGCCAAATCGCTCTCCTCGTTCTCTCAGAAGGTCACCGTTAAAGACGTATTGGCGGGTCTGCCGCGCTTACGCAGCGGCGTCAGTAAAGGTGACTCCGTTGAATCTTGGAAAAGCGCGATGGCTCGCTCGGTGGCGGATGTCATGCGTGCCACGTCGCACAGCGCAGATGAGAATCTCAAAAAAGTCTATACGCGGTCTCGGCAGCTTGCATTGCAAATGGGTTCTGGATCTAGTCCCACGTTGCGAAGCGATAATGGTACGGGTAAAGTTCCTAACAGCTTTCCGCCTTCGCTCAGGGCTTGGATAATCGACCCAAAACTAAAGCGCCTATCCAATCACGCTAGTCGCGGGCACATGGAATCTGATCTCGCGCGATATTTTTTTGCCTCAGTGTATGCTGAAATTTGTGGACGTTCACCCGTCGCAAAAGACTATCCTATCGAACTTGCTCCTAGCCACAAGAATTGGGAAACCGGTATATTTTCCGATCGCTTTCGAGTACAGCTTTGGGGAAGCCCATCAACTACTATAACGAGCCATATCGCAAAGGATGGACACTATTTTATCCATCCCGACCCTCTTCAATGTCGAGCTCTCACCGTTCGAGAAGCGGCCCGCCTCCAAACCTTTCCCGATAACTACAGATTCTTAGGCAACCGTACTCAGCAATTTGAGCAGGTCGGGAACGCGGTTCCTCCGTTTTTGGCCCGCCAGATCGGGTCGGCATTGCACACGCTGCTAAATTCAATGGTTCACGCCGGAGATAAGGAGCCTGGTTGATAAAATTCAGCCATAAATGGCAATTTCAAATGACCAGGCGATTTATAATTGACGCGTAGCCGGAAATGATGCACTGCGTCTTTGTCGCTGGAAGTGTCTGGAAAACCGCAGGCGACAGAAAACCAACCCTACGGGGAGAAGGAGGACGCATGCGCTGGCCCCGCATCGATAGATTATCTGAGTGCGAGAGCGGCTGAATCCGTCTCTCGCTGAGGTATCGCGCGACCGGAAGTGTCTGGAAACCGCCGGTCGCGCGTGCCGCAAACCAACCCTACGATGAGAAGGATTTTGCGATGGATATCGATATAGCAGCCGGAACGGGGACTGTCACTAACAGCTTGGATTCGCTGTTGGACGCTGGCGATCACACCGGGCGCCCGTTCAATGTACTGGTCGGGTCCAACATGGGTAATCGCACGCTAATTTTTAGCGTGCCGATGGCCACATTCTACGAGATTTCGGAGGTCGCGAATAAGCAGAATCTTGCTGCGATTCCCGCCTACAATGATCAACCTGTGGCGCAGCGTCGCCTCGACGAGAGCCATGCGAAGAAGCTCGCGATTTTTATCCTGAAAGGTCTCTTGGACACGGCTAGGCGATCACTTGAAAAGGCAGGGCAGCCGGTACCTGCAGGCCTTCAGCGCATGCAGCGCGAAATCGGGTCGCAGCCCTACATTTCAATGCAACCGGTAACGGCAAATATCCGTAACTGTAAGTTTGGAGGCGACGGATTGCGCTTTGAGAAGAACGGCGGTGTCATTACCGTCTATCTCTCTGACAAGCATGTGCTCTGGATCATTGACGGACAACATCGCCGGTTTGCGATGGATATGGTTTTCGATTTTTTGAAATCCGTCGTGAATAACAATCGGTATCCCCGTAAACCCGCTCTGTATGTTCCAACGGATGATCCCAAGCGCGAGCCGACGCTGGAGGAATCCAAAGTCTGGGCCAGCGCTTTTGAAATCGCGCGTTCCGAATGTTCAATCGTCGTTGAAGCTCATCTAGGCCTCGATATCGATCAAGAACGTCAGCTTTTCCATGACCTCAATAATCTCGGTAAGACGGTCGAGGGTGGTCTCGCTTACGAGTTCGACAACTCCAACCCGGTCAATCGCTTTATCAAGGAACGGTTGATTGGTGAGGGCCTTCTTACCGCGACGGTCGTCGATTCGGACAACGCCGGAGATTGGGCAAAGGATGAGGGCGTGATCGCTCGCAAGGATCTTGTTGCGATTAATGCGCTCCTGTTTCTAAATAAAACGACGATCAATGGCGCGACGCCGGCTGATATCAACTCGAAACAACCGTACGCTAGCCGCTTCTGGGAAGCCGTTGCACAAATCCCGAACTGGGGGGTTGCGGGAGCGAAGAAAAATACCGTGGCCGCGCAGCCTGCTGTCCTTAAGTCGCTTGCAAAATTGGCCTACGATTTTTCTTACGGCCGGGATCAGAATGCTGATCATGCTGAACGGCTTTTTGCGGCAATCGAGGATGGCGAAATCGACTTCTCACATGTCAATCCGATGTGGCGCTATTTCGAGATGAATGCTGAGGAAAAAGAAAAATACTGCCCGGGAATGGCCGATGCCGTGACGCCGGAGGAATCCGGGATTAATTTGGATTTGGGAAGTTATGACGCGACGAGCGGTGTGATGCGCTTTGGCCCGAAGCATAACGATATCCAGCGGCACGTTGGCGACATGATCAGGTTCAAGCTTGGGCTGCCGAAACGGAAAGCGCTCGTAAAGCTCCAAGAGGAACTGTCGATCCGTAGTTCCATTGAATCGGTTTTGGATGAACTGGACGTAACGTCCATTACGATAGCCGAATAAACTTTATGCTCCGAGGTGCCAACAGGCGCCTCGGAGTTTGCCGTCCCGATCAGATTCCTGACCAGCAAGCGCGCCCGCTCACCCCAAAAACACCCCACCCCAACACCCTTTACGCTTCGTTTACCACGCCCGGGGCAAAACACGCTCTGTGCAGGGCGATGTGCGCCCAGGGGACGTTTATGGATTCGCAGCGCGGCTACGAAGAGGACCGGTCGGATGCCGATCGCGTCGTCGCCGATGATGGGATCGACGACACGGCGGCAGCGGCGGCGGCGGCGATCGGCACCGACGAGCGCCGCATGCACGTGCGCGCGTACAATCATTGGGTGTCGTTGCTGCGCGGGCGCGCTTATCCGTCGATCGAGGATCTCGATCCCGCCAATATCGCCGATTTCGGCCCGCATTCCGTTCTGCTCGACTTCACCGCCGGGATCGAGGATCCGGCAATCGCCTATCTCGGCCGCGCGCTGCGCGACGAGACCGCGCTGGACCAGTCGATCACGCATATCTCGCAAGTGCCCAGCCGCTCGCTGCTGTCGCGGCTGACCGACCATTATCTTCAGATCATCGCCAACCGCGCCCCGATCGGGTTCGAGGCCGAGTTCGTCGGCACGCGCGGCTACAACACCATGTATCGCGGCATCCTGATGCCCTTCTCGTCGAACGACGATACGATCGATTTCATCTATGGCGTGATCAACTGGAAAGAGCTGGTCGACGCCGAGACGCAAAAGAAGCTCGACGCCGAAGTCGATACCGCGCTGCGCGCCGCGCCCAAGCCCCAAGCCGCTGCCCCAGTCTGGGCCGATGGTCCCGCCGCGGATGTGTCGCCGGTGGCCGAGCCCGAGGATCTGGCCGGCAAGCTCGAACAGGCGCGGCAAACCGCGCAGGCGGCGACCAATGCCGATACGCGCAGCCGCGCCGCGCTGTATCGCGCTTTGGGCCGCGCGCACGATTTCGGGCTCGCCGCCGAGCAGGATAGCGAGACCTACGAACATTTGCTCGCCGATGCCGGGGTGACCGTGCAGGAGCGCGCGCCGATGACCGCGGTGGCGAAATTGGTGTTCGGCGCCGATTACGACAAAGCGCGGCTGACTGAATTCGCCGCGGTGCTGGCGCATGCCCGCCGCCACGCCATCCCCGCGGGGCAGCTGACGCCGTTGCTGGAAACCGTCGAGGGCGGGATCAAGGCAGTGGTCGCGGCCGAGCGGGCGGCGCGCAATCCGGCGAAGGATGAGGGACGCGATCCGCTTGCGGATATTGCCGAGCGGCTGGTGCTGGCGAGTGTGGAGTTTGCTACCGGGCTGGAGCCTGGGGAGCTGGTCGTGCTGCTGGGGCGGGCGACGGGGGAAGGGACGGTGGATATCGTTGCTTCTGTGGCGAATGATCGGTCGCTGGCGGCTCGGACGTTGAAGGCGGCGAAGTAGGACCAAAGCTCGCCGCATCTCCGGCGCCGTCTTACACTCCTGCGTCATCCCGGCCTTGTGCCGGGATCCACCGGGAGGCTGGCTGAGAAGCAAGAGGCTCAGGGTTCCGCGCTTGCGGCACCGTGGATCCCGGCACAAGGCCGGGATGACGTTGGAATGGGCGAGTCCCTTCCAGCTCATCAGCGCCAACAAACCAAGTTACACCCGAAACTATCCTTGAGCCTGCCGGTCCGCGGGGGCATAGGACGGCGATGGCCAAGACCACGCTGAAATCGCTGTCGGACGCGCTTGCGGACCGGCTGACCAAGGGCGCCTTGCCGGGAGAGCTGCAGGGGTTCGGCAAGGCGGAGCGCGCGGAAGCGGCGAACTTCGTCGCCACCGCTGCCTATAGCCGCCCACCGGGCGGGCCGACGATCGTGATCGAGCCGATCGCGGCCAACGATCCGCGCCGCCGCATGCGGGTGGCGATCGTCAATGACGACATGCCGTTCCTGGTCGATTCGGTCGCGGCGGCGATCGCGGCGCAGGGCATTGCGGTCGATCGCATCATCCACCCGGTCATCCCGGTCACGCGCGACCCATCAGGCGGTCTGATGGGAGTCGGCGACGGCAATCCCGAATCGATGATCTATATCGAGATGGAGCGTGCCGATGCGCGCGAGCGTCGTGCATTGGTCACCGCGCTCGAAGACAATCTGAAGGACGTGCGCGCCGCGGTGTACGACTGGGTACCGTTGCAGGAAGCGATGGCGACCGATGCCGCGACTCTGACCGGCACGGGAGCGGAATTGCTCCTTTGGTTCCTCGACCGCCATTTCACCCTGCTCGGCCATGGCAAGTTCGGCCGCGAAGGCGGTGCCCGCGATCCGCTCGGCATCTGCCGCAACAAGCACGAGACCCCGATCCTGGCCGAAGCGTCGCGCGCGCTGGCGATCGAATGGTTCGAAAAGGGCAATGAGGCGCCGTTGCTGCTCAAGTCGAACTTCATCTCCAGCGTGCATCGCCACATCCCGCTCGACCTGATCGTGGTACCGATCCGTGACGGCAAGAAGGTTTCCGGCCTGTCGATCCATGCCGGCCTGTGGACCTCATCCGCGCTCAACTCGCCGCCCGACGACGTTCCCGGGCTGCGCACCCGGCTCGGCGACCTCCAGAAGAAATTCGGCTTCGATCCCAAGGGCCATGCCGGCAAGGCGCTGGAACATGCGCTGACCACCCTGCCCCACGATCTGCTGATCGCCTTCACGCCCGAGGCGCTGGAGGATGTCGCGCTGACCGCGATGAGCCTGGCCGATCGGCCGCGGCCCAAATTGGTGATGGCGCGGTCGATCCTGGGCCGGCATCTCTTCTGTTTCGTGTGGCTGCCGCGCGACGAATTCACCACCGCGCGGCGCATCGCGATCGGCGACATGCTGTCCGAAGCGGCCGGTGGCGCCGTGCTCAACTGGGCGATCGCGATGGACGATCTGGTCGCGTCGATCCGCTATACGATCGACGTGCGCGGCGAAGCCCGCATCCCCGATGTCGCGGCGCTCGATACCCGGCTGGCGCGGATGATGCGCGGCTGGGCGCCCGCGGTCGAGGCGGCGCTGGCGGAAACCGACGTGGCGCGATCGACCCGATTGGCGCTGCGCTGGGCCAATTGCTTCCCGCAAGGCTATCGCACGGTCAACACCGCCGAGGAAGCGGCGCGCGACATTTTCAGCCTGGCGACGCTGGAGACGCCCGACCAGCGCGCGGTGCGCCTGTATCGCGACGCGCGCGGCGAAGCGCGGTTGAAACTCTATCGCCTGGGCGGATCGATCGCGTTGTCGGATGCGGTGCCGGTGCTGGAGAATTTCGGCTTCCGCGTGATCGAGGAAGTGCCAACCGCGCTGACCGACGAGAGCCAGGGCTTCATCCACGAATTCCTGATCGAGGCGGCGGGCGGCGTCGGCAACGTGTTCGACGGCAATACCAGCGTGCTGGAAAATGCGGTCGCCGCGGTGCTGGAAGGCAATGCCGAGAACGATGCGTTCAACCGCCTGATCGTCGACCTCAACATGGCGCCAAGCTCTGCAGTGCTGTTCCGCGCCTGGTTCCGTTATCTGCGCCAGGGCGGGCTGACTTATGGCCTGACCACCGTGGTCGACGCGCTGCGCCGGGCGCCGGCGGTCACCGCCGCGCTGATCGACCGGTTCGACGCCGCGCATGCGCCGGGCGGCAAAAGCGAGGCGGGCGTGATCGCCGCCGACGAGGCGATCAAGGCGGGGCTCAACGCCGTCTCGGCGATCGACGACGACCGCATCCTGCGCGCGATCAAGGGCGTCATCGCCGCGACTTTGCGCACCAACGCCTTCACGCCCGCCGCCGACGAGGCGCTGGCGTTCAAGCTCGA
>Ga0157373_10003700_pt1 | contig 11571 bp, 8 predicted proteins | sample C65metaG_FD_113460 | JGI IMG/M metagenome (GOLD analysis project Ga0157373, IMG submission 113460) | Corn rhizosphere microbial communities from Kellogg Biological Station, Michigan, USA - C6-5 metaG | ecosystem: Host-associated > Plants > Roots > Rhizosphere > Soil | place: USA: Michigan...
GCAAATCCAGCCGGATCGTTTGCGACGAACAGTCCCACCACCGTGCGACGGGCGACTTCCGGGTCGTCGATGACGATGCGCTGGTCGGTGTAGCGGGAAAATTCGTCAGCGGCCTCGGCCAGCGTCTCGCCGTGGAAGGCGATCATGCCCTCGCGCCAGGCCAGCTTGCGCGAGACATCGTCGCCGCTGACCGGCTTGGCCGAGACGGGCGCGGAGGGACGAGCGTAGGCGATGGTCGCCTTGGGCAGGCGGGCGATGCGTGAGCCGTCGGCCAGATCGACGACACCGCTGCAGACCAGAACCTCGACCTGACGGCCCTCGTGCTGGCGGATGTTGAAGGTCGCGTTGGACGCCTGCACCCGCACGCCGCCGGCCTCCACCTCGAAAGGCTTGGCGCCGCGGGTGACATTGAACAGCGCCTCGCCCTTTTCCAGCCGAACGCTGCGCCGCCCGGCCGCGAAGTCGACGACCACCTCGCTGGCGGTATTCAGGGTGACGGTCGAACCGTCGGGCAGGGCCACGCGCCGCATTTCCCCGCGCCTCGTCGAATAGCGGCGGAAGATCAGGCTGTAGGTGATCGCGCCCGCACCGGCAGTGACGGCCAGCGTGGCGGCCAGCGCCGACAAGGCGCCCCTGCGGCTGGGCAGGCGCGGCGTGTCTTCCTCAGGCTCGAAGTCCCGCCCCAGCGCCCGGGCCTTGTCGAAGTGGGCCAGCACCGCTCCGGCGCGCGCATAGGCGCCCAGGTGGCGGGGGTCGGCCGCCAGCCAGGCTTCGAGGGCTTGCGCGTCGTGGGGAGCGAGCGCGCCGGCGTCGGCGCGCGCGGCCCACTCAGCGGCCGCGTCGTCGATCTCTGCGCTCGAACGGCCCATGGGACCGGTGGCTCCTTTCGGGGTTGCGGGGTGAGGCGGCCATGGCGTCCATCAGCAGACGCACGCCCTTGGCGATGTGTTTTTCGACCGTGCCTTCGGAAACGCCCATGCGCCGCGCGATCTCGCGCTGGCTCAGGCCCTCCACCTTGCGCAGCAGGAAGGCCTCGCGGCACTTGGGTGGCAGGGACGCGATCAGCATGGCGACCTGGCGAAGCTCCTGGCGATCGGACACGAGCTGCTCGGCGGAGGGCTCGTCATCCAAGATGCTCAGGCGCTCGATTTCCTCCACTGCATCGATGCGCACGATCGCCGCGCGGCGCAGGCGCTGGAGGATGACGGTCTGGGCGACCTGGAACAGGTAGGCCTTCGGATTGTGGATCTGGGCGACGGCGGGCAGGCCGGCGAGGATGGCGTAAGCCTCTTGCACGACATCATCGATCTCGGCGGGAGCGGTGCGGGCGGCCAGCCAGGCGCGCAGGCGAGGCTCATGCGGCAGCACATTCGCCGCCAGCCACTGCGCCCTCCCCTCCGGCAACCCGGTCACGGGTGTCCCTCCCACGTGTGTGCGTACGCGTTTAGGCTCGCGCCGTGGGCGGCGGTGTCAAGACGAAGAAAAAGGCGGCGGGTGGGGACCCGCCGCCTCAGTGTATTCCGGTTCAGAGGGGACCGAAGCCGGAGGGTTTCTAGCCGCCGAACCCGACAGCGATCTTGAAGTAGGGACCGTCGAAGGTGCGGTCCTCTGACTTGCGCTCGGTGTAGCCGCCGTCGAGCGCGTTGAAGTACCGCTCCCAACGATACCCTGCGCCGATCTTGATCCGCTGGATGTCGTACGAGAGCCCCAGCGACAGATTGACGACAGGCACACTGACCGACTTGGACCGCGGCGCGGCGCCAAGATCGGCGTACTGCGGCGTCCCATTGTTGACCGTGTATTTCAGCGCGGAGCGATACTGGCTAATGCCCTGCCCTTCGACCTTAGTCGTCTGCTTGCCGAACAGCACGCCGCCGGTAACCGACCAGTCGACGTTGAGATGTCCGGCGTCGGCATTGCCCAGAATTGGCGCAGCGGCGTTCCAGTTCAGTTGCGGACCTGCGCCCTTGAACTCGCGATGAGCTTCCACCGTGCCCTGATAGCGGACGTAGTGGACGTACTTGGAATGCCACCCCTCCGGCACATACTCGTCGGGAAGACCGCTCATATGGACAAGCGTGTCGGACTTCAGTTGCGCATACCGCACGCCCAGACCCACGACGGATGCGAAGCGGCCCAGGCCCACGTCACGCCCTACGTTGAAATCGACGAGGGTGTGCTCTTCCTTGCTACGCGCATCCGAGTCGGACCAGCTGCGGGGAGTCTTCAACGCGAACGGATTGTAGTACCGCCCTGGCGGTTGCCCGAAGAGCGAGTAGTCCGGCTCGCAAACGGCCTTGCCGAATGGCGCGAAGGGCCCGGTGGTTGGAAGGGCGCAGACCCTGTCATGCGGAATTTCCGAGTGAACTCGCGTCGTCCCGGTATTCGTCCGACCGTAGCCGTACGAGCCCGAAACCATCCACGGCGAACCGTCGGGTCGATAGGTGAGCTTGACCTCCCGGCCATCGCCCCAGTCAAAGTCACGGTTCTGCGATACCGTGGTGTTGAGCGGCGCGGGGAAGTCCGCAAACAGATCGGGAGCGAGCGTTTCGTAAGGCGCCTTCTGCCGTTGCACCTGGCCGGAGAGTTCGACCGTGAGCGGATAGGGTCCGGTGTGGTTGGGGCTCGCGCCCGTCCACCAACCCTGACCGGTCCACTCCTTGGTGACCCGCAGGCCGTAGAGCCTGGGTTCAGTCAGGAAGACATTGGTGGTGAGACCCGTGTCGTCCGAATTGAGGAACGCGCCGGTGATGCTGTCACGGTCAAAGACGTTCTTCACATAGGCCATAATCTTCCAGCCGGCGTCATCATTACTGAAGATCGCGGCGAAGTTGACATTGGTATAGGCCTTTAGCTTGTCGTATCCGGCTGTGTTGAACACCCGCGTCCAGGCCTCGGACTGATAGTAGAGGTCGGAGTGCAGGGTAACGAGCCAGCTGTTGGGCAGCGGAATCGTATAGTCGGTCGTCAGCGTCGCCGTGTAGTGCGGCGCGTTCGGCAGTTCGTTGCCTGAAATGTTTTTGTAGAACCCCTGGCCGTTGTTCGAGAGCGCGGCGAGGCACTCCGGGTCCACGCCCGGATATTCGGTCCCGATCGGCACGCCCGTCGGCCAGCAGGGATAGTCGGCGAGATTCGTGCTCCAGGCGGCGTAGTTCACATTCGTGCGGAAGTTGCCGCCGGGTACGGGCCCGCTCAGACCAAAGGGATCGTTGGGGTCCGGGTTGAGGTACGGGAAGGCAAAGTATCGGCGTCCGGTGGCGGGATCGTCGCCGAGAATATAGGTCTCTTCGCAGCCGCCCGGATTGCCGCCGCCACGGCCGCCGACGTTCACGAGGCCGGGGTTGGTGGTAAACGGAGAATTCCCGATGAACAACCATGCCGGCAACACGCAGTTGGACGGCAGAGTGGGGAACGGACGGACAAGCAGCCAATTGGGATTGCCCGCCGTGCGGTCCATCAGGTCGATGGCGCGTGACCCCTTGGCCAGCTTGGTATCTTCGTAGCCGAGCTTCAGGCCAAACCGCAGGTTCTCCATCGGCCGCCAGTCGCTTTCGAGCTCGAGGCCCTTCACGCTGGCGTCGAAGTTCAGATTGACCGCAGACCGATTAACGATCTGGGAGATCTGATAGCCCTTATAGTCATAGTAGAAGCCCGCCAGGTTTAGAGTCAGCCGCCCATCGGCCAGGGTATTCTTCGAGCCGACTTCAAAGGCGTTGACGAACTCGGGGGCGAACGTCTTGGGCTGCGTGGCCGAGCCCTCAAGGAAGTTCGGATTGGCAAGCCTGCCGCCCACGGCCCGCAGCACGATGCCGGCGGGCGGTGGGTTCATGCCGCCCGCCTTGTAGCCGCGCCCATAAGAGGCGTAGACGAGCGTTTGATCGGTGAAGCCCAGATCGGGCTTCCAGTCGATCGCAAGACGGCCGGTCGGTTCGCGCCACTCCTGCCGAACCACGTCGGCGACCGGATACCCGACGGTGTCGGCGCCAAGCACCCAGCTCGGAATCCGCGGCGCTTCCTTCTTGTCGACCGTCCAGCGCAGACCCGCCGTCAGCTTCAGGGCATCGGTGATCTGATAATAGGCTTCGCCGAAAACGGCGTAGGAGATCAGCTTGTAGGGATTGTTGCTGAGGAAGTAGTTGTGCCCGAGGTCGTTCAACGAGGTGACCGGGTTCGGATCGATATAAACGCACCCCAGGATGTCCTGGATCTGGTTGATTGCCGGCGGACGCATTCCGTTCGGCAGGCAGCCCGCGTTGTCTGTGACGCCTGGCTGCCATTGGCCCATATTTCTGCCGGAGAACGCCGAATACATCGTCAAACTGTTGAAGAACACATAGTACTTGTCCTTCGTATCGTAGCGAAGGAAATTGGCGCCGAGGCTAAAGTTGAACGGGCCATCGTTATTTGAGGAGATCCGGATTTCCTGGCTGAACTGGCGCGACCTCGCTGTTGAGACGTCGATACCGACCAGGCGGTTGGCGCAACCGATCTGGGGATCACAGAAATAGCCGTCGGGCGAGAGGATGCCGCTCGTGACCCACTCATTCGGGTTGTTGGCCGGACCGGTCGCCCAGGCTCCCGGAGCCGTGTTGAAGCGGTTGAAGTCCTGCATCGAGAAGAGCTTGTCGACGCTGTAGGCGGTTTCGGACGTGAGAGTCAGTTTGTCCGTCAGGTCGTAGCTGAACTGAAGCTCGGCGATGTCGCTTTTGGCCTGGTAGATCGGGTTAACAGTGGACTCGATCACCCGCAGATCATGCGACTGGGTCGTGCTCACATACGGATCCTGCAAGGCGGCAGGAAGCGCCTGCGCCGACAGCGCGCCATAATAGGGCAGCGAAAGCCCGTTCGGCACCTCGAAGGAGTCAGGCGAGTAGAGCGAAGCCGGCGCACAGCCTTGGCTGAAAGTGCCCTGCACGCCCGTGAACAGCAGGGGTTGGCCGTATTCGGGCAGCGTCTGGAAGTGGTTTGTGTTGAAGCCGGCGACGTTCGTCACCTCGTCTTCGTGGCAAAGCTGCTTGCCCGAGCGCAGGCGGTCGTCGTTTTCCTGGAAGTGCTCCCAGATCAGGTTGGCGTTCAGCCGGTCCGTTGGCGTGAAGCGCAAGGAAACACGGGTAGACCACAGATCGCGACCGTCGATGCGGGCGCCCGTGATCTGGTTTTCGTCATAACCGTCGCGCTTGGTCCACGCGCCGGCCACCCGCAGCGCAACCTTGTCCTCGACGAGCGGCAGGTTGATCATGCCCTCGATGCGGCTCGAATTGTAGTTGCCAAGGTCGCCGGACAGCTTTGCTTCATAATGGAAGCTGGGCTTGGCGGTGATGATGTTGACCACGCCGGCCGTTGCGTTGCGGCCATACAGCGTGCCCTGCGGCCCGCGCAGCACTTCCACGCGCTGCAGATCGTAGAATTCCTGCTCGAAGAAGCGGTTACGAATGAAAGGCGTATTGTTTTCGGCGACCGCCACGGCCGCATCGGTCGTGGCCGAAATCGCCTGGGTGCCGATGCCCCGGATTTGGATCGAATAGCCGGTGAAATTGGTCTTGGTGAAGGTGAAATTGGGGACCTGTGTCATCAGGTCGGGGCCGCCCGTAACCTGCGACCGGGTCAAATCTTCCTGCGTAAACGCCGACATCGCGATCGGCACATCCTGGATGTTCTCTTCACGCTTCTGCGCCGTAACGATGAGCGCCTGGACTGTACCTTCAGCGCCGTCCCCCGCGGCGCTTCCGGACTGGGGGTCGGAGGCGCCCACGATGACGAAGGTGTCGCCGGCGCGTTTCCAGGTGAGGCCCGTGCCCGCAAGGAGCTGGTTGAGGGCGAGTTCGGGGTCGGACGAGCCGGTCACCCCCTGCGTGCGCTTGGCGAGCGCCATGTCGGATTTGAAGAGGACCGGATGGGCGCTCTGTTCGGAGAAGGCGTTGAGAGCTGTGTCCAGGGACTGCGGGGCGATATTGAAGCTGGCTTCGTCGGCCCAGGCCACCGTGCCGCTCGCCAAAGCAATGACGGCTGCGCTGCAAAGCAGACGCGCGTAATTCTTCCGAGACATATATCGCTCCCCCTGATTTTTACGGGAGCGTTCGCCCCCTGTATTTAAAGGAGCGAAGATTTCGCGAAAACCCGGCACATCCTCCTCAACTTTTTTCGTGGTCCTCCAACGCAAGCCGCACCACCCCGTCGCGTGGAGGCGCGACTGGAGCGATGTCGTAGATTTTCACGGCCTTCAGGAAGCTGTCGAGGTCGCCGGCCTTGAAGCGGCCGCTGATCGGCATGGAGGCCAGCTGCGGATCTTCCAGCACGATCTTCTCGTCGGAATAGCGGGCAAGTTCGGCGACGACTTCGCTGAGCGGCCGGTTGTCGAATTTCAGCCAGCCGCTGAGCCAGGCGGTTTCGGTGGCGGTGTCGGCGCGGGCGACCGACCAGCGGCCCTCGTCGGTGGATGTGAACTGGCTGCCGGCGACCATTTCCGTGGTCTGGACGGGCGGCGCGGCTTTCAGCACCGCGGCGGCGCGGGCGACCGCCAGCAGCGGGGTTTCGACCCGCACCTTGCCCTCGACCAGCGTCACCTCGAAGCGTCCGGGATCGACGCGCACGTCGAATGCGGTGCCGACAGCGGTGACGCTGCGCCCCGCTGCATAGACGACGAACGGGTGCGCGCGGTCATGAGCGACCTTGAAGAAGGCCTGGCCCTTGTCGAGGTACAGAAGCCGCCGCTCTCCATCGGCCCGGGTGCGCAAGGTCGTACCGGTGTTCAGGGTCACCACCGAACCGTCCGGCAGGGTGACGGTCGAGCGCTGGCCGATGTCGGTCTTGAAGGTCTGGTTGGGCAGTTCGTGCGGATGGAAGGCGCCGCTCTCGTTCACGCCCCAAACGCCCGCACCCAGTACGACCGCCGCCGCCAACCCCGCCGCCGCGCGCCAGTACGACGGCGCGGGCCGCTTGCGCGCGCTCGCCCGCATGGCGAGGATTTCCGGCGCGTCGCGGGTCTGCTCGAACCCGCCCCACAGCGCCTCGACCGCCTCGAACGCCAGCCGGTGGCGAAGGTCGGCGTCGAGCCAGTCGGCCAGTCCCCTCGCCTCCTCCGGCGTCATGGCGCCCGAGCGTCGCCGCGCGAACCAGGTGGTGGCCTGGCCCTCGATGGTTTCCGCCTCGGGCATGGGCGCGCCGGTCATTGCGCCGCCCCCATCTGGGCCAGCACGCGGTCGAGGGTGCGCTTGATGTGGCTCTCCACCGAGCGGACGGAAAGACCCATGTGGGCGGCGATCTCGCCGTAGCTCATCTCCTCGAAACGATGGAGGATGAAGGCCTGCGCGGCGCGCGGCGGCAACGTGCGCAAGCTGGCTATCAGCCGCTCCAGGGTGTCCTTGGCGATCAGGGCGCGCTCGGGCGACAGCTCATCGATCAGCGCCTCGAGGCCGGAGAGGTCGTCCGTGGGCTTGAGGCGGTCCGACCCCGCACGACGCGCCAGCACATTGGCGGCGACGCGGAAGAGATAGCGGCCGACGTGCTCGATATCCTCGACGCCGCCGCGCGCCTGCATGGCGACGAAGACGTCCTGGACCAGATCCTCGGCCTCAGCCGCGCCGGCCTTTTTGCGGAAATAGGCGCGGAGCGCGGGTCCGTATTGCGCCATCCACGCGGGCGCCTCGCCCGGCGGTTCGGGGTCGCGTACGAACGGATTTGGCGGCTGTCCCATCGCGCGGCTAGTCCTGCCCCTCTCTATTAAGAGCACGGTTTTGGGCGCAGCCCTGCAGGGCTGATGCGAAAAAGTTACGCTTGAGCTCGCCCGGCAGCGGTTGCCAATCCATCGTTAAACGATATACCGCCGCATCCATTCTGATGCTGCGCCGCAACAAAGGCCCTCATGTCCAAGTCCACGCCCGCCGCCCATGCCCTGGGCGACTTCACCGCTGACCGTCGCATCCTGCTGTTGATGGCCATGGCGCTGGTGGTCGGCGTCGGCGGGGCGCTTGGCGCCTGGGTGCTGCTGAAGCTGATCGCGCTGACGAGCAACCTGATCTGGCGCGGGACGATCTCGGACCTTCCGGTGGACTTCACCCGCATCAGGCCGAGCCTGTGGATGGTGCTGGCCCCGGCGCTTGGCGGCCTGGTCATCGGTTTCATGGCCCGCTTCGGCTCGGAGAAGATCCGCGGCCACGGCATCCCCGAGGCCATCGAGGCCATCCTGATCGGCGGCTCGCGCATGTCGCCGAAGGTGACGCTGCTCAAGCCCCTGTCCTCGGCCATCGCCATCGGCAGCGGCGGACCGTTCGGAGCCGAGGGGCCGATCATCATGACCGGCGGGGCGCTGGGTTCCCTGTTTGCCCAGCTCTTCCACCTCAGCGCGGCGGAGCGAAAGACGCTGCTGGTCGCGGGCGCGGCGGCGGGGATGACCGGCGTCTTCGGTACGCCCATCGCCGCGGTGCTGCTGGCCGTCGAGCTGCTGCTGTTCGAATGGAAGCCGCGCAGCTTCCTGCCCGTGACGGCGGCGGTGATGATGTCGACCGCATGCCGGCCCTTCCTGCTGGGCTCGGGACCGTTGTTTCCCTTCTCCGGCGGGCTGGAGATGTCGGCGACGACGCTGTTGTTGTGCGTGGTCGTGGGCGTCGTGGCCGGGCTGCAATCTGGCCTGTTCACGCGGCTCCTCTATGCGGCGGAAGATGGCTTTGCCCGCCTGCCGATCCACTGGATGTGGTGGCCCGCCATCGGCGGGCTGGTGGTCGGGCTGGGCGGCCTGATCGATCCCTCGGCTCTGGGTGTCGGCTACAACGTCATCGGCGACCTGCTCGGCGGGCGGCTGCCGGTGGACGCGGCCGAGCGGCTGTTGCTGGTCAAGGCCGCGATCTGGATCGTGGCGCTGGCGTCCGGGACCTCGGGCGGGGTGCTGGCGCCGCTGATGATGCTGGGCGGCGCGCTGGGGGCGATCGAGGGGCACTGGCTGACGGGCGGCCCGGCCTTCTGGGCGCTGATCGGCATGAGCGCGATGATGAGCGGAACCATGCGCGCGCCCCTGACCGGCGCCCTGTTCGCCGCCGAACTGACCGGCGACTTCCACGCCCTGCCCGCGCTGTTCGCCGCCGGCGCGGCCGCCTACGCGGTGACGGTGCTGCTGCTCAAGCGCTCGATCCTGACCGAAAAGATCGCCCGGCGCGGCCTGCATATCACCCGCGAGTATTCGACCGACCCCTTCCAGCTGATGCGCGTGCGCGAGGTGATGGTGGAGGCCGTCGACACGCTGCCCGCCTCCATGCCCGTGGATGAGGCCGTCGCCTTCTTCACGAGCGAGCAGGCCCGGCACCGCAGCTATCCCGTCGTCGATGAAGCGGGCCGCGTCGTCGGCATGGCCCACCGCGCCGAAATCCTGCGCTGGATGGCCGAAGGTCCGCATGGGGTGGAGACGCTGGGCGAGACGTTGTCGGCCGCGGCGCTCCTCTGCGGCCATCCCGAAGAAACGGTCGCCCGCCTGGTAGAGCGGATGATCGAGCGCGACCTTGGCCGCGTGCCGATCGTCGATGACACGGGCCACCTGGCGGGCCTGGTCGCCCGCAAGGACCTGCTGCATGTCCATGCCCGCCAGCGCACGCAGGAAACCCACCGCGAGGGCGTGTTACTGCCGCTGCGAGGCGGCCTGCTCGGTCCACAACCGAAATAAGGTTTAGACTGGTATCGGCGTCATGGTTGAAGCTGGAGCGGATCGATGCTCCTCTCCGTGAAGCCTGAGCAGCGGTGGACGTCATGCGCATCCATATCTCGGCCGTCCGGTGGGCCGCCTTTATGGTCGGCTCTGCGCTTCTGACAGGCTCTCGTGCACCGGCCGAGCCCGCTCTAAAGATTCTGCTGGAAGGTCGCTACGCCGCCATGAAGGCAGCCGTAGACGCTCATGACTCCGATGCCATGTCAGCTCTGCTATCGCGCGACTTCACAAGCATCGAGATAAGCGGCGAGACCAGACGAGCGGATGATCTGATCGCCGAGATGGGCGGAATGAAACCGGACTCAAACAAAACGAGCAAGACCACGCTTACATCCGTCCTGCAGGACGGCGACACCGCCACGGTCCACCAGCGCTATGAGATGCACACGGTCAAATCGGGTCCCGACGGCGTCGCCCACAAAGTCGATCTGGTGGCGCTGTCCACAGACACATGGATAGAGACTCGTAACGCTTGGCTCATGTCGAAAACGGTGACCAACGAGATCACCTACTCGGTCGATGGGCGGGTTGTCGTTCACAAGACCGCCGAGTAGGTGGGCTCCAAGCCCGACGCGTCGAGGGCGTCGCATTGGGCTATCGCCGTAAAGTCCCGTTCAACGCGGCCGCGGCCCGTATCAGCGCCTTGAAGGCCTCGGCGTCGATCGCCTCGCCCTCGTGGATATCGATGGCGCGCCGGACATTGCCCTCGAGGCTGGAGTTGAACAGGCTCGACGGGTCCGCCAGCGAGGCCCCCTTGGCGAAGGTCAGCTTCACGGCCTTCTTGTAGGTCTCGCCGGTGCAGATGATGCCGTTGTGAGACCACACCGGCACGCCCCACTTCCACTCCTCGACCACAGCGGGGTCGGCCTGCCGGATGAGGGCGCGCATATGGGCGAGCGTCTTGCCCCGCCAGTCGCCCAGTTCCTCGATCTTCGCGTCGATCAGGTCGGAGGGGGGCGTGCCCGCGGGCGCTGGGCTCTTTTTCATAAGGTCCACAGCTCCTTCATCCCACGACATCCCGGAAGCCAAATTCCCAAGCCCGTCGACTCAAGCCGTCCGGGTCATAAGTGTCAAACCCGGCGTCCGCGTCCGACCCCCTGATCCGCGGGCTGCTTGCTCAGTTCCGAGAACAACGGTACCGCTTGTTGCAATCCGGCGTGACCTGGGGAATTTCAAATGAAATTTGTACTGGCGGCGACATTGGCGGCGGTGATCGCCCTGGCGGCTCCCGCCTCGGGCTTGGCCCAGAGCACATCGGGGCTCGCCGATACCCTGAACTTCATCCGCGACGAGATCGCCGCTCAGGGTCAGATCAATATTGTAGCCAACAACCGCGATCCGGACACCGGCCAAAGCTGGACCAATCAAACCAGCCACGAAGGCAGCAACATTTCTGCCGACGTCGACCAATGCAAGATCAATCTACACTGGCGCACGGTGTACAATGGCAAAGTCGACTACGATGGCGATGGCTGGATTGCTTTCGCTCAGGTTGATCACGTCTCAGTCCTCACCCTGGACCAATATTTCGCTCACGTGAACGTCGTCAGCGGTCACCCCAACTGGATCACCCAGACGAGCCCGCAACTGACGGTGGTCACGGCCGTCCGATCCGACGGAGTCGAAAACATCTTCTATTTTGCGGATTCCGACCTGGCCAACAGCGTCGCCCAGGCCATGCGCCACGCCGCCGACCTGTGCGGCGGGACCAGGCAATAGGCGATCCGCCACCGGTAGCTGACGTCGCCAGGCGTCGCTGGCGGCCCGGGAGGGACTCGAACCCCCGACCTTCGCTTTAGGAAAGCGCTGCTCTATCCTGCTGAGCTACCGGGCCGCACGCAGGCGTATTAGCGTCAGGGCGCATTGGGGGGAAGCGATGA
>Ga0157373_10003701_pt1 | contig 11569 bp, 12 predicted proteins | sample C65metaG_FD_113460 | JGI IMG/M metagenome (GOLD analysis project Ga0157373, IMG submission 113460) | Corn rhizosphere microbial communities from Kellogg Biological Station, Michigan, USA - C6-5 metaG | ecosystem: Host-associated > Plants > Roots > Rhizosphere > Soil | place: USA: Michigan...
CATGCCGATCAGCGCCCTGTTTTTCGACGTAGGAAATACGCTGTTGTTTCCCAACCGCAAAAAGATGCTGGTCGCCTTACACGAGCGGAATGTGTTTCCCAGCGAGGAACTGTTGCGGCAGATCGAGCGCGACACCAAACATGAATTCGATAGATTGATGGAGAGCCATACCGCGGTGGACCACGGATTCTGGCACATCTTTTATACGCGGCTTCTCGCCGAGCTTGACATCGCCGATGACAAGGTTCTTGACGATCTGGTGGCACGCACGCGGATATCGGCAAACTGGTGCGACATACGTCCGGGGACGCGCAAGATCCTGTTATCGCTGCGGGAGAAATATCGCACGGGAGTGATCTCGAACGCTGACGGAAAAATTGTCGATGTGCTGGCGCAGTGCGGGATTGCAGACTGCTTTGAAAGCATCACTGACTCCGGCATTGTGGGTAAAGAAAAACCACACCCCGCGATATTTGAAGCAGCACTGAAGAGCCTCGGCGTTGAAGCCAGGGAGAGTTTGTATGTAGGCGACATATATTCGGTGGACCAGGTGGGAGCAACAGGAGTCGGCATGCGAGCGGCGTTGTTCGATGTGTGCGGCGCGTACAAGAATGACGGACGACGGAGGTTGGACTCGCTGGATGAGTTAGAGCTGGCGCTCGAAGAAGTTGGCGCGGAATGACCAGAGATGCTGCAAATGACGAACTCTGGATGAAAGAGGCGCTGCGATGTGCGCGCCGTGCGCTCCAGGCAGATGAAGTGCCGGTGGGCGCGATAGTGGTCCATGACGGAAAAATTGTCGGGCACGGGTTCAATCGTAATATCACTGACCATGATCCCTCAGCGCATGCCGAGATGATCGCTCTGCGCGAAGCGGGCGCTGCGCTGGGCAACCATCGTCTGGGGGCCTGCGACCTGTTTGCTACAATTGAGCCGTGCGCAATGTGTGCAGGAGCGCTGGTGCATGCGCGAATCCGGCGCCTGGTTTATGGCGCAGATGATGTCAAAGCGGGCGCCGTTCGCTCGGTGATGCAGGTTGTAAACCATCCCAGCCTGAATCACGTCATGGAAGTTCGAGGCGGCGTGCTGGCAGGCGAATGCGCGGAGCTCTTGCAGGAATTCTTCAGGGGCCGCCGGTAGAGTGGACCGTCGTGTCCGTCGCGGAGAGGTGCGTGAGTGGTTGAAACGATCCGCCTCGAAAGCGGACATACCTTAACGGGTATCGTGGGTTCAAATCCCACCCTCTCCGCCAGAACTGCTTCAAGTATTGAATACGTAATTTGGCGGGACTAGTTGTGGACCCGAAGTGAAATGCTGACCGGCGCACCTTCGAAAAGCAGCGTGACTTCGACGGCTTCGGCGCGGCTGAGCGGGTGGACATGGTAGTGACCTCCCGAGATGATGGCTGGGACCGAGAGCATGCAACCGTTGCCTAACCCCGAGATCTTGTTTTTGAAGTTGCCGGCAATCATATTGCAGATCTCGCCAAAAGCATCGCAATTCTCTCTAGCTATTTCGCCGGGATGAACTCCGAGCATGCGCGAAGCCATGAGATTGCTCGACTCAAGGCTGCAACCGAGAATCAACACGCCGCACAACTCTCCCGCAAATCCGACCATTGCAGTGATGTTGTGGTCCTGGGCAAGCGGCGCCGCTGGCGTGGTTAGCTGGGAATTCAACATCAGCTCGAATACTTCGCGGGCGGCAATTTCGAGCACGATGTTCCAGTTTCCATGCGAGTGTATGCTGCGCCCGAACGCTGCGGTCGCGGTATTCATGCGTGCACCCCGAGGAGCGGGATCACGTGCTCTTTGACCTGCTCGGCGGTAAACGGCTTCCTTATATAGCCTCTGGCTCCGGCGGATAGCGCCCGCACCACATGCGATTCGCTGCCTTCAGTGGTTATCATCACTACCGGCACTCCCCTGGCGTTTTCGACAGTGGCGAGCCGCTTGACCAGTTCAAGTCCGTCCATCACGGGCATATTGATGTCGCACAAAATCAAATCAACATGATTTTCGGCGAGCACGGCCAGCGCCTCGGCGCCGTTCCCGGCCTCAAGCACAGCGCTGATTTCAAGTCCGGCCTGGCGTAAGGAACGTTCCACAATTTTTCGCATTACCGAGGAATCGTCGACGATTAGAGCGCGTATCTGGTTCATGAAGTGACAGTCACCCTTCGTTTGCGCAGAGCTCCCACGCGGATTTGCTTCAGATTAGATCGGCAGATTGAGGGGGGAGTTTAGCTGGAGTTCAGGCAGATATGTCTTGTTTCCGTTGCGCGGGCGAGGACTAAGATTTGCGTTTGTCTTTGGGCGACGTCTCTTGCATCACCTCGGCGGCGAGGTGGAAGCCGGTATTGGCCGCGGGCACTCCCGCGTAAATTGCCGTCTGGAGCAGGGCCTCTCTCAGATCACATGGTTCAAGTTCATGTTCAAGGCCGGTTCGGACATGCATGCTGAATTCTTCCCATCGCCCAAGCGAGGCCATCATAACCAGCACGAGCAATCGACGGGTGCGGACATCGAGGCCGGGCCTCGTCCAGATCGATCCCCATGCGTAACGCGTAATGAGTTCCTGAAATTCGCTATTGAAATCATTGGTCGCGGCAGCGGCCCGGTCGACATGCGCGTCGCCGAGGACGGCGCGACGAATCGCAGCGCCCGCGTCGAGCGTGTCGGCGGCGGTTTGCGGCAGCAGAAATCCCAGCAATGCGGCGCTGAACGAATGCGGGCGTTCGAGATTTGACAGGTGTGCGGCGGGAAGACGAAGTGATTTCGCGCCGGGGATCTGGCTGGCGAGAATTTCGCCATGCCCGCCCCAGGGAGTGGAGACGTCGCGGTCGCCGGCGATAATAAGTGTGGGCACCCTAATCTGATTGAGCCATGGACGGGAGTCAAAGTCACGCAGGGCGGCGCAGCAGCCGAGATATCCGACGGTATTGGTTCCAAGCAGAACGCTTTTGATTGAGCCCGCATAGGATTCATCTCGCGCCAGGGTTTCAACGGAGAAAAAACGCTGCATGGCGATCTCGACAATGGAAGACATTCCGCCTTCGCTCACCATTTTGATCCGCGATTCCCAATTGCTGCGCGGTGTAAATTGGGGTGACGTGTTGGCGAGCACAAGCCTGGTGAGCCGGCCTGAGGCATGATTACCAAGCCACTGGCCGATCGCGCCGCCGAGTGACAATCCGCAAAAGGCAAATTTATCGATGCCGAGCAGATCAGCCAAGGCGACGACGTCGCGGCCCAGCAACTCGATGGAATATTCTCCGGGGGGCGCATCGGAAGCGCCGTGGCCGCGCGTATCGTAACGGAGAATCTGGAAGTGCGGAAGTAGATCCGCGGCTTGCGAAGCCCACATGCCATGGTCCGTGCCGATGGAATGCGAGAGAACTAATACAGGCTTGCCGGGCTGACCTTCCAGCCGGTAGAAGATGCGGGTGCTGTTGACGCTTGCAAAAGGCACAGCTATCGCTCCTTCTTTCTCATGGTTTTTGTCACGGGTTTTTTGACCAGCTGAGCTTTGCGGAAGTTTTCGGCGGAGCCGAGATATTCCTCGGGTGATTCGATCCGGCTCAGGGTGGCAGCGTTTAGATGTTTTGTTGCGTCGGGCATCTCGGCGAGAACCGAGGCGATTCGCTTCTCTTCCTGAACGCTCTTCCTGGCCGCGGATTCCAAAATCTTATGCGCGGCATCGCGGCCAATTTTCGGGGCCAGCAGCATCATGGCGCGTTCCGCGAAAATGAGCCCGTTGGTTGCTTCAAGATTTTCGCGCATCCGTTCCGGATCGACCCAGAGCCCGCTGGCGGTTTCGGCCATCGATGCCGCTGCAACTCCGGTGGACTGAATAACAGCTGCAACGGTCGGCCACTCTGCTTGCCAGCCACCGACCCCGCGCTCGTGCTCCGGCGACATTGTCGAGAGAAAAGACGCGACCAGGTTCGGCATGCGATTGGCGGCTGCGAGAGTGAGCGCACACGCAATCGGATTGCGTTTATGCGGCATGGTAGAGGAGCCGCCGCGGCCGCCGCCTGCAGGCTCGGCAACTTCGGCGATTTCATTTTGCATCATGAGCGCGATGTCTCGCGCCATTTTGCCCAGGCTTCCTGTCAGGACTCCGCAGGCACATATCAAGGAAGCAAGGCGATCGCGCTGGGTGTGCCACGGGGCTTCGGGGCAGTCCAGGCCTACTTCTTTGGCCAGCGCATGCGCGACGGCTGGGCCGTTTTTGCCGAGCGATGCCAAAGTGCCGCTGGCGCCACCGAACTGTAGAACCAGCGCTTCAGCAAATGTCGATTCCAGCTTCTCGCGGCTGCGCCGGACTGAACTCAACCAGTTTGCAGCTTTCAATCCGAAGGTGATGGGCGGCGCAGGCTGCAGCAAAGTGCGTCCGAGCATGACCGTGTTCTTGTGCTTCTCCGAAAGAGCGCGGAGGGATGACTCGAGCACGGTGAGATCTTTGGCCAGAATCGGCAGCGCTTGTTTAAGCAACAAGACCAGAGCTGTGTCGGCAAGGTCCTGACTGGTAGCTCCCCAGTGAATGAAACGGGCGGCAGTTGCATCTTTCCGGCGCACGAATTGGGTGAGCGCCTTAACAAAAGGGATGGCAGGGGTTCCGGCGCGCAGCATGTCGTGAGCGAGCCTGGAAACATCAAAGGCGCGAGTTTGGGCAGCCGCGATCGCCCGTGCAGCGCTTCTTGGAATGACCCCGACATGAGCCTGCGCCTTGGCCAGCGCAACTTCAAACTGCAGCATGGCACGCAGGACAGACTCATCGGAGAACAGGTCGGCCAGCGGTTCGGTGGTGGCAAGGGCTTCGATCAGGCGCGCGGGCATCCGAGCGGCATTATAACGGGACGGGCGGTCAACCGGAGAATCCGCTTCGATGAGACTCACACGTCGAAAAACACGGTCTCGTTCTCTCCTCCAAGACGGATGTCGAATTGCCAGCCATTGGCGCGAGACTTGTCTGTGTACGCAAACAAAGTCAGCCTCCGGCTTTCGGGAACCAGCGCCAGCACCGGGTCCTGTTCATTTGCGGGATCGCCGGCGAAGTAAATTCGCGTATAGAGCTGGAGCAATATTCCGCGCGCATAAACCGCTACGCTGATATGCGGGGCCTGCATTCTGCCGTCGAGGCCCGGAACACGGCCGGGCTTTATGGTTTCGAAATCGCAGAAGCCGTGTTCGTTGGTTGCTGCGCGTCCGAAGCCGGAAAACGAACTCTCAGACGCCGCAACTGCGGCATGTTTATATTTACCTTCCGTGTCCGCCTGCCAGAGTTCGATCATGGCGTCGGTGACCGGAACATTCTCAGCGTCAAAAACTCGGCATCGTAATTGAACGCGCTCGCCGTTTGCGTTTTCAGGCGCAATCCGGGTGACTGAGTACTTTTCCGTAAGCCCTAGATGCAAGTACGGCCCGGCTGTCGCTGAAGGTGTGGGAACGTGATCCATAGTTAAGGTTCGAAGGGCGTGGCCTCGGGCCCGCGCAGAACAATGTCGAAACGATATCCGAGCGCCCATTGAGGCTGTGTGGTCTCAACATCGAAGCGTGAGATCATGCGCTGCCGAGCGCGTTCATCCGGCACAGATTGAAAAATAGGATCGTGCGCGAACAACGGATCGCCGGGAAAATACATTTGCGTTATCAGGCGGCTAATGAAGGCGCGACCGAAAACGGAAAAGTGAATATGTGCAGGGCGCCAGGCATTGTAATGATTGAGCCACGGATACGCGCCGGGCTTGATGGTTATGAAGCGGTATGAGCCATTCTCGTCGGTGAGGGTGCGGCCCGCACCGTTGAAGTTGGGATCCACCGGAGCGGGATGTTGATCGCATCCGTGACGATAGCGGCCAGCAGCGTTGGCCTGCCAGATCTCGATCAAGGTGTTCGGCACCGGGCGTCCGTTATCGTCGAGGACCCGGCCGCTGACGATGATGCGTTCACCCAAAGGTTCGCCCGCATGCTGGCGGGTTAAGTCACTGTCGGTTTCGGCGATCGCGGTCTGGCCATAAATCGGCCCGGTAGTTTCCGACAATGTGTGCGGCAAAAAGATGAGCGGCTGTGCGGGATTGCGCAGTAGCGTGGATTTGTAAGGCTCGTAAATGCGAGTAGGCTGAGTGCCGGGTTGCAGGCGGCGATAGATAGGGATGCGTGATTTCCGGTTTGCCAGTTCACTCATGAAAGTGCGCCGCAAAAGTGCATGATACTCCAGCTGGCGCTGGGTTCGGCATTTCACAACACGGAATCACCGCTGCGCGACACGAATGCGGTTCTGCCAGTGCGTCCACACGAACCAGACAACTGCGAGTACTAATGCGGCCAGAATGACGGCATCGAATTTGTGCAGGTACTTCCCGAATTCACGCCAATTCTGTCCTAGCTTCATGCCAATCCAGGCGAGTGCGAAGCACCAGGGCCAGGAGCCGAGAAATGTGTAGACGTGGAAGCGCAACCGAGGCATGCGGGCGATTCCGGCAGGGAGAGCAATAAAGGTGCGCACGACCGGCAGCAGGCGGGCAACGAAAACCGCGAGATATCCCCAGCGCGCAAAGAAACGGTCAGCCCAATCCAGCTCATGCCGTCCGAGTAAGATCCAGCTCCCGTAGCGTTCGACCAGCGGGCGGCCGCCGTAGTAACCGACCTCGTAGGCAATCAGTGATCCGACGTTGCAGCCGATGGCGCCGGCAGTTGCAACCCAGAACAGCTTCATGGAACCTTCAAAAACCAGATAGCCGGCGAAGGGCATGATCAGTTCCGAAGGCAGCGGAATGCAGGCCGACTCAATCGCCATGAGGATGACGATGCCGCCATAGCCGCTGAAGGCGATCAGTGTCTTAATAAAGATGAAGAGTGCTGCAAGAATTTTTTCAGTCATGGAGAGCTTCTAGCTCTGAGCGGGGGAGCAAATAACGAGAATAATTTCTAATAGTACAGCGCCGGACGAACGCGAAATCAAGCCGTTTTCGCGAGCTCCCGCTCGCGATAAAAATGCATCAGGTCGGTCAAGATCGGCTGCGCTCCCAACTGACGGAGCATGGTCGTGACCTGGCCGCGATGGTACGTGCCGTGATTTATGACATGCAGCAGGGACTGCCAGAGCGGATTCCGATAGAGGCCGAACTTCAGCGTCTTGTATTCGATGTCGCGATCAAGGTCGGCTTGCGTCAACCCACGCACAAAGTTCAACAGCCCTGCTTCGTGCTCCAGCCAATGTCGCCGAAGATAATTGACATCCGCGAATTCTATGGCAGTTGGCAGCCCGGAAGGTGAGCGTCCGTGAAAGCGTTCCAGCCAGATCCACTCAGCCCCGTAGATGTGCGCCAGGGTATCGCGCACGGATGGAAAGCTCGACTCAATCCGCTGAACAAATTGAGCCGGAGAAAGTTTTTCCGCCGCATCCAGCGCGCGATGGTTCGCCCATGCGTTGTAATCAAACAGCTGCTGTATTTGTTCTGGAGACATTTGGCGAATTGCCTTCGTTCACGATCCCGACGTTCAGCGGCTAAAGCCGCTGGCTTCAGGACTCTTTCGGCTCGGCTGAAGCCGAGCCATTTCAAAATCAATACATGTCAGAACAGTGGCCCTAAGAAGGAGATGGACTTAAAACGAGCCTTCCTGAGTGAATGTAAACCCTGGCAATCCCGCGCCTGCGGCACTTTTAGAAACCTTTACTTTAACTGTAGGGGCGTCCGGCGCAGTCACTTCGGCTGGTCGCAGCAACGCATATTGAGTGAAGACTTCGTTGTAAACCTTGGTCACAAGATAGTCCTGACCGTTTTCATCCTTGCGCCAGACCTGCCCCAACTGAATAGATTTCACTGCCATATTTTCTCCAACATTCAGAGTAACGGCGGCTTAAGCAGTCGTCAATTGCGCATGGGGCACCGGAGGCGCTGGACTCCTGTCCCAAATTGCACGCGATTCGCGACCGCAATGAAGCCAATCGGCACCTGCTAACATTGCCAACGAACGGGAGATGAAAATGACGCGAGGAATGACGCCGCGGAGGCCGGCAAAGAGCGGAAGGCAGGAAGGCGCGAGATTGAAGCCTGCGCCGATCAAGCGATTGGCGAGTCGCGGCTCGCGCGCCGTGAAACCGGAAAAGGCGGTTGGAGCGCCATTGTCATCGAAGGTGGCAAAGAGCGCTCGCCCGGCAAAAGGCTACAAACCGACTTCTCCCGAGCGCGTTACTGAAATTCTGAAACGGCTGGACGAAACTTATCCTGACGTGACATGTGCGCTGACACACAAAGATCCGTGGGAACTGCTGGTGGCGACCATTCTTTCGGCGCAGTCCACGGACGTTCGCGTAAACATGGTCACGCCGGAGCTGTTCAGGAAATATCCGACGGTGCAGGATTTCGCGCGACTGGAGCCCGAGCAACTCGAGCCTGATGTTCGTTCGACCGGCTTCTTTCGCAACAAGAGCCGGTCGGTGGTGGGGGCGGCGAAAAAGATCGTGAATGAATTCGGCGGCAAGGTTCCCGAAACCATGGATGAGCTGCTCACGCTGCCGGGCGTCGCCCGCAAGACGGCGAACGTTGTCCTGGGCACATGGTTTGGAAAGGCCGAAGGCGTGGTTGTAGATACGCATGTGCATCGGATTTCGCGGCGCTGGGAACTGACGAAGAATGATGATCCGAAGAAGATTGAAGAAGATTTGATGGGAGTGATCCCACGCGGAAAATGGATCCTGTTTTCGCATCAGGTCATCTGGCATGGGCGCAAGCTGTGCTTTGCTCGTTCGCCGAAGTGCGCGGAATGTCCGCTGGAAAATATCTGCCACGCCGAAGATAAGACGTGGAGCACGGTGGAGAAGCATGCCGGGGCAAAAGCGTGATCTCACGTCGGCACTTTCAAAATTAAGTAGCCACCGACCAGGGCAAAGATCACATCCGGCGACCAGGCGGCCAGCACCGGCGGCAACTGGCTGATGTTGCCCATCGCCTCGAACAGACCTGAAACTACCGAATAGACCACCGCAATTCCGATCGCGGTGGCGACTCCAGCCATTGCACCGCGCTTCCCTGCTGAGAGCGCGAATGGAATGGCGAGCACTCCCATCACAAACGTGATCACGGGGAATGCGATCTTTTTTTGCAGCTGTACTTTCAACTTGACGACTTCAAATCCGCTCTGCTCAAGGTCGTGAATATAGCGGCTGAGCTGCTTGTAATTCATTTCGAGTGACTGTTTCACTTCTTTCTTGAAATAATCCGGCGGCTCAGAGACAGCGTTAAAGGTCGATACCTCGAACGGATGATAGTCGCGAATGGCCGCGCCCTGAAACGTTCGCTGCCATCCCGAGGTACACACCCAGCGATGCAGGCGCTCGTCCCAATGCGCGGTGTCGGCATCGATGCGATTGACCAACTGGAAAGTCGCGGGATCGAATTGGAAAACAGAAAGGTCGCCGAACTGGTTCCGGTCGGAATCGAACAGCTGATAGTAGTAAATGTTGGAGTGTTCGCCGAAGATCCATTTGCGATAGGGATTTAAATACGTCTGGGGAGGTCGGCCTTTGATTTTGTTCAGCAACGCGTCCTGACGCTTGTTGGTGTGCGGCAGATAAAACTGGTCGGAGAGAAAGAGACCGCCTGCAACCATAACTGCAATCAGCAGCACCGGAACAATGATGCGGTAGATGCTGATGCCGGTCGCCTTGAGCGCAGTGACTTCGTTAGAGCGCTGCATGAGACCCAGGGTGATGAGCACCGCCAGCAGCACCCCGTACTGCGCAACGTTGTAGAGGAAATATGGTGTAACGTTCAGCAGATATTCCGCGACGATGTAAGGCGAAACCTGGTTCTTGAGTATGTCGCCGAGCAATTCGAAGATAGTAAAGATGAGCGATAGCACCAGTAATGCGCCTACGATCAGCCCCAGGTTGAGTGCGAAGTCGCGCATCACGTAATCGTCGAGAATCATGGGAAAGCTGGCGCTGAACACGCGCTTGCGGGTCGCCGCCCGCTCGAAGGCATTCTCAACCGGAGCAGTGGGTGCCAGCAGCGTGCCACCCTGTATTTTTGCCTTCAACGACGCCCATGATCCCTTCATTGCTGCAATTTCGAACGGCCGCCGCTCCGAACGCCACAGTAGAAATATTCCCAACCCCAGGCACACGAGATCGGCCAACCAGACGCCGAAGCCCGGGGATACTTTTCCCTGCCGTGCGAGCGAAACTCCGAGCAGCGAAACGAAGTAGTAGCCGAAAACCAAAATGATGGTCAGCACAAAGCCCGTGGACTTGCCGCCTTTCTTCGCCGACAACCCCAAGGGGAAACCGACCAATCCGAGTACGAAGCAGGCCAGCGGCAAGGCCAGGCGCCGGTGAAACTCAATCCAATACCAGCGCGCTATGACAGGACTCTTCTTGTGCTTGGCTATCCCCGGCAACTGCCACGTTGGCACTTCAGAAATAGCGGTCGGCGGTTGATCCTTCGCCGCCGCACCCTCAGGCAGCAGAATCGGCAAGTCGGTCTGATCAAAAGTTGATATCTGATACTTCTCCGGCGAGGTCGGATCAGTCTCATGCGACGAGCCATTGATCAGGTGCAGATGCAGCGTGTCCGGGCCCTCGCTCACCAGAATTCCACGTTCGGCGAGAGTCACCCGGGGCGCGGCAGGATTGCTGATGTCGGCGATGAACACGCCCTTCCAGATGGCGGCTCCAGGGGCGTTTTTCACATCGTGGACGTAGAGAACGAGTTTAGGAAAGCCTTCATAGAAGACGCGAGGCTGAATTTCAAAAGAAACCTGCGAGCCTTTAAGTTTCTCCTGCAAATGGGTAAGCGCAGCAGCGGCGCGCGGCGCGACGTAAACGCTGTTGCCGACCGCCAGCACCAGCGACGCCACGAAGAAAACGGAAAGAATTCGGAGAAATTGCCAGACGCCGACTCCGCTGGCCTTCATGGCGGTGATTTCGCTGTCGGCGGCGAGGCGGCTCAGGCCAAGCAGCACTCCGATGAGCACGCCCGCGGGCAGGGTGATGGTCAGCGCGCCGGGAATGATCAGGAAAAAAAGCTCGATCGCGCTCGGCAGGGGCGCGCTGTTGCGGACCACCAGCTCGAGAATCTGGCCCAGTTCTTTGGTGAAGATGACGAAGGTGAAAATTGCGGTCCCGACCAGCGCGTGCGACGTGACTTCGCCGAGAATGTAGCGCGTGAGAATCCGCATGATGGAGCCTGAAATTGGAGGATAGCACGCAGGCTATTCGTGGAGGAGCGTGTGCCCGTGTGCGGGCCGGCAGTCGCAGTGTTGGCCGGCAGTGTTCGTGTGGGTCGGACATTCTGTCTGACCAGGCTTGCATTAAGTTGCCTGAACTTCAGCGGCCAAAGCCCAGACTCAGTAGTCTGCCTTTGGCACGGATAAATCGGTGCCCTTTGCGTTTCGTGCCTGACTGGCAGCACTGATTGACCATCCTCGCGAACCTCAATAAAATCAGAGAGCGGAGTTCCTCCGCGTTCTACGCGCATCTGCGCTGCTGCCCCCTCGTTCAACGGCAGGACAGCTGACTCTGGATCAGCATATCGGGGTTCGAATCCCTGGGGGGCAGCCAAA
>Ga0157373_10003702_pt1 | contig 11569 bp, 13 predicted proteins | sample C65metaG_FD_113460 | JGI IMG/M metagenome (GOLD analysis project Ga0157373, IMG submission 113460) | Corn rhizosphere microbial communities from Kellogg Biological Station, Michigan, USA - C6-5 metaG | ecosystem: Host-associated > Plants > Roots > Rhizosphere > Soil | place: USA: Michigan...
AGAAAAGGAACTGTGCGTAACGCAATCTTGATTCATAAGATTTATCTGTTAAATCAAGATATTTTTTGTAATTGGTTAAGGCCTGAGCAGCTTTAGCTTCAAAGTTTGCAGGCTCAAAGTTAGCCCATTGCATGTAAAGCTCAGCAATCTCCCTGTAAGCAGGGCCATAGTTGGCATCAGCAGCAATTACTTCATTCAACTGACCTTCGGACTCAGGAAAAGCTCTTGATTCCTTATACATTTTACCGATCTGAACTTTTGCCCTCAATAAGGTTCCATCAATGTTCAATGCCCTCATGTAGTTTTGTAAAGCTTCAGAGTTTTTTCTTTGTAAAGCATTATAGTCGCCCATCGCAAGGAAAGTTTCTGCGTCTTTATCATTCGCATCCAGCTCATCCGCTTTCTGCAGATAAGGCAATGCTGCTGCAAAATCAGGTTTATCACCTAACAAGTAGGCTTTACCGATGTATAATTGAGGAATATAATCCTTTTTTGAAGATACTTCAACTGCTTTATCAAAGTTGGTCTTTGCAGATGCAGCATTGTTTGACAACAAATCAGCCTCCCCTAAACCGATGTAATTCAAGGAATTTTTAGGATCAGCAGTTACTCCTTGTTGAAAAACCGCTCTCGCTGAGTCGATATAATCGGTCTGAAGGTAGACATTACCTAAATTAAAGTAATTTTCGCCCTTTTTTTCTTGTGATTTCACCAATGCTTTAAGCATTGATGTCGCTTTTTGGTACTGTTCGGCATCTAAAGCCTTCTTTGCATCACTCAAACTCTGAGCAAAAGAGGCAGAACCCATCACTACTAAACCTAAACCTAAGGTTATTGCTTTCTTTGTCATTTTCATGGTTCAAATATATAATTTAGTTTGTATTCTTAAAATTAAAATCTCTTGGCATCATCTTGTGTGGCCCAAGTCCCGATTTAAGGACAATCAACTGTCCTCTAGGGCTTACCAGCCAATTTGCAAAACCTGTGCCCAATCCATCACGCCCTTCCGCATTGATGATATAAATATTTCTCAGAAAAGGATACACACCATTGATCAGATTGATCTGGCTGGCCGTATAAAAAGCATCATCCCCCTTTTTCCCCGATATGTTCTTTACCCCCATCATCTTTACCTTTGGCAAATATGCTGCCATACTTCCATCACTTGTTATCAGCCAGTTCACTCCTACCACCCCTATAAAATCTTTCTTATCGGCGATGTACTTAATCACATCATTATTGCTGTTCAGCGTATACACTCCCTTGGAGGGAAGTCGCTGTATACCCGCCAAATCCTTAAAATAGCGTAGTGTACTTGAGTATGCGTTGTCAAAAACCAATTGCTTTCCAGTCGTTGAAGTGCCTTTAAGGATCTCTATCACCTCATTAACGGTAATATTGGTATCAATATTATTGCTATTGGTAATTAAAGCAATTCCATCTATGGCAAAACGTGAGGTTTTTGGGGCGATACTCCTCTTTCTGTAGACAGAATCCTCATCTTTTGTCAGCATTCTTGACATAATGATTACGCGTATGCTGTCATTCAGAAATGTAGGAAGAATTTTATTTTCATTGCCCTCTGCGACATTGAATTCTGCATTTACATAATCCGTTTTAAAAACATCAATCTGATCTGACAGGACACGCGAAAAGGATTCGTCGACAAGGATCTTCACAGTCCCTGAAGTACGGGTTTCCTCTACCGAACCAGCATCTTTCTTCTTTCCCTTACAGGATACCAGAATGATTAATAACAATATTAAACTTATATGTTTCATCAGATTAAATTTTCTATGTGAATGTTTGCCGTAGCGGGCCGGATGAGCTGGCCGAAGCTGGATAAGCTCCTTATATAGGTGATGAAATCATACACCTGAATTTACGTTGTTAATCCTCACTTGGATTGATGATACGCACAAACCGGATGGCTGCATATACAATCAGCAAAGCACCGAGTGTATACCTCGCCCAGCTGGGGAACTCCCTGAGAATGTCATTTCCGATGATCAGCAACACCCCAAGCACCAGGTAAAAGGTAAACATGACCAGGCCTAAAATAAGCAGAAATCGCTGTTGAGGCGATTTCTGCAAAAATGTTTTCCAATTTAACATTATTAATTTGATAGTGTAAAGCTGATTGGAATGTTATATTTTACACGTACTGGTTTACCATTCTGGATACCAGGAGTCCATCTCGGACTGGCTTTCAGTACCCTGATTGCCTCTTCATCCGTTCCACCACCAAGTTTTCTTTCCACTTTGATGTCGGTCAAGTCTCCGTTTTTCTCTACTACGAAAGAAAGGAACACTTTACCCTGGATGTTGTTCTCCTGAGCCATCGCCGGGTATCTCACGGCTTTCTTCAGGTAAGCATAGAATTTCTCCATACCTCCAGGGAAGCCTGGTTGTGTTTCGATACTTACGAAGTCATAAACCTTGGTATCCTCTACAACGGCCGCTTGTTTAGGGCCATCTCCAACAGGACCGGCAATAACAATATCAGCATCCGGATCACCAGCAATGGTTTTCTGACCAGGGTCAGCTTTTTTCAAATCTTCGATCTGCACAGGTTCTTTATCCACAACCTCATTATCCGGTTTTACAATCGGAGGAGGGAACTTCACCTGATCTTGTTTCGGTGGCGGTGGCTCTACCGGTGGCGGCGGCGGAGTTTCCGGGTTCACCGGTGGCGGTGGTGCAACCACAACCTCTACTTGTTTAACCACTTCATCTTCGGGAAGACTACCTTTGATTAAACTCAAAACTTTTGGGGTAATAAACGCAAGGATAAAAATTGTCGATGCGATTAGTAAGGCCTTAGTAGTATTCGAAGCACTTGTTCTACGAAGCTCATAAGCACCATAGCTTTTGTTCTTGTTCGCAAATACTACCTCAAGCCATTCCCGTTTCAATAAATCTATTTTGGAACCTAACATAGCTTACTATTTAATATTATTCAATTATTTATTATAAAATTCCGGCCTTAACCATGAAATCTTTTTCAGCATCAGTAATGTTCTCGTCGTCGATTGCAGGAGCAGTGGAAATCTTTGTAATTGCCAGCTCGTCCATGATATCTACGAAGTTTTGGTAGTTAGCACCTGAAGTAGGCTTAATGACCATGATGATCTGTCTGCCCCCGGTTGCGTCAGCTACTTTCTTTTTGTTATCCAATATTGACTTTCTGATCTCTCTGAACGACTCGATGCTTGGCTCGCTCTTACCAGCCTCACCCATATACCAGGCTACTTTGTTGTTCTTGCCCAGCAGGATGGTCATCGTCTCCGAAGCACGCAGTTCATTACGCTCTACAGAGTTATCGTCTTTATCAGGCTTTGCAATGTCCATTGCAATTGGTTTCGACAGCGAGGTGGTCAACATGAAGAAGGTAATCAGCAAGAAGGCCAGATCCACCATCGCAGTTAAATCTACTTTGGTATTGGCTTTTTTACTACGAACCTTTTTGCCTTTTTTGCCACCCCCGCTGGAGGTATCTAATTCTGCCATCTTATATTCTTATTGCGCATCGCCCTCGGCGGATGTAATTAAACTAAATTTGTTAACTTTTTGCTTTTGAAGAATGTCGACCACTTTTTTCACCGCAGGATATTCCTCTTTAGAATCACCTTTGATGCTGAAACGTGTTTGAGTAGCATGCAACTCTGCAGTAGAGTTACGTGTCTGCATGATCCATTCCGCAAGCTGGTTGTTTGTAGAATCGGCAGGGATACCAGTCTGCAGGCCAGACTTTGTACGTTGATCACCATCCATCATGATGAACTGCTTCAGGTTCTGGATCGGTACACCAAAGGCACCTAACACTCCAAAACGCTCGCGCTCTTCCGGGGTAAATTTCACACTGTACTTTTCGCCCATTTTATCGAGCGTAGCCATTTTAATGTCTTTCCCTACGATTTCATAAAACACCTGCCCTTTACCGATCGATAAAATCGCAATGTCCGTATCCGGAACCTTGATCTTATACGTCGACGAAGGCGTGCTTATATCCAAAGGATCGGGCTGACGAGCCGTTGCCGTTAAAATAAAGAAAGTCAGCAGAAGGAAAGACACGTCGCACATGGCGGTCATATCTATCGATGTGCTCTTTCTTGAAACCTTTGCTTTTGCCATAACTTAAAATATTATTGATGTATTTTTCTATATGATGTTAATTCTTCCGGTTTTCCATAAAGCCGGTAAAAAAAATACAATATTTCTTATTTATGCGTGCTAGCGTAAGTTTGGATGATGCTGAAGCCAGCTTCGTCAATAGCGTAAGTTAATTTATCAATTTTTGAAGTCAGGATGTTGTACATGATGATCGCAAAAGTTGAGGTACCGATACCAGTAGCTGTGTTAATCAAAGCCTCAGAGATACCAGTTGCCAAAGCAGCCTGATCCGGAGCACCAGAGTTAGCCAAACCACCGAAGGCCTTGATCATACCTGTTACTGTACCCAATAGACCTGTCAGTGTACCTACAGATACCAATGTAGCAATTACAGTTAAGTTCTGCTCAAGCATTGGCATTTCTAATGTCGTAGCCTCTTCGATATCTTTCTGGATAGCTAAACATTTCTGATCTGTATCCATGTTCGGCTCAATTTCCATCTCACGATATTTTTTCAAACCTGATTTAATTACGTTTGCAACAGAACCTTCTTGTTTATCACACTCTGCCAAAGCACCTTCAATGTTGTTAGAGTTTAATAAGGCCTGAATTTTTTTAACGAAAGCATCTAAACTTCCTTTACCAGTTGCTTTACCAATAACGATCATACGCTCAATAGAGAATACAATTACCATCAGGAACATACCCATCAGAACTGGTACAATTGGTCCGCCTTTGTAAGCCATACCTGCATAGTTTCCAACTTTCGGTAAATTCTCAACGTTATCATCAATAAAGTTTTTTGCATCACCAAGAATGAATTTGTAAATACATATTCCGATGATGATACAAATAGGAATAGTTAATGTAGCGAATAGATTTGAAGCAGATGAGCTTTCTTTTTTTACTGTTGTTGGTTTTGGTGCGTTTGCCATTTTTTTTTAGTTTTTTAGTTTTTAGTACTTTGTTTTTTTTAAAAATTTAGATTAGTAGTAATACACACAACGATTATTACACACAATTGTTGCAAGAACAAATTTATAACTTTGATTTTAATTCCAAATTAAATAATCGTTATCCTTCCTTTGAATCCCTTACCCTGTCTTCACATCGGTGCATATTAAAAAAGATTGTCTCGGTTTGAGACAATCTTTCACAATTAAAATCAAAAAAAAATTGATATGCAAATTTTTGGGCAAAAAAAAAGCTTTAGGATGCGTTTTCAGCCACTTTAGGAAAAGCCGATCTGATCTCCTCACTGGAGCAGGATTCGAATTGTTTAAAGTTATCCAGAAAGGCAGCGGCAAGCTCATTCGCCTTATCGTCATAAGATTTTTTATCGGCCCAGGTGTTTCTCGGATCAAGAATTTCGGCAGGGACACCTGCACAAACATCCGGCATCTGCAAACCAAAAATGGGATCTGCATGAAAATGGGCTGTTTCCAGGCTTCCATCCAGCGCAGCGGCAATCATTGCACGTGTATAAGAAAGCTTCATTCTTTGCCCCACACCAAAGCTTCCTCCGCTCCATCCGGTGTTAACGAGCCATACATTGACCTGGTGCTGGTCCATTTTCTGCCCAAGCAGTTCCGCATACCTCGCTGGATGCAGGGGCAGGAAAGCTTTACCAAAACAAGCCGAGAAAGTCAGCTGTGGCTCCGTAATACCCGCCTCGGTTCCGGCCACCTTTGCTGTATATCCTGAGATGAAATGGAACATGGCCTGCCCGCGGTTAAGCTTTGAAATGGGCGGCAACACGCCAAAAGCATCAGCAGTAAGAAAAAATATGTTCTTCGGCACATTTGCTACGGAGGGCACTATTGCATTATCTATATAGTGTATCGGATAGGCAACCCTGGTGTTTTCAGTTTTCTCGATATTAGAGAAATCCACCTCGCGTGACCCAGAAAAATAATTTGTATTCTCCAGTAATGCGCCAAACCTGATGGCCGTAAAAATCTGAGGCTCTTTTTCTTCTGTCAGATCGATGCACTTTGCATAACAGCCACCCTCGAAATTAAAAATAGAATCGCTGCCCCAGCCGTGCTCATCATCTCCAATCAGCCCGCGCTCGGGATCGGCCGACAGCGTTGTTTTTCCTGTTCCTGAAAGGCCAAAGAAAATTGCGGTATCCCCATCCCTGCCAACATTAGCTGAGCAGTGCATGGACAATGTATTGCGTGATGCCGGAAGCACAAAGTTTAATACAGAGAAAACACCTTTCTTGATCTCGCCGGTATAACCGGATCCACCAATGAGGATCATTTTCCTGGAAAAGTTGATGACAGAGAAATTGCCCTGCCTGGTGCCATCAGTTAATGGATCTGCAAGAAAAGAAGGACAGGCAATGATCGTCCACTCAGGGTGCTCAGCTACCTCCTCTTCAAAACGCAGGAACAGGTGATCGGCAAAAAGATTCTGATAGGCAGTTTCGGTAATGACACGGATGGTCGTCCGGTAATCAGGGTCAGCGCATGCATAGGCATCACGCACATAAAAGTGATGCTGACCAAGCCTAAGGGTGATGCCCTCAAGGAGCCGATCAAAATGAGCGGGGCTGATCCTGATGTTGATGTCACCCCACCAGACCTGCGATTTGGTCACCTCATCGTCAACAATAAAACGGTCTTTTGGAGACCGACCGGTAAACTTACCGGTATCAATGGCCAGTGCACCATGATCGGTTAAAGTCCCTTCCCCGTTTTTCAGTGCCTCTTCCACCAATTCCGGCACACTAAGCTGATATTTCGCCAGCGCTGAATCCAGATTCAGCAGGCTCAATTCACGCTTAAGCGTTAAAGCTTTGCTCATAAATAAATAAGTTAGTGAGGCAAAGTTATAGAGATATCCGCCTAAAAAACACCCTTTTTATGGAAAAAATTTACTTATTGTCGGCCTTACACTAAGAACAACCTACTGAATAACAAGTGTTTAAAAATCAGTAAAACGGTTTACTAACCCCCTGATTTTTTCACTTTATAACCTTCCTTCTGAAGGATTAGCATCACCTTATCCCTGAAATCGCCCTGAATCAAAATCTCAGCATCCTTGGCTGCCCCTCCTACACCACATTTAGACTTCAACATTTTTGCCAGCACTTCAAGGTCTTCATCGCTTCCACGGTATCCGGTTATTAAGGTCACCGCCTTTCCGCCACGGTTTTTGCGGTCGAGCGTTACGCGCAGGTCCTGTTGCTGATTGGGCAATGTGGCTTCCGCATGCTCGTTTTCATCTTCATAACTGAACGTTGGATCTGTGGAATACATGATCCCTCCAAAATCATTCAATATTTTCTTTTTAGCTTTCATATGCAGGGGTAATGATGTTTAATGACAATGGTACTATCGAAACCTCTATTTCCTTACCCATAAAGTAGGGCTCTCCATCAATGTGTATGGCGTCATCTGCCACCCTGCTGATGCGGATTTCCTTTCCTCTGATGATTTCCACCAGGCTGGACTGATCCGTCGAACCCCGCAACATGTGATAAGCGAGCAAGGTAATTTGATATAATGGGAATGCCTTGACGATACATACATCCAGCAAGCCATCTGTAATAGAGGCCTTGGGGGCAATGTGTGCATTGTTCCCATATTGAGAGGAGTTGGCAATGCTCACCACAAAGGCCGTTCTCAGGTACTCCTTGCCATCAATCTCAATCCGATACTCCTGAGCTTTATAATTCAACATTTCCTTCAGGCCCAGTTTTACATAACCGGAAAGACCGCGCGACTTATTACCTGCAAATACCGAACTGATGTGTGCATCAAAGCCCATTCCAGCCATATTAAAAAAAGACTTCTGATTAAAAGTGGCGGTATCGATTAGACTCACATTCAGGTCATTGATCACCCGGATCGCTTTTGCTGTATTCATAGGGATCTTCAGGAACCTGGACAAACCATTTCCGGACCCAAAAGGGAGTACGCCCAGTATTTTGTGATGCTGCATCACCTTCGAAGCAATCTCATTGATGGTACCGTCGCCGCCAACAGCAACAATAATGTCGAAATTCTTACTGGCCGCCTCTTCGGCAATCTCCGAGGCATGCCCCACATATTCCGTGAAACTATAGTTGGCATTGAACTTGGAACGATCCAAATGTGCATCGATCAATGCCGGGATCTTTAGCTTATCCTTGCCCCCTGAAATGGGATTGATGATAAATAGAATGTTTGATTTTGACAAAACGCTGGATTAATTACAGTACAAAATAATTGATATTTTTTGACTATATGAATATATATAGTAATTTTGCAGCATTAAAGTGGACTGATTTGCGATGCTATGTCAAAAATAGCGGGATTGCAACCACGTAAAAAAAAGTGCTAATGTTTCTACACTTCATTTTACTGCCTGTTTTGTCAGGATCACCTCCCATTTTACGTAATTGTTTATTCAAAAATTAATTATTTAAGATGTCATATTTATTTACATCAGAATCTGTTTCCGAAGGTCATCCAGATAAAATTGCAGATCAGATTTCAGACGCATTAATTGATAATTTCCTGGCCTTTGATGCAGAGTCAAAAGTAGCCTGTGAAACATTGGTCACTACCGGCCAGGTGATTCTTGCCGGAGAGGTAAAATCAAAAACTTATCTTGATGTACAGCAGATTGCACGTGATGTGATCAAAAAAATTGGCTACACTAAAAGTGAATACATGTTTGAAGCCAATTCATGTGGTATCCTTTCTGCCATTCATGAGCAGTCACAGGACATCAATCAGGGCGTGGACAGAAGCAATAAGGAAGAACAAGGTGCTGGCGACCAGGGAATGATGTTCGGTTATGCAACCAATGAAACTCAAGACTACATGCCCCTGGCTTTGGATCTTTCTCATAAACTGCTTCAGGAACTTGCCGAACTGAGACGTGAAAACAATGAAATCACTTACCTCCGCCCGGATGCAAAATCACAGGTTACCCTGGAATATGACGACAACAATAAGCCGGTACGCATTGATGCCATCGTCATCTCCACACAACACGATGATTTTGACGAAGAATCAGCAATGCTGGCAAAAATCAAAAATGACCTGATTGACATCCTTGTTCCAAGGATCATTGCAAAATACCCTCAGTACGCACACCTGTTCAATGATGCCATTGAATACCACATCAATCCTACAGGAAAATTCGTGATCGGCGGACCTCATGGGGACACTGGCCTTACAGGACGTAAAATCATTGTGGATACTTATGGTGGCAAAGGGGCGCATGGTGGTGGTGCCTTCTCGGGTAAAGATCCAAGTAAAGTAGACAGAAGTGCTGCTTATGCAACACGTCACATTGCGAAAAACCTTGTTGCTGCAGGTGTGGCTGAAGAAATCCTGGTACAGGTCAGTTATGCCATCGGCGTAGCAAAACCCATGGGAATCTACATCAATACTTATGGAACTGCAAAGGTAGATCAAACAGATGGCGAGATTGCTAAGATTGTGGAAGGGTTGTTTGACATGCGTCCTTACTTCATTGAACAACGCCTGAAACTGAGAAACCCGATCTACAGCGAAACTGCAGCTTACGGACACATGGGCCGCCAGCCACAAATTGTTGAGAAAACATTCAGGACACCAAATGGTGAAGAGAAAACGGTAACAGTAGAATTATTTACATGGGAAAAACTGGACTTCGTTGATCAAGTAAAATCTGCTTTTTCATTGTAGGTACCCATTTCTATACTTAACAAAAAAGGCATCCGGAATGGATGCCTTTTTTGTTTTACAACAGCTTCTGCCTATTCATATACGACGCTTCCGCCGGCAACAGCACCTCATCGTCAATCATGTAGGATTTAACATCCCCGATCCGCATCTCATCCAGCATATCTACAAAATTTTTATAGTTAGAGGCCGCCGTAGGCTTGATCACCACCACCATAAACTTATCCTGTGCATTTCCATGAACTTTCGCAATTGCCCGTTTATTCTGCATTAAAACCTTACTAAAGGACCTATAATCTGTAACCTCGGGATTTACCTTTCCCGGCTCTCCCTGATACCATACGATGCGGTCGTCCTTTCCAAGGATCACAGTAAGTGTGCGGGACGCCGGAACAGGCTCCCTGGGAATATCTGCAACTGGCTTTGCGATCTCCATTGCCTGGTACTTAGACAGCGAAGTGGTGAGCATAAAAAAGGTAATGAGGAGAAAGGCAAGATCTACCATGGCGGTTAAATCTACTGATGGAGCTGCTTTTCTGGTTCGGGATCTTCCCTTCATGGCCTGGCCATTTTGAGGAACGTTTAAAGTTGCCATAATTTTTGCTTTTGCTAACATGATGCTCACTGGTCAGCAATTACATACGCCGCTGCGAAATTAATTGAACACTTCCATGAAACCATTTACATGAGCCATGTGTTATAAGTTTAACAAATACAAGAATTATGGAACAGCCAGCAGAAATGAACACACTTAGTCAGATCTTAGAGAAATTAAGGCTGAAAGGTCTTGACAACGAAATCAAGATGACTGACCATGGTAAGATGCAGGGCGTCGGTGTAAATAAGATTTATAACCCTCAAGACCTTAGCATCATTAAAACATACCGTTTTGAAGGCGATTCAGACCCCGCAGACAATTCAGTACTATATTTACTAGAAGATAAAGAGGGACAGATTGGCTATATCCTGGACGCATATGGCATGTACAGCTCACAGGAAGGAACCGGATTTGATGATTTCCTTAAAAAAATCCCCACCGCAGACCGCGACCTGCAGGAATTACTCACCTAAATAAAGAAGGCTTCAGCGATAAACTGGGGCCTTCTTTATTTATATACTTATTTGTTCACACTGTAGCTTTCTCCCGAAGCTTGTGAAAAGTGACATAAGAAATGATTAGTAATACAAAAGTGACCATCGGAAAAAAAGACATTGGCACAAAACCATCTACTGCCACTAATGCAATCGTTGCAGAGATGAAATCAATTCCGAAAGCCACATAAGCCCATTCCTTGACCCTTGCAGGAATAAATGGCAACACCAGGATCAGCCCCCCGATAAATTTCCCGATACTGAGCTCCCAATGGAACCACATTGGCAGGCCCAGGTGCTTTGTACCTTCAAGTGCCATCTCTGAGCCAGCAAAAAAGATACCTGGCAAAATAAATAATGCCAGTAAGGCGGTGCTAATCCAAAACATTAGCTTTAGTTTTTTCTCCCTTTTCATTTCTTTATATTTTTCATTAAAATAACTATACAAAGTTATAGTTGCAACAGCTGTTCATCACTAGGTAATGAAGACAAAAGCAAGGGGCATTTGCGTCTCAAATAAATTATATTTGTGCATGAACTTTGAAGAACATTTTCCACTGCTGAACAACCGTACTTACCTCAACACTGCAAGCTCCGGAATCCTGTCCGCATCACTAATGGAATGGCGCCGGGCGCACGATCAGGACTTCTTCGACAATGGAAGCGCCTTTCGCATACCTCAGGCAGAACGAATAGAA
>Ga0157373_10003704_pt1 | contig 11566 bp, 11 predicted proteins | sample C65metaG_FD_113460 | JGI IMG/M metagenome (GOLD analysis project Ga0157373, IMG submission 113460) | Corn rhizosphere microbial communities from Kellogg Biological Station, Michigan, USA - C6-5 metaG | ecosystem: Host-associated > Plants > Roots > Rhizosphere > Soil | place: USA: Michigan...
AATGGAAAATGGAAATTGTGGCGCGATATCTGGAATTCAAATAATCCTCCTCAACCTGCTTCAAAAAAATAACTTACAAAGAGCGATGAAAATTCATCGCTTTTTTATTTGTAGTTTTTTATGCTGTTATTTCTTTACACTCGTAATACGGTTTAATCTTTTTATTGAAGTATGCGCCAACAGACAAACCTGCTTTTATTACGGTTACAAATTCCTGCCAGATAGTTGCCGGAACGGCTTTATACCAATACTTACGGTTATTTATAAATTGTGCTTCAAGTATGTGTTTGTCTTTTGAATAATTAACCATCTTCAAAGCTTCCGAACCAATGTAGATGGCATTTTTATGAGATAAATGTTTTTTCATTGTTACCGTTTTTAATAATATCCCATAAAAATTTTATGCCACGTTTTATGCAAAGAATTGCTGATTAAAGTTCAGATCCCTGAAGTGAGTGACACAACAGAAGTTGAATAGAATTACTGCTGTCGGCTACCCAAAAACTTAATACAATTATCGATGGGGGCTATTCAAATATTTTTGATGAATAATCTCGCCGATGGATTTTTCATACACTTTACCTTCTAACCATGAGATAATATCGAGATAAGCAAATGCTCTTGTTTCAAAACGGCTTTTTTCAAAGTGTTTTATTTTCTGCAAAAATTTTTCAAACTCAGGTTTCATTGCTTTAGGTGAAACTTTGAACGATTTGCGCAAAAAAGCAAACATCTCTTCTTCTATTACGGTAAGATTTTCCATTTTTGCCATGAAGCGATACACTGATTTAATGAGGGATTCAATGATATCATAATTGCGTAATTCGTAATGTGCCATCAAATGCAGAAGACGTGCATAGCAATGAAGATCGATGCGCAGATCAGCATTGTCATTGATGATCCTTTGCAGATAATCAATTGAAGTTCCATAGTTTCCGCTGCCATAATAAAGCGTTGCAATTTTATAATTGAAAACAAGAATGCGGTGTTTGTCGATATACAAGCTGTACTCTTTCAGTTTTTCTTCGATATGAGGCACTAAACTCAAACCTTCTTTAAACGTACCACGCATCAGGTGCTGATTCACTTTCGCGCTGTAGATGTAAATAAAAGTATGGATGCGGAAATTATCATGATGATTGGCAACAGGTGTTTGCGCAAATTTTTCAAATTCACATAAGGTCTTCTCAAAACCTTTATGATTGCGAAGATCAAAGTGGGCATTCAGCAAATTGTGCATGCCTTTTATATAATGACCTGTTTCAACAGAGGTCATCAATTTTTCTGCGTTGAAAATCTCGATCCACTTTTGACTGTAACGGTAATACATCAAAAAATCCTGGCGTATAAAAGCATACCATGTATAGCTTTGATATAAGTATAACTTCTCATAAAAATCTGTAAGCAAATATGCGTTCGGCGGTAAATTATTTTTGAAAAACTCTTTTATGCCCGTTTCATCTTTTTCATTTCTTGCATGACCATTTTTTATGTACCAACTATACATTTGCAACGCAAGATTTGAAAGACGCGCTACACGATCAATGCGGCCACTAACTTCAAGCGCTTCCTCGCTCAACTTATCGACCATATTGCGCATGCTTCGTGTAATATGCAGCGTTTCAATTTTTTTTTCCAGGGAAATTACCAGCGTTAGAAAACTAAATTTATGATTTGCCCTCGCTATTTCTTTTGCTCTTTCTAAAATTTTCAAGCTTTGCAATTTCAATCCCTTGTTGTAAAGAATGCGTGCATAGTCGAGTTGCTCATTCAATTGCAGATCTATGTTTTCAGAGGTTTTCAGCAAACGCAGACTCGCAAGAATTTGTTTGTACAAATGATTTTTTAAATTCGCCAACTGCGGCTTAGTAATAGAGGGGAGTTTTTTTAAAAGAATTTTATCATCATATTCATTCAATTTATCAATCGCATCAAAAAGCTGAATGATCTTAAGATCTTCCTTTGAAGAATTTCGTTTTATATAAAGTTTAAAATTCCTTTTTTCCGACTTTTCCAGTGAGCGGACCAATTGAAATAATATGTCTGTAGAACGGTTGGCTATCATAGATTTTTTCTCCCAAAACCCAATGCCAGCAAGGGTTTTAGAATTTTTTTTCCTTTTTTGACATAAAAAAATTGTCCATAAGTTGTTTTGAATGATTCTCTAACACATTCTACATTTGTTATTGAAGAATGAGTTAGTCATACGGCAGCAATCGGAAGAGTGGCAATCGTTGAGGTCAAATTTAAAAAGGTAATCAAGCATGACAGCATTCTAAATAAAACAGATCTATCAACTTTTTCATATGGCAAGCAATCGTTAGAGGTCAGTCCGTTTCTACGGAAGGACCTTTTTTATTTTCCGCCGGCGAATATAATAGATTATATTTTTTTAAGAAATTTTTTTGTAACGAACTCCTGACTTTTATTGAATCGTGTTCACAATCTCACCAAGCTCTTTATCAATCTGTCCTTCCTTTCCGTACTCAACAACACGACCAACTTCTTTTCCGTCTTTCATCACGATGAATGTCGGTACATCAACAATGTGAAACAAGTTGTGCAGATTATACAAAGATGTTTTTGCACGGTCAACACCAATCAAAGTAATGCTGCTGTCGGGATAACCGGATTTATCAATGAGCCTGTAAAACACAGGCAAAAGATTTTGCGTATCCTCGCACCATGTGCCACAAAAAACAACCATCTGAAATTTTGAAGCATTCTTCTGAAACGCAGACACAGCACTCGCATCAGCTTGTCCAAACTTCATATTTTCTTTGAACCATTTAAAGGAAGTATCGCTTTCAATATCGGCACGATTCAACAAACCCTTTAAAACTTTTGATCCGTCTTGTGTATCGGTGCTTATTTCGTAATTGTGAAGAAGCGCTGTTTGCGCGGAAATATTTTTACAAACAGTGAAAGCAAAAAATAAAATGACGATTGCTTTGAATCTCATGCCCCTAAGATAGCCTTCCATTCCAAAAGAAACGACCTGAATTTTGTTAAAGACTGAATAAGCACCATTTGGGCATCGGCTTTTTGTTTGTTCTCTTTCAGATATTGCTTTGCGCCTTCAATAGAAAATTTTCGCTGGCGCAACAAATAATAAATGAGGTGTAAATTTTTTACATCTTCCGGTCTGAATAATCTGTCCCCTTTGCGTGTTTTGCGAGGCTTTAAAATATCAAATTCATTTTCCCAATAGCGCAACAACGAAGTATTTACTTTAAACCATTCCGCCACTTCACTTATCGCATAATATTGTTTTTTAAAAAGTATTTCATCATCCGGCAACTCAACATTCTCCGCATCTGCTTCCATTTCCTTATAAGACTTTCTTCCGCGTTTACTCTCTTTAGGTTCTTGCCTTACAAGTTCTTTTTTTGGTTTTATTTCCGCGGGTTTTTCTTCTTGTTCAATTTCTTTCGGTTCAATTATTTCTTGGGCATAAAGTTTTTCTTCTTTAATTTCTTCAGGTATTTGTTTTTCTTCGGTTTCATTTTCTATTTCTTTCACGTGCACAATATTCAAATCCCCATCAGCAACTTTTTCAATGTTGCTTTGCGGTTTTTTTTCTTCAACCGCGCCAAATAGATCTAATTGTTGCATACTGTAAAATTAATTTGATTATCGCGTAGCACGAAGGGCATGCAAACATTGTGCAAAAAATGTGTAATTTGAAAATGAGAGAATAATTATTAACCCTGCTGAAGTTTTTCATGGCATTTTCCCTTGCGTCGCACCCTTGTACGCTTTAAAACTTTATTGAGCAAAACCTTCACGATAACTCTACTTCACTATTTGTACCTTGCAACCCGTTTTAAAATTCTGATGCAATAAAGATTTTTTATGCAAGAGATGGAGTTGTCCTACATTTTAAACGAATATGCAGAAGAACGAGATGAATATTTTCGTGCTATCGTCCCTCCGATAATTCAAACGAGCAATTTCGCCTTTAAAAAAGTTGATGACCTGCGTAAAAGTTTTGAAGACGAATATTCAACATGGTTGTATAGCCGCGGATTAAATCCAACCGTGGAAATTTTGAGAAAAAAACTTGCAGCATTGGATGGTGCCGAAGATTGTCTTGTGTTCAACAGTGGGGCGGCCGCAATTTTTGCATCAGTGCTTGCGAATGTGAAAAGCGGCGATCATATTGTGAGTGTTCGCCATCCTTACACGTGGGCAAAAAAAATGTTCAATGAAATTTTACCACGCTTCAATGTGAGCACTACTTATGTTGACGGCAGAGACATAAAAAATTTCGAAGTCGCAACAAAAGAAAATACAACACTCTATTATCTTGAAAGCCCGAACAGTTGGATGTTTGAACTGCAGGACCTGAAAGCTGTTGCAGCGTTAGCAAAAGAAAAGAATATCATAACGATTTGCGATAATAGTTTTTGCACACCGCTTTATCAAAAGCCGATTGAATATGGAATTGACCTGGTTTTGCAATCTGCCACAAAATATATTGGCGGACACAGTGATGTTGTTGCAGGTGTTCTTAGCGGAAGCAGGAAAATGATTGAAAAAATTTTTAACAGCGAGTTCTTAAATATCGGCAGCGGCATTCAACCTTTTAATGCATGGTTGCTGATCCGCGGATTAAGAACATTGCCGATGCGATTGGAAAGAATTACGAATACAACAAATAAAGTGGCTGCTTATCTTAAACAACAACCGCTTGTTGAAAAAATTATTTTCCCTTTTGATGAAGATTTTGAGCAATATGCATTGGCAAAACAACAAATGAAAGGTGCATGCGGCTTACTGAGCTTTTTTATAAAAGCAGGAAACGTTGAAACGATTGAAAGATTTTGTGAATCGCTCAAACATATATTGATGGCAGTAAGCTGGGGCGGGCATGAATCATTGATCATTCCGGGTTGCGCATCTATAAAGCGCGAACAATTTGATGCTTCAAATGCATCGCATAGAATGTTTCGCTTATATTGCGGGCTTGAAGATGCAGATTATATTATTGCAGATTTAGAGCAAGCATTTGAAACCCTCTAAATCTCTCTAAAGGGAGACTTTAAGAAATGACAGAACGCAGATAATAAAGATTATCATGATCAATAAAGATTAATCATTGAACATCCTTACAATCCTATAATCTGCTTCCATTAATATTTTGTGAAGATTAAAGATTCACAGTACAAGAGTGCGACGCAAGGGACGATACCAAAAGATATGCTGCCGGGCTCATAAAAAATTTTAATCAAACAAACCTGCTAACATGCTTCCTTTCCGTTTATCGAAAAGTTTGCATTTAAAAAACAGTGTTTCAATTACATTTGTTTTATGGTAAAGTTTTTTTTGGGGATATTTTTATTAATACCCTCGTTTTTGATTGCACAGGAGAAATGGGATTTACGGCGTTGCGTTGAGTATGCCATGAAAAATAATATTTCTGTAAAGCAAGCCGATGTTCAGGCACGCATGGCGGAGTTGCAATTGAAACAGGCAAAATTGAACAAGTGGCCCACGGCTTCTTTCACAGCAAATGCAGGTGGACAATTTGGACGTTCTGTTTCACCTACTACAAATCTTTATACCACCAATAATCTTTTCTTTAATCAATACCAGTTACAGGGCGGGGCGCAAATTTATAATTGGGGGCGCTTGAAAAACACACAGGCTGCGGCGTCGTTTAATGCACAGGCTGCTTTGGCGGATATACAAAAAGCCGCAAATGATGTTGCCCTGAATGTTGCATCTTATTATTTGCAGGTACTCGCAGCGAATGAACAAATTGAAGTAGTCAGAATCCAGATCGGACAAACAAAAGCGCAATATGATATTACCAAAAGAAAAGTTGACGCAGGCGCTTTACCTGAATTGAATCTGGTCGAACTTGAATCTCAGCTTGCAACAGACAGTAGTAATTTAATTGCAGCGCAGACAACATTTCAGCAAAATGTTTTACTGTTAAAAGCATTGTTGAATATTGATATGGCTGCGCCATTTGATGTGCAAACGCCTCCTGTTGAGACCATTCCGCTTGAACCGCTTTCTGAATTGGAACCTGATTATGTTTTTAAACTTGCAATGGGAAGCTGGCCTGAACAAAAGGCATATGAACTGAGAATTAAAGGATCAGAAAAAACTATAAAAGCTAATAAAGCTGTGATGTATCCTTCTATTACGGGCTTTTACGGACTCGGAACAACTTATAATAATGTTGCGCAAATCCAGATTGATTCATTCAATTATATAAATACGAATCCTGTAGGCACCGTAAAAATAGACGGAACGGATTACAATGTTTACAATAATAGTCCGTATACAGTTCCCGTTTTTGGTAAACAAAAATATTTCGATCAGATCAATCACAACTTTAGTCAAAACATAGGAGTGCAAATAACAATTCCGATATTTAATAACGGAACTTATCGTACAGCTTATGAAAGATCAAAACTTGACCTGGAAAACCTTAAACTGCAACAAACACAGGCAACACAAACACTTCAATCAAATATTTATACAGCATACAGCAATTCTGTCGCAGCTATGGAAAAGTATAATGCAAGTATGAAAGCTGTTGCTTCAGCTCAAAAAGCTTATGATTTTGCCACAAAACGATACGAAGTGGGATTGCTCAGCACAATAGATTTATTAACAAATCAAAACAATTTGCTTACTGCAAAATTGCAGCAGCTAACAAATCATTACGACTTTGTTTTTAAAATGAAAGTGCTTGAATTTTATAAAGGTCAGGGGGTAAAACTTTAATCTTATTAAACCTGAAAAATATTATGAGCAAAAAATTAAAATGGATCATTGGAATATTGATTGTTCTTGTTGTTGCTTTAATTGTAATGGCAAAAGCCGGTGTATTTGGAAAAGATGAAGGCATAAAAGTATCGGCTGAGAAAGCTACTAAGAGAGATATTACCGAAATAGTAACGGCAAGCGGCAAAGTATTTCCCGAAGTGGAAGTGAAGGTGAGCCCTGACATCTCCGGCGAAATTGTTGAACTTGATGTACAGGAAGGTGACACCGTAAAAAGGGGACAAGTGCTTGCAAAAATTTATGCAGACATATATGCATCACAGGCAGACCAGGCGGAAGCGATCGTTGCACAATCACAAGCACAGGTTTCAAACTCTAAAGCACAGCTCAATGCATTAAAGGCAACACTTGATCAGACAGAATCTGCATATAAAAGACAAAAAACTTTGCTCGATCAAAAAGTTATTTCTCAGTCAGAATTTGAACAAGCACAGCAAGCGTATTTATCCGCCAAAGCAAATTATGATGCAGCATCTGATGCAATTGCAGCAAACGAAGCAAATGTGCGCAGCGCGCAGGCAAGCCTTACACGAGCAAATAAAGATGTAAGTCGCACCACAATTGCGGCACCCATGGATGGTGTAATAAGTTTGTTGCTTGTAAAAAAAGGGGAACGTGTTGTAGGTACGGCACAAATGGCAGGAACGGAAATGATGCGCATCGCAGATCTGAACAGTATTGAAGCGCAGGTGGATGTTGGCGAAAATGACATACCAAAAGTAAAGTATGGTGATACTGCTCTTGTGGAAGTGGATGCATTTAACAACAGAAAATTTAAAGGTGTTGTTTATAAAATTGCTAACCCGGAAACACTCGCTTCGCAAACAAGTGGCTCTACGTCAAATTCAACACAGGTTACCAATTACCAGGTGCATATAAGATTATTGCCAAGCACCTACAAAGATTTGATAGTAAAGGGACAGCCTTTCCCATTCCGGCCAAACATGAGTGCAAGTGCAGACATTCAAACAAGCACGCATAAAAATGTTTTATCAGTTCCGTTAAATGCAGTAACAACAAGAGATAAAAGTTCAGGGAAAGCGCCGGCAAGCAACGATCAGAATAATAATAATAATAGTAACAATGACCAAAATAATAATGTATCAGCATCAAGTGATGAAGATATTGAAGAGGTTGTTTTTGTAGTGCAGAAAGACGGTACTGTGCATAAGAAGCCTGTTAAAACTGATATCCAGGACATCAATAATATTGAAATAAAAAGCGGAATCAATGCAGGAGATGAGGTGGTAACAGGACCTTATGATGTTGTAAGCAAACAATTAAAAGACAGCACCAAAGTAAAAGTAGTACCGAAAGAACAATTAGTGCAAAGCTTTAAAACGCAATAGTTCTGCTTAAGAAATAAAAGCCTCAAACACTCAAGAAGTATTTGAGGCTTTTTATTTTTTGATTTGGTAACAGTCTTATAAAATTCACAAGTACTCACTTTCATACATTATTTTCTATTTGCTCTTCACCAGTTTAAAAGCTTGCTTTTCATTATTTAATGTTACCTGCACCAAGTATGTTCCGGGTTTCAAATCTCTGCCAAACTTGAAGGTGGATGATACATTTTCAAATCTTTGTATTTGCCTACCGGATAAATCAAACACAGTCACTATGGTCTGACCGGCTAATTTACTTGTAAGATTTATGGTAAACTCATCAGGTGATGGGTTGGGGTAAACTTTTACAGAAAAATTATTTGACCTGAGATTATCATTAGTGCTACTTGCAATTATATTATCAGCATCAGTGTCCAAATGTTTGGTGTCATAATTAAGACCCGTAATAGTGCTAAATGTGGGATCCATAGAAAAATTAATCACATAGGCATCGGTGCCTTTATGATAAAATCTGTATTGATAAAAGCTGCGGGTTGTTTCACCCTGTGTTACTCCGAACGCAGCCAACAATGCAGGAGGTGCAGGATGACCGGCTAAATACACGCTATCGATTTTCAGAACGGATAATTTTTGCAGCAGAGCATTTATAAAATCACTTGGGCCATTATCTGCAGGAACTCTAACCTTGCCAAAGCCAACTACTTTCCTGCTATCATAAGTATGTTGAACAAACTGGCCGGGCACGTGATCCAATCCAAATGCAGCAATACTTAAGTGAAAGTTTGTTTTTGAAATTGAATGACTATTAAAAGAAGTTAAATAAGTAACGGTATACTTTTCAAATATCTGGTTGGGCTCCTGCACATCTTGCTTGTCGATAATCAGTGAATCATTAGTGTTTCCGGTAAGTGCCTGGAGCGGAAATGCCTGTCTTTCGAAATGTGTACCTAAGCCATGATAGGATTCTTTATCATTACCTTCCATATTAGTTTGAGCAATAGGAATTCCTGCAAGGGAAAAATGATTGTCGAATTGACGAAGAGCAGCCGGATAAGCAGGATTGTTTGCAGGTACATAAAAGATAGCACTGTTGTTTGCATTGTTTTTTGTTAGTTGGCTGTAATCCCAAACCTGGGTGACACCCTGCGATGGAATCGCTACTCCTGAAGCATTTGCGCCCTGATAAAAATAATCTGCTTTTGCAGGCGCTATAAAATTTTTGAAGGTAAGTGCAATTGCCCCCTGAGCACTTACATTTTGTCCACACCATTGATTCAGAAAAATGATGCAAAAAGTAAGAAACGCAGGCAAATTACTTTTTGAAAAAACAAAGCGCGTTGATTTCGTTTTCATAACATAATGTTTTTGGTTAAAAAATTCAATGAAGAAACGGAAAGGAAGAGTTGAATACGATGTGTGCAGATTATAGGTTATGCATAGTGAATTTTATGAAGACACTTTCAAAATTCTTGATATCAATTTATCTCTCCTTAAAGACAGACGCGTAGTTTTTGTAAAGAAATATAATGCAAGTTCTTTTGATAAGACTGGAAGTACTATCAGATTTGATTCAAAAAATATCAATTTTGAATCACTATCTGTGAAGCGGAAAAAAATTCAATAATTGCTTTGAAAGAGATATTAAAAAGAAAGAGAAAAAAATTTCCTTAAAAATTTGAGAACAAATTTTCAGACAATACTAAAGCGAATGCTCTTTTAAAAGGCATTCTTCATAAAATTTGCTGTTAGTTTTCTAAATAATTCCTGAGGTGCTGCCCGAAATACCCATTGTTTGAGTAGAATCTGTTTCATTATCCTTGTGCAACATTTGGTTGGCTTTATCTTTCACTTTGCTTACCGTGCCGGATATAGATTCATATGTATTCTTCACCGCATCTTTCACGTCAGAAGTTTTTTTGGAGATTTTTCTTCTTGTAACTTCTCCGCGATCAGGCGCATACAAAACGCCAAGCAAAAAACCAACAGCAATACCCCGAAGAAAAGATTTTATATGCATACAATGAATTTTTAAAGTTAGAAAACTGTTCAATAATAAATTTATCTAAAAATCCTGCCATGTTTTTATTTGCTTAAGGCTTCTTGGTTTTAAGGGTTTTTGCAGAATAAATTCCCCATATTTACCTTATATTTTTTCCTAGAGATTAGGGTTTTCCAGCTTTCCCGTGTGAAGAATTAAAACACATATTAAATCTCTCGCCTTCGAAATTTCGTTTTCTTTCTTTTGCTCATTTCATACATAAAATATTACCGCTTATCCTTAAAAAACTGCGTTTCACCGACAAAGCCTTGTACTATGTATTACAAAGTACTTATCTTTGGACTGTAATTGATAACAACAAGTTCTAATAAAATATAAAATAACTGGAGGATTTATGAACAAGTATTTAGCATGGTTACCTGCTCTTATGGTTCTCGGTACTGTAATGTATAAGCCGGTAAAGGAAGCTACGCAGCCAAAGTTGGCAAACAACAATATTTCATTAGCTGTGTTCAAAGGCAGCGATTATACGTCCGGGGTTTACAATAACACTTCAGTCCAGGTTCAAATAACGGTAGAAAAAGTTAATAACAAAGGGCAACGCACCATTGTATGGGATAAAACAATAGATGCAAAAAGCTTAAGCCAATACCCGTCTATTGGAAACGCCCTGAAGCAAAACATAACAATAAACAACATAAACCGGAAAAAAGAATACCTGGTGGTTGATTACACTTTAATCTACAATTCAAAGGGTAATGAATTGAGAATGCACGATGCAACTATTGTTAAGGATCATGAAAAAGTGGATATAAGTATATAATAAGAAAAAGAAACAGCAATCCTTATATATCATCTTTTCGCTGGTTCATAGCAATGTTTAAACAGTTCAACGCATTTCACATTTGTTCGCCTTAAACCCATATTAATTTTGTTTCCAACAAATGAAGGCATTGTATAAAAGCCATGGCAAGCTTTCAATAAAACAAACATCATTTTAACCATTAAAACAATCAAAATGAAAACACGAATCTTAGCATTATTATTTGGCGCAACTTTATTGATTGCCTCCAGCGCATACGCATCAGAAGATAAATCTTCCAAATCAGCAAAATCTGTAAGCGGCTATGTTGTTCATTCCATCATAGATGGAAGGCAGGCAAGAACAGCATACGACAAGAAAGGAAAATGGGTTTATACAATTCAGCAGTACAGTATTGATAACCTTGATGCAAACATTGTTGATAGAGTAAGATCTGTTTATTATGCTTATGGTGTAACTGGCATTCAAAAGGTTGAGCAGCCCGGAATGGCTCCTGTTTATATCGTTCATCTCGAAAACACAAAATCGATAAAACTTGTAAGATTAACAGATGATGAAATAGAACTGGTGCAGGATTTTGTTAAAGGATAAGGA
>Ga0157373_10003708_pt1 | contig 11562 bp, 10 predicted proteins | sample C65metaG_FD_113460 | JGI IMG/M metagenome (GOLD analysis project Ga0157373, IMG submission 113460) | Corn rhizosphere microbial communities from Kellogg Biological Station, Michigan, USA - C6-5 metaG | ecosystem: Host-associated > Plants > Roots > Rhizosphere > Soil | place: USA: Michigan...
CGAGGTGCTCTATAAATCTTCCAGGGCACGCAGGAAGGGCAAGGGCCGGCCGCCGCATCCCCAGGAGATGGTCTTCCGCTTAAGCGATCTGGCCGACCGCTGGCCAGACACACTGGCGCGCTTCATGGCGACGTTCGACCGCTACGAGGATGTTTACAACTTGTACTTCGCTACCGTCTACGCGGACGACACCTATCTCGAAAACACCTTTCTCAACGTCGCACATGCAGTAGAGACCTATCATCGACGAAGATACAAGGGGTCCCGGCCGCTGAGTGATGAAGTGTTCTTGGCGGTCCGGGCAGCGGTGAGGACCGCCATCAACAACATCTCGCTAGCCATTCCGTCTGAGACGCGAGAGGCCTTACAGGACAAGGTCAACTTCTGGAACGAGTACACCCTGCACGAGAGGCTACACGTCCTGTTTCCGCCGGAGGATGGGGATGCACGTCGCCTGACGGGTGACACCGCCGGGTTTCTAGCAGATGTCCGGAGGACGAGAAACTACCAGACGCATTTCGATCCCAAACTTGAGGCACGGGCCGCGCGAGGCCTCGACCTGTATCGTATGGTGGAGCGTCTCAAGGCACTCTTAGTGCTCCTGTTCTTGCGTGATCTTGCAGTGCCGCCGCACGTCATTGAGCGGTGGGTGTCGAGTCGCGAACACCGCATTCAAGCGTTGAAATCTCTCTGGGAAACGTAAGGCAGGGCGCCGAATCGAAGCGGCGAAGTGACACGAGGTGCTATCCAGAGGCTGCACCATTCGGCAAAATGGAGCAGATGATTGGGGCTTGACGGCCACGCAGCAGCACGGTGGGGACCCTGTAACGGTCGGAGACTAAACAGGGCTGCGTTAGCTAACGCCGCCCTTTTTGCTGTCTCAGTGCGTTCGAGTGCGAGCATCTTCGGTGGCGGCATGCACTCTGTCGTATAACCGCCGTTATACGACGAAACCGCCGACAGCATCCTGGATCGCGGCGACCAAGACACCGACCAGAGTCACCCTCCTGCGCCAACGTCTTCGCTGGCGCAGGAGGGTGCTCGCGATCACTGTCTCAGTGAAATCAGAAACTCCACCAGCTCAGCATGACGTTATAGGCGGTCGCCTTCGCTTGCCCATGATCACCATGCCAGCCGGCAAAGAAGTCCTGACCGGCCGTAGGATACCAGTAGCACTCCGTGCCTCCGTCGCTCATCCACGGCGTGCGGCTCGTGAAGCAATCGCGCATTCTGCCCGCACCGGCTTGGGTAAAGTCACGATAGTGATCCCAGACGTCGCCCAGATTCGCGCTCGAGAGGATCTCGGCGTCCCGGTAGACCGTCCATTCAAACACGTTATCACAACGGTCCTGGGGCATCGAATTGCAAACGCTCTTCGAGCGGTAATTCGCATGCTTGTTCATGGATACCCAGACTCTCGGCCGACCGCGGTACTCGTTGGGGAATTCCACCGAGGCATAGCCATACGTCGCAGTCTCGTCCACCGAGCTTCCGGCACCCCAGTGCGCGGAAAGCGTTTCGTAGTCAAGATGCCACCGCGAGGCACCCGTACTGCTGACGCCAACAACGATGAACTCCGAGTCGCCGTCATGAGCATCGACGATGAAGTTGGGGTCGCCGGGATCGCGGTAATAGCTCAAGGCGTAAAAGATCTTGAGCGTTGAGCCATAAGAACTGCCATAGGTCTTCGTGACCGCCCAATACGGCTCCATGTCCGGCGCCGCATCAGCGTTGTTCATCGCGAGCATCGGGCGGAATGCCTGGGCCAGGGCAGCCTCGCAGTTGTCACGAACGCCGTCGATGTCAGCGTCCTCCGAGGCGCTGAACTGTCCTGCGGTACCGATGCAGTAGGCGTTCGTATACAGCGAATTGAGCGCGATGCCATCGGGTGTACCACCACCAGGGTCCGTGCAGTCATCGCATGGCACGATGGTCCTGCTGGACGTCATCGTGGAGGGCCTCATCTCCTCATCCTTCGTGCTGATGGAGGAACGGCTCTGATGAGCGGCGCCGGCGCGAGCCTGCTCGGGATCCGACCCGGAACGCATCCTCGATGGTTCCAGGGTTACGTACGTGAATGGTGCGTAAGTGGAAACGGGAATGGAGATCGTATCACCATTCAGACGGAACCCGAGTTCGGTACTGATACCGCTGCGCGTGTTGCGCGGCATGCTAGTACCGTAGACAGCAATGTCGCTTCCGCCAGTCCAACGGACCCGGTCGATGGGCCGTTCCACCACCAACTGCAAGTCCGGCAGCTGCTTCACAAAACCGAGAAATGCGTCGGGAGTCATGTGCGCGGCGCTCGCGCCCGCGTCCAGCAGCGTACGCCCTCTCGTTCCCGCCAGGTAACTGCGGAAGTGCAGCGCGTGTTCGGGGTTGGGGCTGTCTCGCAGGTCCTCGAGCAGATGTTGGCGGATCGTGTTGTCCGACAGTGCAAGCGCCAGTGCGTGCGCGACCGAATCGACACCTGCATCGGCCGCTGTCGATGTCCCGGAACGTACGGGGACATCAGGTGTCGCAAGCGGTGCGGTCGGAGTGGGGCGCTCGCAACCGCTCAGCACGACGAGTACAGAGACGACTTTCCAAAGCCCGCCGCGCCAGGAATTCTGTGTAATGCACTTCAACATTCAAACCTCCGTGGGAAAGTCCATCCGGACTGCCGGGAGAGAGGTGGCAGTCATCGCATGGCGATCATACGGAGCAATGGATGTGCGTCAATCGAAATGCGTGCGCATGCAACGCCGAACGATTAGTGCGGGCTAATACTCGAGCGCAGCATCAGCAACGAGCCGGCTTGCTGTGTATACTGTGCGAGCTGCGCGGGTTTTTCCGTCCCCACCATCATAGAACCCGGGTTTCCGTGATTCCGAACAGCTCATTGTGAAGTGCCCGCTATTCCTATGGAGGATCTCGATGGAAATGAGGAGATTACGTCTCACCGCTGTGATCGCGGGTCTCTGTTTCTTCGGCGTGAACGCGCAGGCTCAGGTTTTCCAACCGTCAGCGGTGTCGGCACGTCGTATGGTGGCGAACTACCAGTTTGACCGTACGCCGCAGCACGATCGATTCGTCGAGCTGCGATTCACGGAACCGGTGGGATCGGCATCATCAGGCTCCGTGGGCATCAAGCCGATTGTGATCGGCGTGATCACAGGCGCCTTGGTCGGCGCCGGGGCGGGGTACCTCATTGCAGCGGGGGCATGTGAGGGTTTCCATTGCTCGACACGCCGCGAGGTCGTTGTAGGCGCTTCGACCGGCGCGGTCGTCGGGGGATTGTTCGGACTCGTCATCGGCCTGCCGTCCAGAGACCCCTGAGGGCGCGCACCGAGCCATCGTCTCGCGTCACCCGTGCAGAGGCATGTCGGGGGACAACGTACTCGACCGTCGCACAAGCGGGTGAATGTGCAATGCGATGCGTGAATGTGCCTTCCGTCTGTGCTCGCCATCGCATCCGGCTTGAATGCAGAAGTCCTTTCCCAAGGTGTGACGGTACCGCGCCGACCATTCTGTTAGAGTAGTTGTCGCGCTGCAGAACTGCTGCGAGCGCTGAGAAGGCAGCGATTACCACCGTAGTGATGCTGAAGCCCCTCCTGCCGGACACCATGCCGAACACCGTCGGCGTGGCCAACACCACTCTCGCCACTGACGCGCTCGAACGCAGCTGGCTCGCCCGGATTCAGACGCTCGTCATTACCGACGACGTGACATTCGAAGCAACTTGCCGAAGGCTCGTTGACGACGGTGTCCTCTACGCTCGCAGCGACACCGAGGCATTCGGAGCGGAGCAGGGGCGAGTCTGCGAGCGGGCTGATGTCGTCATCATCGACGCGCGTGCCGTGCAGCACGTGGCTTTGCGAGTACGCAGCATGCGACGCCGCTCCGAGAGCGTCGCGATCCTCGTCGCGAACGCACGGGACGAGCGTGAATGCGAGCGGCTTCTGAATGAAGGAGCCGATGAGGCCTGTATGCCTTCGTCGCCATGCTTTCACGCTCGCGTGCGCACCAGCGTACGGCGCATGCGTGCATGGAACAGCGGGCTCCGCGTCGCGATTGGCGATGTCGTACTGGACCGCGAGCGCCGCCGAGTGTGGTGTGCAGGGCAGCAGATGCGGCTGGCCCCCCGGGAGTACGATCTCATGCTGCAGCTGTTCGATAGCGCACCGCGCGTCGTCGAGAAACGGGAACTGGCACTCCGGCTGTGGGGAGAAGCACGTGCGAGAGAACTCAATACGACCGCCGTCTACATTCATTACCTGCGGGCCAAGCTCGCCGAAAGCGAAGCGGTGCGCATCGCGACAGTCAGGAGCGTGGGATACGCGCTTGTGAGACGCTTGCGGAACGCAGAACCTGAAAGGACCGACGGCGACGATGGTGTTCGATATACCGCGGACGCGTGCGCCTAGTCCCTGGCTCATGGATGACACGTCATGCCGGCGTCACGACATGGAGCCACCCAGCGCACGCACACGATGCGCAACGGCCCGAAGAAGCGGCGGCAGGGGGACATCGGGCGCGTAGGCGTCGGAATCGCTCACAGGGAGGTCGACCGAGAGATTCTTCATCACGGCGCCCGACACACTCGCGGTAGCGTAAGCACGCAGGAAGCGAGCAGCCACCAGGATTTCCCTCGGACTTGCCAGCTTCTGGCGGAGGGCTTCGCGCTCGAGCGTCCGCGGGGAGACTCCCAGGTGTGACGCGACCAGCGTTAGCCCCACCCTGTCTTCAGTGGCGGCCCACGCAACCTGCAGCAGCTGACGCAGGAAGGGCGGATTCACTGCGCTGAACAGCTCATGCCCACTCGGAAGCCCCGGGTGCGCTCGCATCGCCGCTTCGATGACCACGCTTCTCAACTGCTCGTCGGTCGGCTGAACGAGTACCATTGCGTCGTGCCGCAAAGTCATGAGCAGGTGCCTGCTCCGCGACAGTTCGCTGCTCACGACCACGATGTGCATCGTTGGGAGCGCGGCTCGACAGAGATCGACGAGGGGCGCCGAGGGCCGGACGCGTTCGTCGACAAGTGGAAGCACGAGAACGCTGGGTCTGTACCGTTTCAGTCGTGCCAGAAGCGTTGCGCGCCTGCGGTGCTCCTGCACAGGAATCGGCACGTCCGACAACAATCGGATGAACCGCTCCTCCGTCGTTCCGCGCAGGAGTGCCAACAGAACGCGCGAACGCATGAAGGCGTAATCTCGTGGCGAGCGTACCATGTATCCTCCCGGGAAGATGCGCGATGTGCCGCCCTATCAGGGGAACCGTCACTTGACGGGAACGCAGAACGGCAGAATGCGACACTGGCGGCACGTTGGGTTGCGCAGTACTGAAGAAGCGCTGATTGTCACCAGTCACCCTCGGTGAGCTGAAATGCTGGTACCGCGTACCCCGCTTCAGGCCTATCTGCTGGATGCCGCTGAGCCGGAAGTCGACGCGCAGGCGGATCGCTGGCTCGCGGGCGTCCTCACGTACGGAACGGCACTGGAGCGCGCCGTGCTCACCGCGGGTGCAGCAGCCACCGTCCCTGAAAAAGCGGGCGATGCGCGATTCCAGGACTCGGCGGGTGTCATCGCGCTCGACGCGGAGTATGACCACCTGTGTGCCCTCGCTGAGGAGCATGGGATCGCCGGTCTCGGAGTCGCCCCGGGATCCGTTCAACCGTCCGATGATGGACAGACACGCATTTCCGCCCTGACACGCACAGTCGCGGAGGAGGCCGAACAACGGGGTGCACTTCACCTTGCGTACTCGCTGCTCGCGCTTGGCGAACGGTTCCCCCGGGCAGCGTCTCCGCTGGAGCGCGGACGCGTGCTGGCGCATCGTGCCCGAATCGCTCGAAAAGCGGATGAGACGGCGATTGCCGAAGAGCTGTATCGTCGAGTCCAGGCGCTCGCCGAAGACTGCTCCAGTGACGAGCTCCGAGCGAGAGCGCTGATCGGTCGTGGCGTGCTGGCCCACTCCAAGGGGAACTACCCTGCTGCGCGACGCTTCTACACGAAGGCAGCCCGGCGGGCGAAGAGCAGCTGTGAGCCGTCGCTGATTCGTCATGCCTATCACGGGCTGATGGTCGTAGCCGCGAAGCACGGCGAGCTTGATCGCGCCTTCAAAGCCGGCTGGCTCGCGTTTCGTGGGGCGGCCGGAGATCCACATGCAGAAGCGGACATGCTGCTGAACCTCGCCCAGCTGGCATTCGATGCAGGGCACGAGCGTGCCGCTCTCCACGCGTTCGCCGCAGCCCTCGCCCGGGAGCCAGCGCCTTGGCGGCGCCTGGCTGCACTCGGTGGCGCTGCTCGCGCCGCGGCGGCACTTGGTGAGCGAGAATTGCTCGAAGCGTGTGCGCGGCGCATCGAAGCGTACGATGCGGCGAGCGCGAGCTTCGCTTATCCACGCGCGGCAGCACTGTGGGAAGCCGCGCGCGCGTACAGCACGGCGGGGATGCCTGCGGAAAGTCTTGTCTTCGCACGGCGCACCAACGCGTTGGCGAGCGCCCACGAATTTCACGAACTCGTGCTGGAATCCGAGCAATTGATCGCCCACCTGATGCAGACGCCCACGTCACCCGCGATCGTACGACGACAGGACGCGGGTACCAAGCCGAGTGCCGCGAGTCGTGTCGCAGGTCATGCTGTGCTTCGACGACTTACCCTGCTCGCACACCCAGAACGCGTCCTTGCGCATCTCTGATGAGGACGTCGAGCCGGGGTTGGGAGGCCGTGCGCCGCCTGACGGATGCTCAGCATGACCGTCCATCGGGCAGCGTGTACCCACTGCGACAGAGGGCAGAATCAGCGGGGCTGAGCACGCCATCCAGCTGTGGTCCAGCGGGAGCGGGCAGCGCTTGCGCCGGTGTGGTGGCGGATGGCGCGAGAGGAGAGTCCCCCGCGCAACCCATGGTCGACAAGGCCAGGGTCGCGAGGCAGTACGAGAGTCGTCGGGCGCGCATGCAGAGCTCCAGAAAAAGGGAGCTCCTAGATACGATGCCACTGACCTCATGACCGCCACGCGACGGGGAAGATCATTACATGGCGGGCAATCCGCGCTACCGGGATATGTGATTGCCCTGATCAGGGGGCGGGCCGATGCCGCGCGCGTCGTGTCCGCGCTGCGTCCAACACCGGTGCGTGTGGTCGCCACCGTGAAGGAACTGCGGGATGCATTCAGCGAATTGCTTCCAACTTGTTCGGGCTTGCTGCTCGAGGCACGCGACGCGAACGGATTCTCGACCGCCCCATTTATCAGTGCCCTGACGCAAGGTGCCGTTCGCATTCCCGTCCTCGGATACGTCGGGCAGGGGTCCCTGCACACAGATGACTTGCGCGAGCTGGCCAAGGCAGGGGTTCACGACCTCGTCTTTCGTGACTCCGACGACTCACCTGCCTTCCTCGCCGCGAAGTTCAACCGTGGCGAGGAGTCACGTGCCGCGGCGGCCGTACTCGCTCGCATTGCGCCACACACGCCTGCGCGACTGCTCGGGATTGCCGAGTACGTGTTGAACTTCCCGCGCGAGAGCCACGCGGTGACGCGCGTCGCGTCCGCTCTCGGCATCAACCGAAAGACACTGACCAACTGGTGCACGCGCGAGAAGTGCCCCCCGCCTGGCCTTCTCATCACCTGGTGCCGTCTCCTCCTGGCAGCGGAGCTGCTCCAGATGCCCGGTCGTTCCGTCGAGTACATCGCTCACTCGCTCGAGTTTGCGTCCGCTTCCTCGTTTCGCAATCTGTGCCAGCGCTATCTGCAGCGGCGACCATCCACATTGAGCGAGCCCGGTGTGCTGGAGCGCGCATACGCGGCGTACGCCGAGTTCATGGCAAGTACGGAAGCGCACGGACTGGCGCAGGAACGATCAGGAGCGAAGCCTGGTGCGCCTCTGTCAGTCGCGAATCGCTCGTGAGAGAAGAGCGCTGAGCGCCGCGAGGTGCGGAGTTCCGCCGCGAGCGTTCCCGTGGCGTGACGATCTCACATTCCCGGGTGTGACAGCTTCTCACGCGCTGAACGTGTCCCTGCTCGGCAGCCCTCCTCCGAGCGATGAACAAAGCGAATTCACTCCTGTTCGCGAGCCGCCGACTGGCTGGCCACATGTGAGTGAGCAGCGCCGTCGTCAGAGATCGTGCATCGCCCCCTTTCAATGGAGCTCCCGATGCTCGGCGTTCTCCGGTTCGTGTCTGCACATGCCTCGCGCGGCATCGCGCGCTGGATCCTGGGTGCCGCCTTCCTGAACATGGTGTACCTCAGCCCCCTCCAAGCCCAGGACGCTACAGTCTTCTATGTCCATGGATTCAAGGGAGACACTGTCCCGGAGCTGTACTATCGCCTCGCTGGGCAGGACACGGCACGTCGAGCCAGCGGTGTACCGAATCCGCTTCGCGTCCCTGAAGGGGGTCGTGTGTGCTTCCGCGTGGACGGCGGGAATCCACTGCTCTACACGTATGCGGTGGGCTCCAAAGTGCTGAAGACGGATACTCCCGACACCGTCAGTTCGATCATCAAGGCGATGCTCGCGCTAAGTGCCGTCGGTAGCACGCCGATTAAGGTAGCTGGAGCGGGATTCCTCCAGGGCGGCGACAACGTGGACGCTTACAGCCGACAGGTGAGTGATGTAGCGCGCCAGAGCACCTTGCTCAGTGAGTTACGAGAGGCCAGTGACGGTGCGCACGACCTGCGCTCGCTGCTGGATAGTGGCGCAGTTCTGGTGCGAAAAGCGCGGGCCGCGTCGGATTCGGCGGATGTGTTGTACAAGGGCATTTCCGACGATGCGAAAGTGTCACCCTCCCTTCGCATGATCCGAGCGACACAGGTCACGGAGTTGAATCGTGCGAACACGCTCGCCAAGCAATTCGAAAGCGCACGGCAGACGCTGCGCCACAGCTACTGCGAGACTGTTGGTGCACAACCACTCCGCATCACGCTGATCGTGACCCCTGGCGGCGACGACGTGCCGGCGGACAAGCACCTGCGCGTCACCGGCAACTCGGTTGCGAGCGTGACAGTGCAGCCCGTAGCTACGCGGGCCTTCGATTTCGGCGCTGGAGTCGTGCTCGCCGTGCCCTTTCGACCGTACACGACCTATTCGCTCAAGGGCACGCTCATTCACGCCGAGGCCGGAGATCAACTTCTCATTCGACCGCTGGTGCTCGTGAACCTGCGCGGCTGGTCGTCGGACAAGGTGTGGCTGACGCTGGGCACGGCAGGAAGTGCTTCCGCGCTAACTGATGGTTACCTGGGTCTCACCTACCGCGCGGGCAATCTCGGCGGCATCACCGCGTCACTCAGCGGGGGACTCTCGATCGTGCGCCTGCCGACCAAGCTCGAGAAAGGGGTGCCCGAGACGGATCTTCCAACCGACGTGAGCTTCGACGATGCCGTCCACAAGAGTTGGGTCCCTGCCTTCGGTGTCGGGCTCACGCTGAGTGCACCATGAGACTCGTTTCCCGACACCCCAATCCTGACGTGCGCGTCATCGCAACGCATTGCATTGCGAACTGGAGATATCGCGGACGTCTCAACACGATGCTCGGAATACTGCTGATCTGTGCTGCTGGCTGCCAAACGGCCGCATCAGGGGTTTCCAGAGCTCCCGCAAGCGACGTGAACCCTGCCCTCGCGCGATTGCTGACTGCGCTCCCAACCGTCGACCAACCTTTCGCGAAACCGCCCGGTGGCGATGATAGCACCAGGAGTTGGCGCGCATGGGCCCTCGCAAGGCGACCGAATGACCAAGATGAGATCGACGCGATCGTTCTGGTCATGCAGGAACCGTTGGATGGAGAGCCAGTGGTGCAGGCATTCAACGCTGAGGTCGGCGACCGAGTTGCCGTGGCAACCTGTGCCGCTCATCAGCGCGTGATCTACTATGACCCGAGGCGCATCGCGATGCTCGGGAACCTCGCATTTGAATTCATTCGGGATCATGAGCTCGGTCATCATCGACTGAAGCATGTCGATTGTAGTGGCGATGTGACCAGCTTTGCTGGCTATGATGAAGAAGCGGCTGATTGCTGGGCAGCTGCCCGCCTTGCCAGTGAACAGCTGCGCGGCCGCGATGTCCTCATCTCAGTCAGTATGATGCTTCGGCTACTCGATGCACCTGCCAGCCCGCCATACCCCAGTACACGGGAGAGAGCGCAGTACCTGGGCAATGCATGCGGCGCCGGCCTTCCACGATGAGGACCAAGGAGGCGTGACGTGGAGCGGCAATGTCCAAAGGGTTTCAGATCGTCCGTCACGGAACGAGCGATCTCGACGTGGACGCGGTTGATTCGCGTGGAGTCACGAGCCTGAACACGCCCTCATCGTGCGTCGTCAAGATCTTCATTGATGGTGCGGCTCATCAGGGAATCAACCGGATTGATCCAGGCAGCATTGGGCCATGGAGCTTCGCCGTGGAACCGCGACCGGTCCAGTTCAGTATCGGGGGCGTTGCGGCACGATCCTGGTCTGGACCAAGCGATATTACCCTGCCGTCGGGCGAGGTAGGAGACGCCGCGGGGCCTTGTATTCCGGCACTTCGGGCTGAGGAGCCGATCGGTGGAACACATCGGTGTCCTCGGAGATGTCGTTGAGCACCACCATGAGTTGCCATGAACCGGTCCAGCTGCGGCTCGGGCGCGGTACTGCCGCAGGCGTCGAGCCCTCCATTTCAGGAGCCTCGCCGCCGGGCTCCTGGCGGAGCAATTTCGCGCCGAGCCACGCAGCCGGGGTGCGCGAGGGCAGGAACCACCGTTGAGTCCCTGGAGTCGGCCGGCCAGGTGCGAGCCGGAAATGTGTGGGGTCGCGCGTGGAATGTTCCTCGCACCAGACCGGTTGGTGTACGATCGTGCCAGGAATGTTCTGCCTGCCACGCGGCGTGTTCCTCGTTGCACCGGACTTGTGCGGAGTCCTCCGACGCGTGGTTCCGGACTGACGCGGGCTGGTACGCGCTCCCTCCGGCTTGTTCCCGATCGCCCACGCCGCGTGTCGGGTACGACCCGGTCTGTGTCGCGGTCGACCCGCGCTGTGTCGCGTTCCTCACCAGAAAGTACGCCCTCCCTCCGAGCGGTTCCCGCTTGCCCGCGCGCCGTGTTGCGTGCGACGCGCGTTGTGCCCGCCCGATCACGCGTGGTGTGAAGTTCGTCGACCAATGGTACGTGTCGGCCGCCCTCGGGCGTGCCATTCGTGCTCGCGGTCATCCGTCGGCGCCGAATCGCCGTCCGCTCGTTGCGATCGATCCTGCGGTCACGGTGATTGGATCGTCGCGAACGCTATTGCCTCATTCGTCGCAAGTGTCACGACACGTGCCGGATGCAACTCGTCAACTCGCTGGTGTAACCTGACGTGCGACGATGGCGACACGTCGAGCAAGACTTGGAACCGATCGCCGGTCGACATGGCTGTCGTCAGCGTCGCGGTGCGCGAGACTCGCCGGAAAAGAAGTGATGGCGACGTCGCGTCCCATCAACTAAAAATATAGTTGACAACCCGTCCGGTCATCCCTAGACTCCAACTAGAACTCTAGTTGGAGGCGCGCGTGACGAGCTTCACCGACCGCGAACTCGACGTGATGGCCGTGCTCTGGCGACTTGGGTCAGGCAC
>Ga0157373_10003710_pt1 | contig 11558 bp, 7 predicted proteins | sample C65metaG_FD_113460 | JGI IMG/M metagenome (GOLD analysis project Ga0157373, IMG submission 113460) | Corn rhizosphere microbial communities from Kellogg Biological Station, Michigan, USA - C6-5 metaG | ecosystem: Host-associated > Plants > Roots > Rhizosphere > Soil | place: USA: Michigan...
AGACCATGTCCAGCCGATGGGCCAGCCCCGAAGGATTCTCGTCGTGGCGCAGCAGCATGGCGCACATCATGGGCGACAGGGTCAGGGCGACGATCCCGGAAATCACCACGGCCCCGGCGAGGGTCAGGGCAAACTCCTTGAACAGCGCTCCTGTCAGGCCTTCGAGCAGGCCGATTGGCGCATACACCGCCGCCAGCGTGATGGTCATCGAGACCACCGGCATGGCGATTTCCCGAGCGCCTTCCAGCGCTGCATCGAATGGACTCTTGCCTTCCTCGATGTGCCGGTGGATGTTCTCCACGACGACGATGGCGTCGTCCACCACCAGGCCGATAGCCAGCACCATGGCGAGCAATGTCAGCAGGTTCATCGAGTAGCCCATCAACTGCATGAAGAACATCACGCCGATCATCGACAGCGGGATGGTCACCACCGGGATGAGTACCGAACGCAGGGCGCCGAGAAACAGGAACACCACGACGATGACGATCAGCACCGCCTCGAACAGGGTCTTCACCACCTCATCGATGGATGCCTGGATGAACAGGGTCGCATCGTAGGCAATCTCGGCCTTGAGGTTCGTCGGTAACTGGGCCACCATTTCCGGCATGATCTTGCGCACTTCCTTGATCACGTCCAGCGGGTTCGCCCCGGGCGTAGCCTTGATCCCGATATACACCGAGGGCGTTCCACCGAAGGAACTGATGGTGTCGTAGTTTTCGGCGCCCATCTCCACCCGGGCCACATCCCGCAGCAGCACGCGGCTGTCACCGTCGGTTTTGAGCGGTATCGCGGCAAAGGCCTCGGCGGATTTGAGTTCGGTGTTGGCATTGATGCTGGTGACCACGTATTCGCCCTTCACCTCGCCCGCCGCCGAGAGGAAGTTGTATTGGCGCACGGCGTTGGTCACATCGGCGGCGGTCAGGCCGAAACCGGCGAGCTTGGCGGGGTCGAGCCACAGGCGCATGGCGAAGACCTGGTTGCCAAGGATTTCCGCCTCCGCCATGCCCGGGAGGGTCGCCAGCTTGGGCTGGATCACCCGTGACAGGTAGTCGGTGATCTGCGGGTTGTTCAGTTCCTTGCTGAAAAAGCTGATGTACATCAGAGCCGAGGCATCGGCGGCTTCCCGGCTGAGCACCGGGTCCTCGGCATCCTGGGGCAGTTGGTTCTTGACCTCGTTGGCTTTGGCCAGCAGTTCGGTGAAGAGCCGGTCGCTGTTGGAGCCGATGCGGGCGTGGACCGATATCACCGAGAAATTCTGGCGGCTGACCGACGTCATGTAGTCGATGCCCTCGGCGCTGGCCAGGCTCTGTTGCATCGGCTGGGTGATGTAGCCCTGGATGGTTTCGGCGTTGGCCCCGGGGTAAGCGGTGGTCACTGTGATCAGGGCGTTTTCCATCTGTGGATATTGGCGCAGGGGCAGCTTGCTCCAGGCCTGGAAGCCCAACAGCACGATCAACAGGCTGACCACGGTGGCGAGCACCGGACGGCGGATGAACGGATCGGTAAAAGCCATGGGGATTCCTTGATCAGTCCGCGGGTCGCGGGCTGTTCTGTTCGGTCAGGGTCTTGTCGTCGCTGATGGCGATGTGGGTACCGTTATCCAGTTTGATCTGGCCGGCGATCACGACCTGTTCGCCGCTCTGCACGCCCTTGGTAACCAGCACCAGCCCGTCACGGCGTTCGCCGGTCTCGACGAAGCGCCGTTCGACAATCAGGACCGGCTGGCCCTTGTCGTCCTTCTCGACATTGCCGTCGGCGGCTTTCTTCTGTGTGACCACGTACATGGAGTTGCCGTAGAGGGTGTAGGTCACGGCGCTCTCCGGCACGACGATTCCGGCCGCCACCTCCGGCAGGATCACCTGCAGGTTGGCGAACATGCCGGGCAACAGCTTGCCGTCGGGGTTGGCCAGGGTGGCGCGTACCAGCACATTGCGGGTGCTGTCCTCGACCTTGGGGTTGATGGCACTGATGGCGCCGACGAACGTCTGGCCGGGGTAGGCCGAGACGCCGACGTTGACCGGTTGGGCAACCGCCAGCCTCGGCACCGTTTGCTCGGGGACGTAGAAGTCCACGTAGAGGCTGCTGAGGTCCTGCAGGGTGGCGATGACCGTGCCGCTGGCGAGGTAGTCACCGACATCCACATGGCGAATGCCGATGGTGCCGCTGAACGGCGCGACGATACGTTTCTTGTCCAGCGACGCCTTGAGCTGATTGACCGTTGCCTGGTTCTTTTTCAACTGTGCCGAAAGTCGGTCGAACTCGCCCTTGGAGATCGCCTGGCTGCCTACCAGTTGCCGGCCGCGGCCGAAGTCCAGTTGCGACAGGCCCAGGTCGGCCTCGGCGGTTTCCAGCAGGGCATTTTCAACCTCGCTGTCCAGTTGCAGGAGCGGCTGGCCGGCCTTGACCTTCTGTCCGGACTGGAACAGCACCTTCTGCACGGTCCCGGCAATCTCCAGGCTCAGGTCCACGCCTTGCAACGCCTTGAGGCTGCCGACGGTCGGCAGTCGACTCTGCCAGGGCTGCTCGGTGGCGCTGGCCACGGCAACACCGATTGGCGGTTTCGGCACAGAAAACGACTGGATCTGCTGGTAGATGGAGAAGCCCTTATAGCCGCCCAGCAACAGCACCACCAACAGGACAACACCCAACATGATCAGCATGCGGCGTCGCAGCATGTTCCACTTCCTTGGACAGGCGTTAGAAAAGACATTCAGGCCGGCACATTACTCTGAGTGTGTTGGGGATTCCAGATCCCGCAAGGCCTGTGTCGCGTAGGAATATTCCTGAAATACAGGGGCTGCATCGATAGTGTCGCCCCCGTTCAATCAGGCCAGATGCAAATGGTTGTCCCAGAGCCCCGCCGGCAGGTCCAACGGTTTTGCCACCAGTTGAGCCTGTCGGCAATCGTAATAGCGGCAACGCCCCTGACCCGAGGTCACGACGAAACCATCCGCCACCGCACCCACCCCGGCGCAATCCGGCAGAGGGGCATCCAGGCGGACTTCACCGCTGTCCAGGTCCCAGATGAAAAAGCGATTGCCACGAGGGGCCGTCAGCGCGACCAGGCGCAGGTCGCTGTGCACGGCGACGCTGGCGGTGTAGTGCCCCATGGCTTGCAATTGCTGTTCGGACACCGGAAACGCCTTGAAGGGCTGGCCCGGACGTTTGATCGCCACCAGCTCCGAGGACTCGTGGGCATCCCCCATGAACTGCTGGCCGGAAACGATGGTGCCGTCGCTGGCGATGCCCAGGTGGCGCACGCTGTTCATCGATTGAGGGAGGGTTTCCTTGCTCAACAGCGTACCGTCGCGCCGCATGAGGACCAGGCTGGGTTCCATGGCGTCGAGGTTCATCTCGACCCGGCTTTCGGCTTCGGTGCGGATACCGCCGTTGGCCACCACCAGGGTTTCGCCGTCGGGCATCCACGACACCTGGTGCGGGCCGATGCCATGGGTGGGGATTTCGCCGCTGTGCACCAGTCGCTCGCCTTCGAAACGATACACGCCCAACAGGCCGCGTCCCGGATCAGAGGTGTCATTCTCGGTGGCGTACAACCATTCGCCGCTGCGATGGATCACCGCGTGGCCGTAGAAATGCCGGTTCGGCAAGGACGTGATGGTCTGCAGCAGCGTGCCGTCGCGCAGGTCGATCAGGTAGCTTTCGGTGCCCGGGCGACGGGCAACGAACAGCGCCACCGGCTGCGATGGATGATTGACGATGTCATGGCAACGCTGGTCGACCTGGGTGGCGAATACTCGTGTGCCGTCCAGTCGATAACCCACGGCGTAGTGTTTGCCGTCGCTATCGTCCCGTGCCGAAAGCAGCAGTGCAGGGGTGTCCTTTTGCTTGAACAGCGTCCAGCCACCCAGGGTAACGGCGCCGAGCAGCAAGCTGCCCAGTGCCAGGGCCTGACGTCGAAACATGATCAGTCACCGTCGTTGGCATTGAAGCCCAGTTGGATGCCCAGCGCCTTGGCCAGTTCGCCTTCATGCAGGCGATGGACGACGTTGAGGCTGTCGTACAAATCGTTGAGTTGCTGACGCCCGGCGTCGTCGTTGAGCATTTCGGTCAGCGAACGCTGGGTGCTGGCGAACAGCTTCAACGAGGCGTCATAGGCGGCGTCGATCTTGTCTGCCAAGGGTTTCTGGTCACTCGGCAGCAGACCGCGCAGGCCCTTGTTATCCACGCCGACCCAGACCGTCCTGGCCGCCTTGAGGCTGGCTTCCAGGTCTTGCAGGGACGACTGGCTGCGCCAGGCATCGGCCTGGAAAGGTTGCGGCACGCCCTTGGTCTGACGGCCCATCGGGGTGCCGAGTTTCTTCTTCAATGTGTCGATGGCGGTGACCTGGACCCGCAGCAGATCGGCGATCGCTTCGTGGGAATCGGCATAGCGCTGGTTCGGGAATTTGCTCATCTGGGCGAGCATGCCGTCGTTGGTGTTCCAGCGTGACAGGATCTCTTCGGCCAGTTGTTTCTGGCGTTCACCGATGGCCATCAGCAGTGGGCAATACGTGGCTTTCTGCGCGCTGTCGGCCATGTCGATCTTGGCGTCGAAGAGCAGGTAGTCATAGGCCGAAAGACCTTGGACCACGACGCTGGATTTGGCCAGGCCGGCGGCGTCGATCTGCGGCTGGCTTTCGACCAGTTGCTCGACCTGACGGCCCACCAGGTTTTTCTTGTCCGGCCAGAACTGTACCTGCCAGGCGCGGTTGCCTTCGGCCAGCGGACCGATCAGCAGCGGTTGCAACTCGGCCCAGGCCTTTTGTGCCTTGAGGAAGTCGGCACGGGCAGTGTCCAGGTTTTCCTTGCCTTGGCAGAACGCCAGGGCGCTGCTCGCCAGTTGCCGGTCGGCATCGACCCAACGGCTGTAGGTCGGCAGGATCACTTGCTTGGCGATGGCGGCCGACGTGACGGCTTGCGGGTCCTGCGGCGAGCAGGCTCCGAGGGCGATGGCGGCGAGGCTGGTGAACAACAACTTGGGACGGAACATGTCGGACTCCCGTTTCGGAAAATTGTTTAAAGGGAATTCAGGAAAGCCAGCAACGCGGCGCGTTGCTCGGCATTGAATGCTAAAACCTGGCGCTGCGCCGCTTGCGCTTCGCCGCCATGCCACAGCACGGCTTCGAGCAGGTTGCGGGCGCGACCGTCGTGCAGGAACTGGGTGTGGCCGCTGACGGTCTCCGTCAGGCCGATACCCCACAGCGGCGGGGTCCGCCAGTCTCGGCCGCCGGCCTTGAACTCGCTGCGGTTGTCGGCCAGGCCTTCGCCCATGTCGTGCAACAACAGGTCGGTGTAAGGACGGATGACCTGGTTCGCCAACTCCGGCTCGGCGGCGTTGGCGGAGGTGGTGTATCTGGGGGTGTGGCACGATTGGCAACCGGCCTGGAAAAACAGATTCTTGCCGGCCAGTACCTGGGGTGAGTTCACCTCCCGGCGCGCCGGTACGGCCAGGTTGCGGCTATAGAACAGCACCAGCCGCAGGATGTTGTCGCTCACCTCCGGTTCGCCGTCCGGGCCGTTGCCGTTGGGCGCACGCTTGCAATCGACCTGGGCCTCGGTGCAATCGTCGAACGGCCGCAGACTTGTGGTCAGACCCATGTCGCCGGAGAACGCGTGGACGTTCTGCTGGTTGAGGTTGGGCTGTCCGGCCTTCCAACCGAAACGTCCCGTGACGGTTTTCTGCTGGACATCGTCCCAGACCTGGTTCGGCCGGCCGGCGATGCCGTTCTTTTCCCGCGCCTGGGCTTCGGCGTTTGCCAGGATGGCTTCGTCGGGGATGGCTTCCAGCAGTCCCAAACCGATCATCGGTGGCGCGACGCGGGCGGAAAAACGCGTGTCGGGGTGCATCGGACCGTAGCCCAACTGGCTGATCTGCAGGCTCGGCTTGCGCAGTTCCCCCACCGTGCCGTCCTTGAAACGCACCGGGACAGGTGCATAGTCAACCCGCACCTTGCCTTCCGGGGCGACGCCGGGTACGGACATATCCTGCAGTTGCCCGCCATAGACCGGCTCCGGCACCACGCCCAGGTGCTCGATGAGCTTGGCGTAGGACGGCGCATCAGGGATCGACAGGCGCACCAGCATCGACACCGCGTTGGTCGCGTCCGGCGTCGGCGGATGGCCGCGACCGTCCTTGATGTGGCAATTCTGGCAGGCATTGGTATTGAACAGCGGCCCGAGGCCGTCCCGTGCGGTGGTGGTCGACGGGGCGATCACCCAGGGGCTGCGGAAAAAACTGTTGCCGACGCTGAAGTCCACGCGTCGCGAGGGCGGCAGGTTGGCCGAGGGCAGGGAGAATGCATTCTGGTCGGCCTTGCGTACCGTCGCGGCGCCGCCGGACCGCGCTTCACCGGGCTCGGCCTGGGTAAAGCGCGGCGCATCGTCGCAGGCAGTCAGGCCCATGGCCGTGGCCAGTGCCATGAACAGCGTGCATAGAAGGGGCAACGACGGCATCGAGCATCCCGGAAGACGAGTGAAACGAGGGCGCAAAGTCTAACAGGATGGGGAACTTTGAATAAGAGGAATTATCGTTTGGTTTAGGGTAATCCGGGCGACATAGGCGGTGTTTTACTCGGCCTGGTTCTAGCGTCCAGCCAGCCCCGACCTGACCACTCGTCCCCACCTGTAAGTTCTGACAGTAGCCAAGCCCGCACTCCCGAGATGTGATAGTGACCTGGAGTCCGTCACTTTCCAATGAAGAGGGGTGCATCATGAGCGACTCATCGACCACTGCCGATCAAACCATACTGGTCCTGAACCCGCCCAGGCTGCCCCGCGCCACCACCCCCGTAACAGGCGCTCATTATGGCGTCCCCAAGCATATTTATGACCTGGAGCCCATGGGGTGCGCAGTAGAGGTCGATCCTTATCAGGGACAGCAGGGAGGCGATACTGTCTCTATCAACTTGAACGGCGAACTGGCCCTGGATAGCGATCAGACTCAAGGCGTCGATGACATGGTCACGTTGTACATCCCGCACGCCAAATTGTTGGTAGGCATTGTCAATCGGCTGACTTACACGGTGACTCGCGGCAGTAATAACTTAGGGAGCTCAGAGCCTCCGCTGGAAATTCTGTACAACAGTATCCGCCCCGGCATCGAGGATGCGACGCCCGGCGACAATGCGCAGTCCGAGCTCGTGTTGCTGCTGCCGGACGAAATCAAGAACGGCGTGGGGCCCGGTTTTACCCGGGCGACGGTGTGCGTGGCTTATCCGTATTGCCGGGCTTATGACCGCATCCGGCTCAATTGCAACGGTCATGACGTGTATCACACCGTCAGCGTCAGCGAAGCCACCGCGCCACCGGCCCATGGCTCGTCGACCCCGACCACGGTGTGTTTCGACGTCACCAGTGCAGACCTGAGCGACGATCCCGAATTCAAGTTTTCCTTCACCGTCAACGACCAGCTCAACAACTCCCCGGATCCCGACGCCCCGTGGTCGGCCGTGCAGGTAGTGGACGTCGACCAGGCCGGTACCCGACTGCCGCAGCCGATCCCGCGGGAAGTTGCCAGTGATGCCGGCGACGACCCAAGCACCATTGATCTCGACAAGCTGGGTGCCAGCCCGTTGCTGTTGATTGTCTTGACCGGTGACTCCCGTTTCATGCCAGGGGACACGGTGGAGTCGACCTATGTCGCGAAGGTTGCTGGCCAGCCGGATGTTGTCGCCTCTGCGACAGGCACGGTTGAAACCGATGGGCTCGGGCAAAAACAAGCTTGTGTCTTGATGATTCCCAACGACAAGGTGATTGCGGGCAGTACGGTACAGGCGTCCTACCGATTGCTCAGAAACACGGCACTGGTCGGCACCTCGAAAACTGCCAGGGCCACCGTTATTGGCGAGGGCGGGCTGGATCTTCGTCCGCCCAGCGTCAAGGAGGCGAACGGCAACAGCCTCGACCCAGTGGATGCAAAAGACGCGCTGACCGTGGTGGTCAGGCAATATGACGGCATGCTGGGAAGCGACGGACTGAGCGTGACTTGGGCGGGGACGGCCGGCGCCGGTTCCTACACCACCCCGACTGAGGACGTTGGCGTCGTTGGTGACAAGGAGGTTCCGATCCCCGTCGAGGTCCTGGCCTTCAATCTCGGCAAGCAGGTGACAGTGACCTATACCGTTGTGCGGAATAAGCGAGCCAGCGCCACGCCCTCCGAACCGTTGCTGCTCAACGTGCGCGACATCGCCCAGGGCGATCTGCCGACACCGCTGATCCTCGAAGCGGCCAATGCTGGCGCAGGCCCCGAGCTTGATCTGGGCAGTTTCGCCGGTGACGCGAATCTGAAGGTTGCTCCATGGCCGCTCATGGCTCTCGACCAGAAGGTCTGGCTACGCTGCGAGGGCACCAAGAGCGACGGTACGAAGCATACGATCACCTTGCAAGCCGCCACAGGCGTGACCGCGGAGGAGGTGAGGACTGGACTGTCCAAGCCGGTTCCCCGAGGCCAACTGCAACTTTTGCGCGATCGCTCGGACCTGACCCTGATGCTGGAAGTGACCTTCGACAAGTCGCCTGAAGTCGTCAAGGCCATCGCTTTTCCCCTGCGCACTTACTCGATCAAATCCGTGGTGCTGGAAACACCGCTCATCACCTCGGTCAAGGATTCCAGCGACGTCCCCATCTCCGATGGTGGCTACACCCTGGCGACCAGCATAAAACTGACCGGCGAAGCGACGCCCAACACGAAGGTGGAAATTTTCGACAACGATGAATACAAAAGCACCTTGGAGGTCGGTGGCAATGGTTTGTGGAATGGCACCCTGAGCGGGCTCGTCACGGGAGGTCATAGCCTCACCGCCCGGGCGATCTACCGGAGCAATCCAGTGTCGCCGCCCTGGAGATTGACCGTGGTGCAGGCCATGACGATCGATACCAGCCACGCCGTTCTCAGTACGAGAATTTATAGAACCGCTAAATTTCCAGTGCGCCCACCAGTGGGGGCATATGTGGAGCGGATACCGTCCGGAGGTGTGCCCCCCTATATCTATACTTCCAGCGACCCAGATGTGGCTGAGATTTTTTCATCGGAACATCCGCGAGTTGTATCAAGGTTCTCGGGGGCCGCCACGATAACCATTCGTGATCAAATCGGTGGAAGTGTTGCCTATCCAGTCACTACCTCCGGTGTCTGGATGCTTATGGGCATGGGTGATGTCTACAAATGGCACACCTATTGGAATTGTTGGGGGGCTGCGGTGAACAATGGGGGGGTGATTCCTGACCTGCAGACATGGGGGGCCATTCGAACTACCCATGACGGCGATCCAGGTTTGGGTAGTGTTCGCTCATGGACGTCAAACTCAGCCCCTGGCGACAGACGAGAGTATTCCATTAATCCTCTAACGGGAGAGACTGATTCACTCTCCCAGGATCACGACTATGCAACGGGTGGCTGATCAAAGCGATATGACAGTCTTGGCATTGAAGCAACGAGGCGGATGCGTCGCCTCATACCAGGCTTGGCTGATCCAGTGTGGCGAGGGAGCTTGCTCCTGCTTGACAATCTAGCGGGAGCAAGCGCCTTCGCCACGGGGCTATTTGCAATGTCTTATGGCTGGACAACCGCCCCCGGCACCAACGGCAGCTCCAGGCTCGCGATGAACCCACCCTCGGGGTGGTTGGCCAGTACCAGCGCACCACCATGGCGTTCGGCTGCACGGCGCGCGATCGCCAGGCCCAGGCCATGACCGGCGGCGGTCTGGCCGGGAGCGCGATAGAACGGCTCGCCCAGTTGGCCCAGGTGTTCGGCGTCCACTCCCGGCCCATGGTCACGCACGCTCACCAGGATCCGTTCACCCTGGCGCACCGCGCGTATCTCGATGGGTTGCCCGGCGGGGCTGAAGCGCTGGGCGTTGCGCAGCAGGTTGTCCACCGCTCGCTCGATCATGGTCGGCCAGCCCTTGAGGGTCAGGTTCGGCTCGGCGTTCAATTGCACGCTTTGTTCCGGGGACGCCAGTTGTGCATCTTTTTGCAGAGCGACCAGCAGGCCGTTGAGATCGATCTCTTCGGCACCGGCATTGTCGGCATCGACCCGGGCCAGCACCAGGATTTCACTGATCAACGCTGCCAGGCGATCGCATTCGCGGGTCAGGCGTGGCCATAGCGCTTCGCGCTCCTGGGGGCCGGCCCGCTCCGCCAACGCCAGGGCGATACGCAGCCGGGCCAGGGGCGAGCGCAGTTCATGGGACACGTCCCGCAGCAACTGTCGCTGGCTGCCAATCAGGCTTTGCAAGCTCGCGCCCATGCGGTTGAAGTCTGTCGCCAGTACCCCGAATTCGTCGCGGCGGTTGGCCAGTTTGGCGAGACTGTTCTGTTGGTAGGTGGTTTGTCCCAGGTCATGCACGGCGCCGCGCAGTCGGTTCAACGGGCGAGTGATGGAGAAGGTCACCAGCAGACTGAACAAGGTCAGCACCACCAGGGCGATCCCCAGGGCACTGAGGGGCCAGAGCAGGCTGTCGCGGTGCCAGGCGTCCAGCTCGGGATGGGGGATGCGGTAGATGAACAGGTAGGTGTCGCCGGTCTTGGCGCTTGTGAACTCGTCGGTCAGGCGCCGCCAGGGCAGGCGTCGGTCGTCGTTGTTCTGCCGTGCCTCGAAGGCTGCGGCACGCCGTGGAAAGGTTCCACGCACCACCGGGTCGCCGCTTTCGTTGAGCACCTGGACGTCAATGTGATACTGGCGTTTGCGCTGTTGCAGAATTTCCTGCGCGGCATCTTCGCCCTGGCTTTCGTAGGTTTGTGTCCACTCTTCGGCCAGGGTGTTGAGCCCTGGATGGCGACTCAGAATCCAGGCGTCCTGGTTCAGTACATGGCCCAGTAGAATCGAAAGCCCTGCAACCAGCGTGATGGCCAGCCAGAAACTGGCCAGGATGCGCCAGAACAATGAACGCACGGTAAATCCTCGAAACAGGAAAAGCCCAGCGGCGCGGAGCCGCTGGGCAGGGGAACGTCAATGCATTATAGCGCTTTTTGCGGCTGTTGCGCCTTCCAGGCCTTGAATTCGGCCCACTCGGCGCGACGCTCGGCCTGTTTCTTCTGGATCGCGTCGAACTCTTTTTGCTGCTCAGGTTTCAACAGCCCACGGATCTGGGCATCGACTTTCTCGTGCCGCGCCTTCATTTCATCCTGCATGGCCTTCTGGTCGGCCGGCGACAGTTTCGCCAGGTACTTCTCTACCAGCTCCTGACGTTCATGACGCTGTTCGCCCATGATCCGGCGGATCTGCTGGCGCTGTTCGTGGGTCAGGTCCAGTTGGCTGTACGGGCCTCTGTCGTGCATCTGGCCGCCGTGACGCGGGCCATCCATCGGCCCCATCGGGCCAGCGCCTTCCGGCATCGCCATGGCCACGGTCGGCAGGGCGGCAGCGAACATCAGAGCGATAAGGGTCTTGCGCATGGTGTATCTCCTTGTCTCGTTCCCGGTCAGTTCCGGATGTGTGCAGATTACGGAGATCAAGGTCAGCGGCGGTCAGGGGTGGGTAAAGCTTGGGTAAAGAGGGTTTGGTGTGGTCCTTACAAAAAGTCAGTGAAGTGACTGGCTTCTTTGTGGCGAGGGGA
>Ga0157373_10003713_pt1 | contig 11555 bp, 12 predicted proteins | sample C65metaG_FD_113460 | JGI IMG/M metagenome (GOLD analysis project Ga0157373, IMG submission 113460) | Corn rhizosphere microbial communities from Kellogg Biological Station, Michigan, USA - C6-5 metaG | ecosystem: Host-associated > Plants > Roots > Rhizosphere > Soil | place: USA: Michigan...
CCATTACAATTTTGTCTACATCAAATTCAATCTTCACAGGAAATTGTTTCTTTTCCCAGTTCAATACCAATTCTGAGGAGTTTTTTGTGCTGTTCATAAAATCATAGGTGAGCATTTCTGTAAATGCATTATTCCTTACCGGTATTTTAGCTCTTAGCTGATCTTGCTTAGGATCGTAAAAAAAACTTCCCCATGATTTATGATCTTTTGAAAGTATGACTTCACCCGTATTGTCAGCATTCACCACGAAAAACAATCCATATTCGCCGGCAGTTACAGGCTGTCCTTCTACCCTGGCATCATGAGAAAATTTAATGGTCGTGTTTTCATTAGCGCCGGCACGCCAGGGAGCCGAATTTCCATTGCCAAAATTTTGAATATTCCATCCATAAGGTACCAGTTTGCCCCAAATCTCACGGCCTTTTACCGAGGGCCTTGAATAATTGACTGTTACTGCTGATATACCGATGGTTTGCGATACCGAGGCAGCCGGACTTGGCGTTCTTGGAGTAGTAATGGGCTGGGCGAAGCTTACCATCGTCGTAGCCACAATAACGGGTGTTGCAAAATACTTTCTCATAATTATGTGCTTTTGTTATTCTAAAAATTATGAAAATAGCCCGCACGGTTGTTCCTCATCTTTTTGAATGGTAAAAAGCAAAGGGGGGATGGAAAAGATTTCCTTCTTTTTCTTCTAATAATTGTTGAATCAAAGAGTGTTTCTGCAATTCTGCCACCGTTAATTTTGCATTTCAATTTCATCTCATGAAAACACTTATTCTAATTCGTCATGCAAAAAGCAGTTGGGACCAACCCGGCCTTTCCGATTTTGATCGCCCTTTAAATGAAAGAGGAAAAAAAGATGCGCCTGTAATGGCCAAACGTGTAAAGGAAAAAGGAATTGAACTGGACCACCTGGTCTCAAGCCCCGCGAAGCGGGCAAAAAAAACGGCCAGGTATTTTGCAGAAGAATTTAGCTTTAAAAAAGACGATATCAAACTCGTAGAAGAATTATATGGAGCAACACAATCTGAATTTTTACAGGTAATTAAGGATTTGAACGACAAATACAATTCAGTTGCGCTGTTTTCACATAACCCCGGCATCACTGATTTTGCTTCTTCACTAACCAATGTTCGCGTAGATGATATGCCTACCTGCGCTGTATTTGCTTTACAGGCAGAAACAGATAGCTGGAAAGAATTTATGAATGCGGAGAAAAATTTTTTATTCTTTGATTATCCAAAGAATCCTCTGGATTGATCACAGCTTTCTCAATCGCATTTCGCTTTCCGTGCCTTTCATTATTAAAACGCCTGAAGAAAGACTTACTGTCCATTGCTCATTCAGGCTTTGCAAATGAGCTTCAGCAATATTGATCTTCAGAACATCATTGCGGTTCACGTCGGTGATCATGCTCCAGTTTCCATTTACTGAGGCAATACCATCATTGGCCGTTAATGTCCCGTTGCCAGCAAAGCTGAATTTGTAATTGCTGAATTGTGCGGTTCTGTCCTGCCCGGCAAAATAATAATCAACCGACCACTGTTTTCCTGTGATCATTTCTTTAGTGCCAGATCCATAATCGAGATTTTCCGGTGTGCAACGAACAAATAAAGAGGTGGAGACAACGATAAGCAGGTACGAAAAAAACTTTGCGTTTTTCATGCTAAAGGATTTTGGATAGGCCAAAGTAAAAATTTGTTCTCAGAAATCAAACAGAAACATCTGGAACAGAAGAAAGAAAATTTTCAATGAGTGTATCCAATTTATTTTCTAAAGCAAAATCCTGTATTTGATAATTGAATTGGGAGGAAAATTCTAAAGCGTTTTTAAGCCTGAATTTTTTCTGCTCAATGCAAAGCGAAAAATTATTTTCCATTAAATGCTTTGCCAGGTATTCCTGTTCGGTTTGTCCTGGAGTTGGTATCAGGATACTTTTCTTCTTCATCACTGCTAAATCCATCACTGTACTATAACCACAGCGGCTGATAATAACGCAGGCCTCATTCATTTTTTTATTCAGTTCTTCTGCCGGTAAATGGTCGTGAACAGAAATATTTGATGGAAGCCTCAACTGAGATGTGCCTTCACCAGGCAATCCTCTTAGCAAAACCACCGTACCTTTGTATTCACTTAATTGCGGTAGCAGCAAATTTTCAAAGATGCTCCTTTGAGGTTCAGGTCCTGAAAGAAGAACCAATAAATGTTTCTCTTCTCCTGGATTTGATCTTTGAAATCTTGAAAGAGGCCCAACAAATTTCAAAGGGATAAAAGGTTTTCTGGCAGGATGTGAAAGTGCCCCGGCAAGATTGTTTTCCGTTTCATTGTCCGGCACCCAGCATTCAGAAAAGCGGTTGATGTATTGGTAATTGAGCTTCTGCAAATAATCATCAACCCATTTTCCAAAGGCTGTTTTAATCCGCAGTTGGTGCGTGATAAAAATAGAAGGAACGCTTTTATGGTAAAAACCATAACGGTTGTCGGAAATAATTCCATGCACACTATGTTCTTTTACGATTTCCTCAAGACGTTCATTTTCGTATTGGATTGTTGAAAGAATTTTTGGAATTTGTTTCGCGATCTGTAGCGGAAGCGTCCAACTGTTCTTTGAGTATTGAATCTGATAGCCTTTGAGATCAACAAAATGGAGTTGCGGAAACTCTTTGAAAAGTAAATTCCCGACCTTCCCTTTGCAGGCTATCAGTACATTGCAATCGTTTCTGATCAGTGCGTGAATGATGGGAATGCACCGGGTAGCATGGCCCAGTCCCCAATCCAATGGAGCGATTAAAATATTGGGTTTCAGCGTTGTTTCTGGCAGCCCCATGTTAATTTTTCAGTGCTTTGTCAGTTGGCATACTAAAACGGTTGTAAAATAGTTTAATTTAGAAATCTTCTTATGAAACGACTCATTTATATGGCATTGTTCTTGACTGCGATAACTATAGCTGGATGTCAGCGGAATTATTACTCCGGCACAGGCAAAGGCAGCAATTGCGGATGCCCCAGCACCAAAGGCTATTGAACCCTTAGGCTATAAAAATAGAAGCGATGAAAAATTATGACAGGGATCTGCTGGTCTTGTACAAGGCAGATGTGTTTAATGAGGATTTGTTACAACGTGAGGTAGAGAACCTGCACCAGATTTTATTAAAGGTTGAACGCAGCGACATCTTCTGTTTAGCTCACGAATTGGTTACACGAAACAAGATCACTCAAAAAGCAAAGAGCATTTTAAGGGCAACCCGTCATTTACGGTTGAAGCCGTTTCAGTTTTTGATCAATAAAAACTGATCAGCTTAATTTTTTGAGCGCACCCGAAAGCTTTCCCAGCATCTCATCAATCTCTTCCTTTTTACAGGTGCCGACACTCAACCTGTACCATGGCGAATTATCAGAAGCGCCAAATGCATAAAAAGGTACTACGGCTAAACTTGCCTCCTGCAGTAAATAAGAAGTGACTGCAGACTGTGTTTGCAGAATGGTTCCGTCAGCAGTTTTCATTCCAACCAGATCAAATTTTATAGTCAGATAAATACCGGCTTCAGGAGCAACGGCATCAATAGCATGTCCCTCGTTTTTTATTTTGATGAAACCTTCATAAATACGACGTAATCTCTCTTCCACTTCACTTTTAAAGTGTGCAAGAAAAGAATTGATAGCATTTGTCTGGTAAAGAAACTTTGCGACCGCTTTTTGTTCCCCGTTCGGTGCCCAGGCACCCACATGCGAAAGAATGGCTTTCATTTTATCCAGTATCATTTTCGGTCCCATGCTCCATCCTACACGAACACCGGTGGAAGCAAATACTTTACTGACCGCATCAATGTAAACAGTGTAGTTGCGCATCCCTGGATTTAAAGAAACAGGATCGTAGTGGCGGATATCACCGTAAGTAAGATGCCAGTACATCTGGTCGTACATCACATACAATTTCTTTTCATCGTCTCCTCTTCTTTTGTTTTCTTCAACAACCAGGTCGCAGATCTTTTGAAGTTCCTCTTTCGGGAAAGTTGTACCTGTTGGATTTTGAGGAGAACAAAGCGCAACGAAAACAGCATCTTTGATATGAGGCCTGAGATCTTCGGCCACCGGCATAAAATTATTTTCTGCTTTGGCTTCTACTACTACGTGTTCGCCGCCTACAAAATGAGTATAGTGATTGTTGTTCCAGGAAGGCACGGCATAAATGATCTTATCGCCGGCATCGCAAATGGCACGAAAGAAAGCATAGATCAAGGGTCGTCCGCCGGAAGCAATTAAAATTTCATCCGTGTTATATTCTAATCCCTGGTATTGTTTTGCGAATGCACTGACAGCCTCACGCAAATCAAAATTGCCTTCGCCCAAAGGATAATTGGTAAAATGATTACGATAGGCTTCTATAATGCCTTCTTCCAATTCCTTGGGTATGGGAAAGATCTTTGGATCAAAATCCCCAACGGTAAAATTGTAAATATGTTCTCCCTTACGAATGCGTTCACGGATCTCACCGCCCAGTTTTACAATTTCAGAACCAATGAGTGTATGCGATAAATGTGAAAGTTTCATGCTCTTAATTTCAGGGGCAAAAGTAACTGTAAATGCCTTAGGCAAGGGTTGAGTTTTTTAAGGATGAATTTTGAAATCTATTGATCCTTTACAGGGTTCCAATTCATTTAAAGTTTAGAAAAGGTTCTTTTGATTTATTCCCTAAGTTTTATGGAAAAAAATCAGGTGAGCATCTCAAGGGCAAAAACCAATTTATGAAGAAAAGATTTTTCGTGGTTGTTGCCCTCTTAGCGGGATCGGTAACATTCGCACAAGAAAAAAAGACAAAGCAGTCTCCGCCTCCTCCACCCCCTAAAATAGTTGATGTAAAAGAAGTTCATCCGCCACCGCCTCCTCCAAAAGCCCCACCGCCTCCAAAAGTTATCAGGGAAGGTTTCCCTTCTTCAAACAATGCAGATTACCAGGAATTTTTAAAACGCAATCCAACAGTGAAAGGTATCGGCTGGTCGGAGGATAAAGTTCGCATCCATTTAAAATCAGGAAAGCAGGAAGTGTATAATTTAAAGAACAAAGAAGATGTGCTTAATCTGAAAAACAAATATGGTGAATTACCTGAGCCACCGCCTCCACCCCCGCCACCAAAAACTCCCCAGAATGATCAGTGAATCATAAACAAAAGAGGCTGTCTCGGACTTTTGAGACACCCTCTTTTATTAAGATGTCTCGCCCTCGGAAAAGTTGACTACAAACATGCAACAGAAAAGCAGTCAGGCGAAAAAGGCATACCCTCCGAGAAAGTTCAGCGAAGCATTTAAAAAGCAGATGGTAAGAGAATTTGAACAAGGCTTTTTGAATAAGGATCAATTGCAAATCGAGTATGGGCTAAGAGGTAATGCGGCGGTTTGATAAAAATAAATTCAGGCGATTCGAGTGAATGCCGAATAGAATTGTTGAAGACAAGGTCATCACAACAATGAAGAATGAATGGTGTTCAAACAATCAAATATGATTTCAGTAATCCTACCAATGAGTTTTACGCCCATTCAACAGTAGAATCTGCAAAACAGTTGATCTTCATCGCCACTTATCCAAAACTTAACGTTATTTAACCGCTATTCACCAAGCTTGCGAATATCTTCGTAGTCAACATTACCCGCTTATGAAGAAGTTATACCTGCTTATTCTTACTTCTTTTATTCTTGCTTTGACTACGCAGGCACAAAATGTTCGTGGTGTTGCAAGAGGTACTCTGCAGGACTCTGTCACAGCTTCTCCATTGGCCGATGCTACGATCACTTTAGTACGCAGCAAGGATTCTTCTTTAATATCGTTTACCGTTACAAGCAGCAGTGGTTATTTTGAAATAAAAAATATTGAAGCAGGTAGTTACAATCTTATGATCTCTTATACCGGAATGCAAAACTTCAAAAAAGAATTTGCGATCAGCTCCGGTCACTCTATTGCGGATTTCGGAACTATAAAACTGGACCGCAATTATAAATCGCTTGATGAAGTAGTAGTTAAAGATGATGCGCCTGTTAAGATCAAAGGAGATACGGTTGAATTCAGAGCAGAGTCATTTAAATCTGTTAAGCCCAATGCCACGGTTGAAGATTTATTGAAAAAAGTTCCCGGTATGGAGGTGTCAAAAGACGGCAGTGTGAAATCGCAGGGCGAAACGGTGCAAAAAGTTTATGTAGACGGCAAAGAGTTTTTTGGTAACGATCCTAAGATGGCCACCAGGAATCTTTCGCAGGATATGGTGGAGAGTATTCAGGTATATGATGATATGAGCGAACAGGCAAAGTTTACGCAGATGGATGACGGTACCCGTACAAGAGCGATCAATATCAAGCTAAAGAAAGATAAGAAGCAGGGTTGGTTTGGAAAAGCAATGGCAGGCGGTGGTACGGATGAACGTTACCAGTCAAGCCTTAGCCTGAACCGTTTCAATGGCGACCGCCAGGTTTCGGTAGTTGGTTCTGCAAACAATTTGGACCGTCAAAATTTTTCGTTCAATGATGTTATTGGCGGAATGGGCATGGGGAATTTTAATGGAGGCGGCAACTTCGGTGGCCGTGGTGGTGGAGGGAACGGGGGCGGGTCCGGTATCAGTTCTCCGAAATCACTCGGTATAAATTACAGGGATGTGTGGGGAACGAAGGTCAATGTTTCCGGAAGCTTGAATGGCAATAGTACAAGAACAATTTTAGACAGATCCTCTTTTAGCTCCCAGGTTTTCCCGTCAACAGATCGCAGGCCGTTTGATTCTTCAGCCGAAAATTCGACCATCACAAGGAGCAATAACCTCAATCAGAACCTTCGCTTCAATTTCAGGATGGAATATAAAATAGACTCTCTCAACTCGATACTTTATTATCCCAGCCTCACTTTTCAACATTCTGATGGCTTTAGCTACAACAATCTGCAATCGTATGCGACACTCACAAATGTGCCTAAATACCTTGCGTTAACACAGGAAAGAACAAACGATAATAACCGGGATGGTTATACAATGAACCAAAATTTCTTGTTCCGTCATCGCTTCTCAAAAAGAGGAAGAACCCTGACGGTTGGATTAAGCAGCGCATTAAATCACAGTGACGGGGAGGGAATTACAAACTCACCTTACAATTATTATACGCGTAATGAAACACTTTATAAATCTGTTCCGCTTGACCAGGAATCCTTGCAAAAGATCAAAGGCTTAAATAACACGATCAGCACCTCGTATACTGAGCCTGTTGGACGGAACAAAATGCTGGAATTAAATTATGCTTATACGGATAATCATTCTACTTCAGACAGAAAGACGTTTGACATGAACAGCACTTCTGGTAAGTATGAGATCGTAAATGCTGCATCCACCAATTATTTTGAGAATAACTTTACATCACACCGGATAGGAGCCAATTTCAGAGTGCAACAAAGAAAATATAATTACCAGATAGGCATTGGTGAACAGTTCAGCAACCAGGTTAACAGAACCGTCAGAGCTTTGAACAATAAGGACACTACTGTAGAACAATCCTTCATCAACTTTTATCCTACAGCTAATTTCAATTATAATTTTACGCGTAATAAATCTTTGAGATTCAGATATTCGGGAAGAACAAGCCAGCCAGGCGTTAGTCAGTTGCAGGATGTTCCTGACTATAGCAATCCTTTGCAGGTGAGAACAGGTAATCCGGGCCTGAAGCAGGAGTTTGCCAATAACTTTAATCTGAACTATAACACGTTCAACATGGTTAACTTTAAATATTTTTCTGCTAACCTCAGCTATGCACAAACTTCTAATAAGATTGTAAACAGCACTGATGATCTTCCTGCTAATTCAAAATATATAAACCCAACTGATACCAATACAAGAGGAAAGCAATTGATAATACCCGTTAACCTGAACGGCAGCTATTCGACCTCAGGATTTTTCACTCTTGGATTACCTTTCAGAAACCCAAAGCTGAAAGGGAGCACTTTCAATTCATCAACAAGCGTTTCTTACAACCGTGATGCCAGCATGTTTTATAAAAAGATCAACTATGCAAGAAATCTTACGTTAACGCAAACCGAAGGAATCAGCTATACTTATAAAGAGAAAATTGATATTAGCTTAAGAGCAAGTGTTTCTTATAGTATGGCCCGTTTTGATTCGGCACTAAGAACGCCTGACAGGGACTATTGGTCGCAAACGTATTCCGCGGATTTTACGTTTAATCTTCCAAAAGATTTGGTTTTTGAAACGGATTTCGATTACTATCTCACTACCGGTCAAACGGAAGGGTTTAATAGAAATATTCCATTGCTGAATGCATCCTTGTCAAAAATGATGTTAAAGAATAAAGCCGGGCAATTAAGATTGGAAGTGCGTGATATTTTTAACCAGAATCAGAGCCTGACAAGAAATTTCCTGACTAGTGGCTATGAAGACGTCCGCACCAATGTTATCCGGCGCTACTTTATGCTATCGTTTACCTATAGCCTGAACAGAATGGGTGGAAAAAATATGCCGCAAAACCAAAGAGAGTTTGGCAGAAGAGGTATGAGAATTGGAATGTAAAAAGCTTGATAGTTATACAAATAAAAAACCGCTGTTAGCGGTTTTTTATTTGATTCTTTTTTTAGTGGGCGAATAACCGGCCACGGTTGATGATCCGAAAAACAAAACCCCGATGATGGACTTTGTAAAGCGCCACAGATTTAAAGACGGCTGGTAATACTCCTTGTAGATCTTCACTTCCTGGCGGGCATGGACTATGTCTTTGTTTTTCATTACTGGATGATTTTAGATTTTGTGGAAAAATAGTGGAGAAAATTAGTAAATCTTATTGAATAAACGAAGCTTTTTTCTATTTTGTTGCCCAAACCATCGTTAAATCCCTACTTATGAGAATGACAGCACCGAAACTGACGGCAATTGTTTTTCTGTTTCTTGGCCTGAACAGCAGTGCCCAATTAAAATTTCCTGTTACAAACAATGATCTGAGGACCAATCTTTCAAAAGTGATCACCGACTATGTGGATGGTTTTTCGTCCCTAAAAGGCGATACTATCTCGCTGAATCCCCAAAGTATTGAGTTTTCTTCCAGGCTCCATTTCCAGGGTTGTGAGCACAATTCTATCACTCAGTACAAATCGCACAATTCCATCTACAGCTGGCAGGCTCTTTTGTTAACAACTGAGGATTTTGAAGAAGCGGCTAAAAAATACAAATGGCTCAACAACCAGCTAAAAGTAATGACGGTTAAAGTGCAGGATTATTCCTTTACACTTTATGGCGATTACGAGGCCCCCGATGAAAGCAGAAGATTCTGCAGCACTATTTTCAAGTTAATGCCCAATGCGGCTAACATGCCAAGACTAAAGATTGAAGCCTCCATGCAGTTTGAATTCCCCGAATGGAAGATCAGCGTCATGGTGTATGAAAGAGAAAGAGAAGACAATGAGCGGGGCGATATCAATGGAGATTGATTTTGAAATAAACCCTTCAGCAAAAGCTATAAGTCAATTAAAGCCGGTTAGAACTTTGTTAATCCCCCGTTTTATGCGGGGGATTTTTATGGGTAAAAGTTATTTTTGGCAACATTTCATTTTATGAAAAAGCTTCTCTTCGTTTTATTTGGAATTATTTCTTTCGCCATTGCTTCGAATGCACAGCCTCAAAAAATAGTGGCTGATAAAATTCTGGCAGTAGTTGGCGACAAGATCATTTTGCAATCAGATATTGAAAACACGATAAAAGATGCTGTACGTAACGGTGGTACAGTTCCAGAAGGTGCAGAGTGTACTGTATTGGAGCAAGCACTGATTTCTAAACTACTGATGCTGCAGGCTACGAAGGATTCCTTGCCTGTAACCGAGGAAGAAATAGAATCGGAATTAGATAATCGCATACGTTATTACATTAGTCAATTTGGTTCACAAACAGAACTGGAAAGAGTAGCAGGAAAAACTGTTTACCAGTTGAAAGATGATTCGAGGGAATCGGTACGCGAAAGAAAGCTGGCGGAGGCCATGCAGAAAAAAATTGTTGACAATGTCAACGTTACGCCTACCGAAGTAAAAAAGTATTTTGACCGTATTCCCAAAGACAGCCTTCCTTTCTTTGAGTCAGAAGTGGAAGTTTGCCAGATTGCCGTGTATCCAAAGGCATCAAGAGACCTGGAGAAATATGTGATTGATGAATTGACCCGTTACAAAACGCAGATCGAATCCAAACAAATGAGTTTTGAGCAGGCTGCAAGAATGTATTCAGAAGATCCTGGTACCAAGGACCGCGGCGGTTTGTTTGAAGCAGACCGTAATGATAAAAACATTGATCCTTCTTTTTTAGCGGCTGCTTTCCGTTTAAAGGATGGAGAAATTTCACCGGTTGTCAAATCGCAATTTGGTTATCACCTCATTCAAATGGTACAACGCAATGGCGACCAGGCTACGGTCCGTCACATTCTTAAGATACCTCCGGTAACCGATGTTGAAATGAAAGAAGGGATTTCCAAGTTGGATTCGGTTCGTTCCAAAATTATTGCCGGAGTGATGGACTTTAATGCAGCTGCTTTTAAATACGGAGAGGATGAAGAACAAAAATATACTGGGCCTTGCATTATGAGTGCGGATGGAGATACATACAACCGGATTGATGAATTGGATAAAGACGTGGTAGCTGCTCTTAGCAAAATGAACATTGGCGAGTATTCTCAACCTGCTGTTTTTGTAAATGAAAGAACGGGTAAAAAAGGTATTCGCATTTTGTATTTGAGAACACGTACCGAACCACACCGCATGAATTTGAAAGACGACTATAATAAGATCAAGCAGGCGGCATTGGAAGAAAAGAAATTCCAGACACTGGATAAATGGCTGAACGGGCACATTGCTTCTTATTATATCATGATAGATTCTGACAAGGCCGGTTGCAGCCAATTGCAAAAATGGACCAATGCAGCAAAAGCCTATGCATCAAAATAAGTAAAGGAAAACCTTTGGCATTTGCAAAAAGGTCTGAATCCTTCAGGCCTTTTGTTTTTCTATAGTATCTTGTTAACCAAACAGATTTTGCGTAATCCGTAATCCAATGTCGTCCGTACTAAAGAATCCGGCACTTCCCCAACATTTTCATACCGTTTTAAAAGAAGCAGAAAAACATTCACTGGCCACCTTAAAACTACTGGCTCACCTGGTTGAGGAAACTTCCGATGTGCTGACTGCTGCCGACGCGGATTTTAAACCAATCACCTGGAACAAAGCCTCTGAAAAAATATATGGATTAAAAGCTGAGGAAGTTAGAGGAAGAGACCTCAGGAATTTTATTGAAATTCATTACCCCCATAGCACAAGGGAGAAGGTTGTGAAATTATCAGGACAAAAGGCGAGTGGCGTATCGAGACCTACTTCGTAAGGCCTGCCGACAAAAAAACAGTTACGCTTCTCATTTGTTTCAAAGAAATCAAGGAAGACAATGGCCGTCTTTTAGGTTACCTTATCAATGCTTATGCGTACCCGCGTACTCAACAACATCGAATTCGAACACATTGGATTTGCCGAAGATATTATTCCCGACAATC
>Ga0157373_10003717_pt1 | contig 11545 bp, 10 predicted proteins | sample C65metaG_FD_113460 | JGI IMG/M metagenome (GOLD analysis project Ga0157373, IMG submission 113460) | Corn rhizosphere microbial communities from Kellogg Biological Station, Michigan, USA - C6-5 metaG | ecosystem: Host-associated > Plants > Roots > Rhizosphere > Soil | place: USA: Michigan...
AATCCGCCCTCTTGCATTTTTTGATCTGGAAACCACCGGTGTCAATGTAGGCGCTGACCGCATTGTTGAAATTGCAATCTTAAAGGCCATGCCAGACGGAACTGAAGTGGTGAAAACTATGCGCATTCATCCTGAAATGCCTATTCCCCTGCAATCTTCACTGATCCACGGGATTTATGATGAGCATATCGCTGAAGCCCCGAAATTTTCTGAGGTAGCGGCAGAACTGGCCGAATTTATCGGCGATGCTGACCTTGCCGGATATAACTCCAACCGTTTTGATATCCCTGTGCTGCTGGAAGAATTCCTGCGCGCAGGTGTAGATTTTGATATGAGCGACAGGAAGTTTGTAGATGTACAAAATATCTTCCACCAGATGGAGCAGCGTACCCTGCGTGCAGCATACAAGTTCTATTGTGATAAAGACATTATCAATGCACACTCTGCAGAAGCTGATATCACTGCTACCTATCATGTATTGCTGGCACAGCTGGAGCGTTATGAAAATGCAGACTTTGAGGATAAACAGGGTAACATTACGCAGCCTGTAAAAAATGATGTTCATGCCCTGCATACCTTTACGAATATGAACAAACCGGTAGACTTTGCCGGCAGAATGGTATTCAATGATAATGGAGAAGAAGTATTCAACTTCGGAAAACATAAAAACCGTTCTGTAGAATCTGTTTTTGATTCGGAGCCAAGTTATTATGCCTGGATGAAACAGGGTGATTTCCCGTTGTATACAAAAAAGAAACTGGAAGAGATCTGGTTGAGATGGAACAAAAAGAAAGATTTGGCAAGAGCAGCAAAACATCAGACACCAAAACCTGCGGAAGCTGCGAGATCTAATGAAGGGGTGAAACATGCAGACCATGTGAAGTCGGCCGAAAATGCCAAATCAGGCGATGGCGCTAAGGGTGCTGAAAATAAAAATTCCGGTCAGCCGAGGAAATCATTCCAGCAGCAGCCGAAAAAAGAAAAACCTGCCGTTGAAGTTACTTCTGACATGCTGGAGCAGCTAAAAATGAAATTTGGAAAGTAATCTATTTTAATGAATAAATTGATATTAGTCAGCCTCATCAGTACGATGGGGCTGTCTGCATTTGGACAACAATCATTACCTGTACCCGCGACTGTGCAGCAGGCCTATACTAAAGGAACAAGGGATATCAGCGGCAGACCGGGAGCAAAATACTGGCAGAACACGGCCGATTATGACCTGAAGGTCAGTTTCGATCCCTCAACACGTATCTTAAAAGGTACGGTTGCCATCAGTTATAAAAACCAGAGCCCGGATGTGCTGAAGGAACTCTGGTTTAAGCTTTATCCAAACTTGTATAAAAAAGGTGTTCCCAGAACTTCAAAGATCGCAGAGAAGGACCAGAATGAGGGAGTAGTGATCAGTGCGATGGAACTGAATGGCAAAACTATTGATGCCTCAGCGATCAACATCGATGGTACAAACATGCATACTGCGATTACACCACTGGCACCGGGAGCCACCGCAAAATTGAATATCAGCTACCAGTATACGGTAAACAAAGGTTCCCATACCAGAACGGGACAGGTAGATGAAGGAGCGTTTTTCATTGCTTACTTCTTCCCGAGGATCGCTGTGTACGATGACATTGACGGATGGAACAAGTTTCCGTATCTGGGTGATGCCGAGTTCTACAACGACTTCTGTAACTTCAAGGCAGCTGTAACGGTGCCGGGCGACTATGTCCTTTGGGCTACGGGCGACCTCACGAATACTAAAAGTGTGTTCAACCCTGCAATTGCCGGCAAGATTGCGCTCGCTGAGAAGGTGGATTCTGTAGTGAATGTGATCAGCCCTGCCGATCTGGCTTCAGGAAAGATAACCTCAGGAAAGGGTAGCCAGACCTGGAAATTTGAAGCGGAAAACGTGACGGACTTTGTATTTGCCCTCAGCAACCACTACCTCTGGAAATCCAGCAGCCTGGTGGTAGATCCAAAGACAAACAGAAGAACACGCGTAGATGCAGCGTTTAATGCCAGCCATAAGGACTATTATGAAGTGATCGACTTCGCGCGGAAGACTGTAGAGGCCATGAGTTACCAATTCCCTAAATGGCCTTTCCCATACCAGCATGAGACTGTTTTTGATGGCTTAGACCAGATGGAATACCCAATGATGGTGAATGACAACCCCACATCGAAACGTGAGGATGCCATTACGCTGACCGACCATGAGATTTTCCATACGATGTTCCCCTTTTATATGGGCATCAATGAAACCAAATACGGATGGATGGATGAAGGCTGGGCCACGATAGGGGAATGGACGATCTCTCCAATGATTGATTCTTCAATTGTGGATGACTACGGAATCTCCGCTACTTCAATATCATCGGGTACCAGCAGTGATACCCCTATCATGACACTTACCCCGGATCTGAAGGGCGTAGCATCTTTCACCAATTCTTATCCCAAACCAGGTTTGGGTTATCTCTATATCAAAGATTATCTCGGCGACGAGCTCTTTACCAAAGCATTACATCACTATATTGAGCAGTGGCATGGTAAACATCCAATGCCTTTTGACTTCTTCTACAGTATGAACGAAGGTGCCGGCAAAAATATGGACTGGTTCTGGAAACGCTGGTTTTTTGAGGGCGGCGTGAATGATCTTGGTTTGGTATCCGCTGAGAAAACTGGCGGAGGTTATACCATAAAGGTAGAAAATAAGGGAGGCAGACCGCTGCCGGTAGACCTGAACCTGACCTATTCAGATAACAGTACACAAAAACTACACCAGTCGGTAGGTGTCTGGGAATTGGGAGAAAAAGTGATATCAGTTCCTTTAACCACCACAAAGAAACTGAAACGCATTACTTTGGGCAGCTCGCATGTGCCTGATAAGTTTGATAACAATAACTTTCTGAACGTCAGATAAACCTTATTCTCCTGGTTGACCCGGAAGCTGTTTGATAAAATCAATATTCCGGGTCAGCCCTTTAAATTTTGTACGTTTCACGGCTGAGTTCTTAAATATCTTTGAGAACACCTCCTCAGTAATATCCAGCCAGTCTTCCCTTTTCATTTGCAGCAGATTTTCATTAGGCTGGAAAGCTGGTTCCGTATGCGGGGCAGAAAACCTGTTCCAGGGACATACATCCTGGCAAATATCACAGCCAAACATCCAGTTGTCCATCTTCTGGTCAAAACTTTTGGGGATCTCCTCCCGTAGTTCAATGGTGAGATAAGAGATACACTTGTTTGCATCAATAATAAATGGAGATAGAATGGCATCCGTGGGGCATGCATCGATGCACTTCGTACAGGTACCACAATGGTCGGTGGCGAAAGGTTCGTCATAACTCAGGTCCAGATCGATGATCAGCTCTGCCAGGAAAAAAAAAGAGCCGCTTTTTTTACTGATGATATTGCTGTTTTTTCCTACCCATCCAATGCCCGCACGTTTCGCCCAGGCACGGTCCAGCACCGGTGCCGAATCTACAAAGGCCCTGCCGCTCACTTCACCAATATGCTCATTGATGAAATTGAGTAACTGGAAAAGTTTGTCCTTGATCACTGTATGGTAATCTGCACCATATGCGTATTTGGAGATCTTTGGCGCATTGGGATCGGCCTGCTGCTCTGCAGGAAAATAGTTGAGCGTGAGCGAGATGACCGATTTGGCGTCATCTACCAGCAGCCGGGGATCCAGGCGTTTGTCAAAATGATTCTCCATATAAGCCATTTGACCGTGGTGACTGTTTTTGAGCCATTTCTCCAGTCGGGGCGCCTCTTCTTCCAGGAAATCTGCTTTGGCAATACCGCATTGCATAAAACCCAGGCGAATTGCTTCGTCTTTGATCAGCTGGCTATATTTTGCGGCATTGTTGTACATCTCAGCTGCAAAGGTAAGCTTTCGTTTGAAAACCTTTTGCGGATAGTTTTGTTATCTGAATGTAACCACAATCTAAATTTTATGGAAAATACAGATCCCAAACACTCGGAAAACCCTGATGGGAACGCTAAACCGGTAGAACATGATTATGCAAAGCATGAACAGGACCCGGGGCCCTCGCCCCAGGCTGTAAATGAAGACAATGACAAAGGTGCCGGACCAACAATGAAATGGATCATTCCGATCCTGATTATTATCCTTGCCATTTTGTACTGGATATTCTTCAAAGACCGACCATCAACAAACTAATAATGATCAAGAAACAAAAAAGCCAGCTTTAGCTGGCTTTTTTTTATTTCAATAGTTTTACCTGGTATAAATCTCTCCGTCGATCCTTCAGGATCTTTACCGTACCAAAATGGTGCAGCTCATCCAGCAGGTGTAAGTCAACATCCACCACCAGCATCATTTCTGTATTTGGCGTAGTCTCTGCCTTTACTGCATTGGTAGGGAAGGCAAAGTCGGAAGGCGTGAAAACGGCCGACTGTGCGAATTGGATATCCATGTTGTTTACCTTAGGCAGGTTACCCACACATCCGGCAATTGCCACATAACATTCGTTCTCTATCGCACGTGCCTGTGCACATCTGCGCACGCGTGTATATCCATTTTGTGTATCCGTTAAGAAAGGTACAAAGAGAATCTGCATCCCCTGATCGGCATAAAGCCTGCTCAGCTCAGGAAACTCCACATCATAGCAGATCAGGATTCCGATTTTACCGCAGTCGGTATCAAATACCTTGAGTTTATCGCCACCCACCATACCGTAGTATTTCTGCTCATTCGGCGTAATATGTATCTTTCTGTATTCTTCAGTTTTTCCGCTCCTGTGGCACAGATAAGTAGCATTGTACAATTTATTGTTTTCCAGGATCGGCATACTGCCTGATATGATATTCACATTGTAAGAAACAGCATATTCCTGGATCTTCTCTACAATTTCTGCAGTCAGTTCGGCAAGCTTGCGCATCGCCTCCATTTCAGGCAGGTGATTATAGGGTTGAAGCAGAGGTGTGTTGAACAATTCCGGGAACATCAGGAAGTCCGACTTATAGCCACTCACTGCATCTACGAAAAATTCTACCTGCTCATAAAAAGCCTCCATATCCGGGAACAATCGCATCTGCCATTGCACCAATCCAATGCGGATGGTCTTTGCTGAGCGTGCCGAGGCATCAACTCCCTGGTAGTAAATGTTGTTCCATTCGATCAGGGTAGCAAATTCCTTAGATTCGTGATCTCCCGGCAGGTAGTTTTTTAATACTTTACGTACGTGGAAATCATTGGAAATCTGGAAGGTTAGCGTAGGATCATAAAGCTCTTTGGCTTTCACTTTGTCAATATATTGACGCGGACTCAGTGTTTCTGCATGCGAATGGTATCCCGGGATGCGACCACCTGCGATGATACTTTTTAAGTTCAGACTCTCGCAAAGCTCTTTCCTTGCTTCGTATAACCTGCGGCCCAGACGCAGTCCGCGGTATTCCGGCGATACAAAAATCTCGATTCCGTACAGCGTATCACCGTTGGGATCATGTGTAGAAAAAGTATATTTTCCGGTGATCATTTCATAAGTATGTTTATCACCATACTCATCATAATCTACTATTATAGACAGCGAGCAGGCTACCACCTTATCATCAACAGCAATACACAACTGACCTTCGGGAAAAAGCTTCAGTAGCTTAGCGATCGTTTGCCTGCTCCATATTTGTCCCCCCAGCGTATCGTAAGCCTGTTCCATCGACTCTTTCAGGTCGGCGTAATCCTCAAGAGTTAGTTTTCTTGTTTCAATATTCATTGTAAGCGTTATTTTTTTAGGGATGGTGCAGAGATCGTGCCCGGATGTCTGAAAGCGCTAAAAAAGACGTCCCGACTGTGCAGCAAAGGACCTGCCCAAATGTTTGTAGGCCGCCTCTGTTACTTCTCTACCACGTGAAGTACGCATCATATAACCCTCCTGGATCAGGAAAGGCTCATACACCTCTTCAATGGTACCTTCATCTTCGCCCACTGCTGTGGCAATAGTTTTAAGACCCACAGGACCACCTTTAAACTTGTCGATGATCGTCAATAGAATCTTATTGTCCATCTCATCCAGTCCGTGCTCATCCACATTCAATGCCGTAAGCGCATACTTTGCAATTGCCGTATCAATCGTTCCATTGCCTTTGATCTGCGCGAAATCACGTGTACGTCGCAGCAGGGCATTCGCAATCCTCGGCGTACCGCGGCTTCGGCGGGCAATCTCATAGGCCCCTTCTTCCGTAATCGGCGTTTTCAGGATCTGTGAGGAGCGCAGCACGATCGTCGTTAGCAGTTTCGCATCATAGTAAGCCAGACGCGAGTTAATACCAAACCTGGCACGCAAGGGAGCAGTCAGTAATCCTGAGCGCGTAGTAGCGCCAACCAGTGTAAAAGGATTTAACGTAATCTGCACGGAGCGGGCATTGGGGCCACTCTCCAGCATGATATCTATTTTGAAGTCCTCCATGGCAGAATACAGATATTCTTCTACGAGCGGACTCAAACGGTGTATCTCATCAATAAAAAGGATATCTCCCGTTTCCAGACCTGTCAGCAATCCTGCCAGATCTCCGGGTTTATCCAGCACAGGACCGGAAGTAACTTTAATACCTACACCCATTTCGTTGGCCACGATGTAGGAGAGCGTAGTTTTACCCAATCCCGGGGGGCCATGAAGCAGCACATGATCTAAAGGTTCGCCACGCAGTTTTGCGGCCTTCACAAAGATCTTCAGGTTTTCCATGATCTTTTCCTGACCTGTAAAATCCTCAAATGCCTGTGGACGCAAGACTTTCTCTATATCCCTTTCTGCAGGGCTCAGGCTTTCTGAAGAAGGATCAAGGTTTTCGTTCATGATGTAAAGTTAAGATAAAAACTTTGCTGCCGGGAGGGCATCTTTGCTGCCATTGGAATAATCGTAAAACCCTTCACCCGATTTTATGCCTTTTTTACCCGCCATCACCATATTTACCAGCAGAGGGCAAGGCGCATACTTCGGATTCCCAAAGCCTTTGTGCAGCACATTCAGTATCGCCAGGCAGACATCCAGTCCGATGAAGTCCGCCAGCTGCAGTGGCCCCATCGGGTGAGCCATCCCCAGCTTCATCACCGTATCGATCTCCGCAACTCCGGCAACCCCTTCAAATAAACTGAAGATCGCCTCGTTGATCATCGGCATCAGGATACGGTTGGCAATAAAACCCGGGTAATCGTTCACCTCTACCGGTTCCTTGCCCAGTTTACGTGAAAGCTCCATGACATCTGCCGTAGTTTCATCTGATGTCGCATACCCGCGGATTACCTCCACCAGTTTCATCACCGGTACAGGGTTCATGAAGTGCATCCCGATCACCTTTTGGCCCCTGCAGGTTACCGCGGCAATCTGTGTAATAGAAATGGACGAGGTATTGCTGGCCAGAATCGCCGAAGGCTTGCAGTAGGTGTCCAGCTCACGGAAGATCTTCAGTTTGAGCTCCAGGTTTTCTGTAGCTGCCTCTACCACCAGATCTGCCGTTGAAACGCCGTCCTTCAGCTCCGTGTAGCTATGGATGCGTGCCAGTATATCCGTTTTTTCTTCTTCCGTCAGTACACCCTTAGCTACCTGACGGTCAATATTTTTAGCAATAGTGTTTAATCCTTTGTTCAGGCTTTCCTGGCATATATCCACCAGGTTCAGCTGATAGCCAAACTGGGCGAAGGTATGGGCAATGCCATTACCCATCGTTCCAGAACCGATGACTGCAATTGTATTCATTTTATATCTCTTTCTATGGTGCAAGTCTGTTGATGTTCCACACGCCATTCTCCTGCGTATAGGTAATCCTGTCGTGCAGGCGGCTGGAGCGTCCCTGCCAGAACTCGATGTGCGAGGGCTTCAGGATATAGCCTCCCCAGTGCTCAGGACGCGGAACTTCCTTATCGGCATAGGCCGATGTAAGCTCCTCTACGCGGTTTTCCAGCACCTCGCGGTCCGGTATCACTGCACTTTGGGGAGAAGCCGTGGCGCCGATCTGGCTGCCCTTGGGGCGGGAGTGAAAATAAGCAGTAGATTCTTCAGCAGACACCTTGGTGATCGTCCCCTCAATGCGCACCTGGCGTTCCAGTTCTGCCCAGAAGAATACCATCGCTGCCTGTGGATTCTCCTCCAGCTGGCGTCCCTTGTTGCTGGCATAGTTAGTGTAAAAAACAAAGCCATTGTCGTCAAAGCCTTTGAGCAATAATATACGTGCCGTGGGCTTGCCCGACAAATCCGCCGTCGCCAGTGTCATCACATTTGGCTCGTATAATTGTGCCTCCAGGGCCTCTTTAAACCAATGCCCAAACTGCGCTACCGGGTTTTGGTCAACATCCGCCTCTGCGAGTTGTGCAGAGCGGTAATCTTGTCTCAAATTTTGAATACTTTCTTTAGTCAGCTCCATCTGACAAAAATAGGTTTTAGTTTTTTTAAAATTATCAGTAATTTTCGGAATGATAAGTCGACTGGCACCTTCAGCAGGGAAACTGCTTATTTCTGAACCATTTCTGAATGATCCTAATTTTGCAAGGTCTGTAGTTTTACTGACGGAACACAGTGAAACCGGCACCCTCGGCTTCGTGGTTAACCATCCAAGCCTCCTGATGGTGGATGATCTGATCGCAGATTTCGGTGGCAAAAACTTTCCGGTATTCTATGGTGGCCCCGTAGCAACGGACACGATTCATTTCATCCACCGTTGTCCCGACAGGATCACTGATGGTGAAGAAATCAGCAAGGGCATCTACTGGGGCGGCAATTTTGAAACACTGAAAACGCTGATCGGGCAGGGGGAAGTGTCAAATGAAGAGCTGAAATTCTTTGTAGGTTATTCCGGATGGGGAGAGCAGCAGCTGCAGGATGAAATCGAAGCGAATACCTGGATTGTGTCAGATCAATACGATTCTGATATGCTGTTCTCTGCCGATGAGGAGCAGTTATGGAAGGATGTGATCATCCATCTGGGGCCAAAATACGCCCACATCAGTAATTTCCCGCAAAACCCCAACTTAAATTAGTCATAGTAGTCGGATTGGAATTGAAGCAGGAAAAGGTATTGGAATGGGTTAAGCACCCTGCATAGGATAACCTTTTCAAAAAAAACAAAACTCCTTTATCGATGCCTTATGCTGTTCTTCAGCAGCATACAGCATCGATAAAGGAGTTTGTTTTTTTTAACGTAGTTGCTAGTTAAATATTAAGAAGCGGAATAATTAACCCTCCAGCGTAGCTGCTGACTCTTCAACAGCTTGTCTCAGCTGATCTTTATACTCCTGCATCTGAGCTGCAAGTGATGAATCTGCTGTAGAAAGTATCTGTACCGCCAGTAACCCTGCATTCTTAGCTGCATTCAGTGCAACAGTTGCTACAGGTATCCCATTTGGCATCTGCAAAATTGACAAGATAGAATCCCATCCGTCAATAGAATTGGATGACTTTACAGGAACTCCAATAACAGGAACTACTGTAATTGAAGCTACCATGCCCGGCAAATGCGCTGCACCACCTGCTCCGGCGATAATCACCTTTATCCCTCTGCCAGCAGCTTCTTTGGCATAGGTAAACATTCTCTCTGGCGTGCGGTGTGCAGATACCACCGTCATTTCAAATTCTACTCCAAATCCTTTTAAAATATCAGCCGCATCGTTCATGATATGTAAATCAGACTTGCTGCCCATAATTATTCCTACTTTCACGCTCATTAAGATATTACTTTTAGTGTTTCTTTGATATAGTTTGCTTTTTCAATAGCCGCTTCACGGTTCTGGTCAACGATTGTAACGTGTCCCATTTTTCTGAAAGGCTTCGTATATTTTTTACCATAGAGATGTACGTAGACCCCCTCAATTGCCAGAATCTTCTCCATACCCTGGTATTTTGCCACCCCTTCATGACCTTTCTCACCCAGCAGGTTAATCATTACCGCATTGCTGATCGAACGCGTATCGCCCAATGGCAAGTTAAAGATCGAGCGAAGATGCTGACCAAACTGTGAAACATAATTACCCTCGATCGACTGGTGCCCGCTGTTATGCGGTCTTGGTGCCAGCTCATTTACCAGTATCTCACCATTCCTCGTGATAAACATCTCCACTGCAAGCAGTCCCGTGATGTTCAGCGCAGCAGCAATATTTTTCGCGATCGTCTCGGCACGCTCCTGGATATGATCCGGATAGGTAGAAGGAGAGATCAGGAACTCCACCAGGTTAGCCTCTGCATTAAACTCCATCTCTACGAGTGGGAAAGTCTTCACCTCACCATTTGAGTTCCTTGAAACGATCACCGCAATTTCTTTTTCAAAATCCACGATCTCCTCAATCAGGCAGTGACTTTCAAAAGCACCCTCAAGATCTGCCGCAGAGTTGATCCTCATCACGCCCTTGCCATCATAACCATCCCTGCGCTGTTTCAGCATATAAGGAAATGGAATATGTGAAGTTAGCATATCTTCTTTAGTATTTGCCAGCTGGAAAGGAGCTGTAGGAATATCATTTTCCTTGAAGAACTGTTTCTGAACACCCTTATCCTGGATCAGCCTGATCACCCGCGACTGCGGATATACCAGTTTGCCCTCTTTTTCCAGTTGTTCCAGCGCTTCAATGTTAACTTTTTCAATTTCAATTGTAATTACATCAGCTTTTTTACCGAATTTATAAACTGTATCGTAGTCGGTAATTGAACCACACTCAAAGTAATTCGCAATGTGTTTACAGGGAGCGTCAGTATCAGGATCCAGAACCAGTGTAGTCAGGTTATAATTAATAGCTTCCTGAATTAACATTCTGCCTAATTGTCCCCCGCCTAAGATCCCCAATTTTGAATCACTTATTTGTTTTGCCATATCGATATGAAAAAGTTATGCTTATTTTGCACAAAAATAACAATATAAACGGATTTGATGGATGCAGATGCTATAATAATTGGTGCAGGGGCCTGTGGATTGATGTGTGCGGTGCAGGCCGGATACCTTGGAAAGAAGGTAGTTATACTCGAAAAAGCGAGTAAAGCAGGTGCCAAAATATTAATCTCAGGAGGAGGAAGATGTAATTATACCAATCTGCTTGCCAGTGATGAACAGTTCATTTCCGGGAACAAACATTTTACTAAATCCGCTTTCACACAGTGGACAGTTGCCGATACCATCAGTTTTTTTGAAACTTATGGTATTGAGGGCAGGGAAAAAACCCTGGGACAACTCTTTCCTGCCGACAAGAATGCTAAAGCTATTGTAGATATGTTTACAGCGCTGTGTCATGATCTTGGGCAGGAGATCAAATGCGATACAGATGTTACTGATATCATCAAAGGCGATGAAAGTTATACCGTCGTTTATCAGCGTGCAGGAAAAGAATACTCCTTGAAAGCAGCAAAGGTAGTCATCGCTACCGGCGGACTCCCGATTCCCAAGATGGGTGCCACCGATTTCGCCCTGCGTTTTGCAAGGAAATACGGACTCAACATTGTGGAGACCGCACCTGCACTCGTGCCACTTACCATCACCGGAAAAGATGAAGACTGGTATGCGCAGCTCTCCGGCAATTCTGTATTTGTAGAAATCAGCAATGACA
>Ga0157373_10003719_pt1 | contig 11544 bp, 10 predicted proteins | sample C65metaG_FD_113460 | JGI IMG/M metagenome (GOLD analysis project Ga0157373, IMG submission 113460) | Corn rhizosphere microbial communities from Kellogg Biological Station, Michigan, USA - C6-5 metaG | ecosystem: Host-associated > Plants > Roots > Rhizosphere > Soil | place: USA: Michigan...
AAGGCGGTGATGAGCGAGCTTAGCGACGGCTTCCTGTGCCTGCCCGGCGGCATCGGCACGCTCGACGAGCTGTTCGAGGCGTGGAGCGAGAATGCGCTCGGCTTCCACAAGAAGCCCTTCTGCTTGCTCAACGTCGACGGCTATTGGGACGGGCTGATCGAGTTCATCGACCATGCGACCGAATCCGGCTTCATGTCGGAGCGGCGACGCCGGCAGCTGCTGGTCGCCGAGACCCCTGAAGAGGCATTGAAATTGCTGGACGACGCCGCCGCAGCCGCTACGCAAGGCATGGTCTGGTAGGGCGGGGAGAGCCTGTACAGTGCTGAATCAGAGATTGCTCGGCATCGCCGGGATCGCCGCCATTCTTGCGCTCGCCTGGCTCCTTTCGGCTAACCGCAAGGCAATCAGGCTGCGGGTCGTCGGCGCCGCGTTCGCGCTTCAGGCGGCGATCGCCTTGTTCGTGTTCAAGACCGATATCGGCGTTGCAACGATCAAGACCCTATCCTTTGGAGTCGCCAACCTGCTCGGTTATGCGAACAAGGGCACCGAGTTCCTGTTCGGCCCGGCCGATAAGAATCCGCTGGCAAACACCTTCGCCATCGCCGCGCTGCCGGTGATCATCTTCTTCGCCAGCCTCGTCGCGATCCTTTACTATCTCGGCATCATGCAGCGGATCGTGCGCTGGGTGGGCGGGGCGATCGGCTGGGTCACGGGGATCAGCCGCGTCGAATCGCTAAGCGCGGCGGCCAACATCTTCGTCGGGCAATCCGAATCGCCGCTGGTCGTCCGGCCCTATCTCGCCGCGCTGCCGCCGTCGCGGCTGTTCACGGTGATGACGGTCGGGATGGCCGGAGTCGCCGGAACCATCCTCGCCGCCTACGCCAGCCTGCTTGGCGAGCGCTATCTGCCCTATTTGCTCGCCGCGGCCTTCATGTCGGCGCCGGGCGGAATCCTGATGGCCAAGATGATCATGCCCGACGATCCCCAGGACACCGACGCCCTCGAGGACCAGAAGGTGGAGGTCGCCGAGACGTTCGAGGAAGGCGTCAAGCCCGCCAACATCATCATGGCCGCCGCCCAGGGCGCGCAGACCGGCGTCAAGCTCGCGGTCGCGGTCGGCGCGATGGTGCTGGCGTTCGTCGCCCTGGTCGCGCTCGCCAACGGTCTCCTCGGCGGGCTCGGCAACATGGTCGGGGTTCCCGACCTCAGCTTCCAGCGCCTGGTCGGCTATGTGTTCGCGCCCTTCATGTTCCTGATCGGCATCCCGTGGAAGGAAGCGCTGACCGCGGGCGGGCTGTTCGGCACCAAGCTGGTCCTCAACGAGTTCGTCGCCTTCATCGACCTCGGTCAGATGGGGCCCGCCGTCCTGTCCGACCGCAGCCGGGCGATCGTCACCTTCGCACTGTGCGGCTTCGCCAATTTCAGCTCGATCGCCATCCAGATGGCGGTCACCGGCGGCCTCGCGCCCAATCAGCGGCCGGTGATCGCGAGGCTCGGCCTCCGCGCGCTGCTCGCCGGCTCGCTCGCCAATTTGATGAGCGCAGCGCTGGCGGGACTGATGATTTGACGGCCCCAGCAGGCCGTCACCCTGAACTTTCAGGGTCCATTCCTCCACCCCACACCGTGCTTCGCGTAAATGGATGCTGAAACAAGTTCAGCATGACGGTATGAGAGTCCCATGGCCACGATCACCGACGACCACGTTGCGTCCGTTTCCCTGAAGGACGCCGACCGCGACCCCGACGGCTTCGCGCAGAAACTCGGGCGCAGCTTCGAGGAATATGGCTTCGCCATCATCGCCGACCATGGCATCCCCGACGCTCTGATCCAGCGCGCCGAGGACCAGGCGAAGGCGTTCTTCGCGCTGCCCGACGCGACCAAGCGTCGCTATCACATCGAGGGCGGCGGCGGGGCGCGCGGCTACACGCCGTTCGGGATCGAGACTGCCAAGGGCGCGACCGCCTTCGACCTTAAGGAGTTTTGGCACGTCGGCCGCGAGCTGGCGCATGGCCACCCGTTCCGCGACCACATGCCCGACAATGTCTGGCCGACCGAGCTGGCGGGCTTCCGCGACACGTTCGAGGAATTGTTCGCGACCTTCGACCGCACCGGCCTCAAAATCCTCAAGGCCATCGCCCGCTTCCTGCGCATTGACGAGGATTATTTCATAGACACCGTGCGCGACGGCAATTCCGTCATGCGCCTGCTCCATTACCCGCCGATCCAGGGCGAGCCGGGCAGCAACGTCCGCGCCGGGGCGCATGAGGACATCAACACCATCACCCTGCTGCTCGGCGCCGAGGAAGCGGGCCTCGAGCTGCTGACCAAGGACGGGCGCTGGATTCCCGTCTCGCCCGAGCCCGGCGAGCTGGTGGTCAACATCGGCGACATGCTGCAGCGGCTGACCAACGGGAAGCTGCGCTCGACCACCCACCGCGTCGTCAACCCGCCGCCCGAGCGGCGTGGCAAGTCGCGCTACTCGATGCCCTTCTTCCTTCACTTCCGGTCGGACTTCCTGATCGAGCCGCTGCCCGGAACGGTGCCGGTCGGCGAGCAGCCCAAATGGCCGCCGATCACCGCCAACGACTACCTCCAGGAGCGGCTGCGCGAGATCAAGCTGAAGTAGGCTCGGTTCGGCCGGGGAGCGGCCAACCGCCGCTGATTGTCCGGCACATTACATTTTGTTACGCCGACGAGACGGATCGCTCAGGCTCCGACAGAGCCGATGGGGGTGCGGTCGTATCGCTGCCGTCCCGCGTCCGAGGGGTCGAGCTCCGCTCAAGCCGGTAATGTCGATCGGCCGACAGGGGGAGTATTGATCATGATCAAGCTCGGAACGCTGGGCAGCAGCGCTGCCGTCATCGCGCTCGCGCTGGGCGCACCGACGGTGAGCATCGTCGTCGCACCGCAGCCGGCACGTGCGGACGAGTGCATTCTCGATTCCAACAACAACGGCGTCGCCGATGCCGCGGGTACCGACGGCGGCGCCAGTTCCGCCGGCGTCGACGATCGCCTCGCCTGCGGCGTCGGTGCCACGGCCTCGACGACCGGCGCAGTCGCGGTCGGTCACAATTCCACGGCCAGCCAGACGGACGCAATTTCCATCGGCAACGAGAGCGATGCGGTCGGCACATCGTCGATCGCGATCGGCGGCGACAGCAACGACGGCGACATCAACGGCGCGCAGGCGAGCGGCAACTTCGCGACTGCGGTCGGCGCCGACGCGACAGCGTCGGGGAGCAACTCGACGTCCCTCGGCGAACGTGCCGACGCGACTGGGACCAGCTCGACCGCGCTCGGCACCGAAGCGGCCGCGAGCGGGAGCAGCTCGCTGGCGGTAGGTGTGTCATCCACAGCGACCCAGACCAGCGCGACGGCCCCGCGGAAGCGGAGGTGGGGAGGGGGACCATTTCCCGCAGAGGAAATGGTGGTGGGGTAGAAGGCGGCAGCACCAGTTACCCCACCACCATGCTGCGCATGGTCCCCCTCCCCGGCCTTCGGCCAGGGACGAACTTCCCGCCACTTCCCCGGCGCGGCAGAGTCGGCTTATGCTGCGAAGCCGCGAGGGAGGGCTTTCGAAGTGATCGACCGCGTAACAGGCTTGTTCGTCGCGCTGGGGCTGGTTGCGGCTACCGCCGTGGCCGCTCCCCCGGCCGGCAAGGCGCCGGCGACGTCGGCCGCCGTGCCCGTGCCCCGCGCCGACTTCATCCGCACCATGGACGGCGAGTTCGCCAAGATGGATGCGGACCACAACAAGATCGTTACGAGGGCCGAGATCGAACAATATGAGCAGGCCGCTAACCTGCTCAAGGCGCGCGCCGCGGCCCGGGCCCTGTTCGTCAGCCTGGACACGGACAAGAACGGCCAGCTGAGCGCGGCCGAGTTCGACCGAATGGTCGTTACGCCGCGGCCGGCGGGCGCCGGTCCAGTCCTTGCCGAGGCCGACCTCAACAAGGACGGCCGGATCACGCTGGTCGAATTTCGCACCGCCAAGCTCGCCAACTTCGACCGCATGGACGCCGACAAGGACGGCGTGGTCAGCGTTGCCGAGATGCGGGCCGCCGGACTGGTCAAATGAGCAGCTAGATCACCGAGAAATCCGTGGCCGCTACCGTCGGTGCGTTGTTCAGGTGAGCGAACAGCACCGCCGCTCCGGCCCCGCTCCCGTCGGCATCGTAGAACAGATTGCCGGTGGCGGGATCGTAGATGATTCGGTCGTCGGCCTCACTCGCCGCCGTGCCGGTGGCGAACGCCTCGGGGTCGAGGTCGCCGGGCGGCAGCGCGGTGAAGATCGCATCGTCGAGCGCGATCGTGTCGATCCCGGACTCGAAGTCGACGATCGTGTCGACATTGTCGCCGCCGAGCGCAGTGGTGAACGCAAAGGTGTCCGCCCCGCCGAGGCCGATCAGCGTATCCGCTCCGCCTTTGCCGTCGAGCACATTGCTGCCGAAGTTGCCGATCAGCCGTTGCCCACCGCCGAACTCGTTGCCGGTGATGTCGATGTCCTCGTCGCCATACTGCCAGACGGTGGAAAGGATCTCGACCTGGGCGCCGGCGTTCAGCACATAATCGGTGCTGGTGTAGAGAGTGTCGGCAAAACCTTGACCGTTGGCGAGCTCGACGATCGTTTCGCGCCCGTCGCTGATGTAATAGACGTCGTTGCCGAATCCCCCGATCAGCGTATCGGCGCCGCCGCCACTACGCAGCTGGTCATCGCCGCTACTTCCAATGATCGTCTGATCGAGCTCGTTGCCGCTGATCGAGATAGGGCCGCCTGCAAAGGATGGAGCGGTCAGCACCTCGATCGAGATGCCCGCGGCCAACGCGTAGAACGGCGTCTGGACTTCGACCCTGTCAAATCCCTCGCCCGCAAGCTCCGTGATCTGATCGAACCGCGAGCGAACGACATAGTTGTCGTCACCCGTTCCTCCGACCAGGATGTTATTGTTGTTGCCGCCGATGAGCGTGTCATTGCCGCTGCCGCCGAATAAAATGTCGTCGGAATCGCCGCCGTCGAGCATGTCGTCGCCGTCGCCGCCGAGCAATGTGTCTTCGCCGAAGGAACCCCGGAGCGTATCGCTTCCTCCGCTCCCGACGAGATAGTCGTTGCCGTCGCCGCCCGAGAGGATGTTGTCGCCATCATTTCCGTAGATGCTGATGGGACGAAACCTGGGGCCGCGCAGGGCGATGTCCGCCGTGCCCTCTGCGGCGACGAGGACTTCGACCTGGTCGGTCGCGGACACCGCATAGCTCGTGTGAGCCAGCACCACATCGTTGCCCTCGTTCGAGCTCTCGAAAATCGAGTCCAGGGCGAACAGCCGCGAAATCGACAGAATTTGGTCCTGGAAGTTTCCCCCGCCCGTATTAACTCGGACTAGGATGTTCTCGCCGTCGCCAAGGTCGAGGATCGTGCCGGAAGTTGGAAAGTCGCCGCCTTCGACCCGGACCGTGTCGCCCACCGCGAGGTCGATCGTGTAGGTGTCGTTGCCGGCACCGCCCAGCATGACGTCGGTGCCGCCGCCGCCGATGATATAGTCGTTGCCTTCGAGCCCGACGAGATAGTCGTTGCCGCCCCCTCCGTTGATCATGTTGTCGCCGGCGTTACCGTAGATGCTGTTGGGGATTTCGTTCCCGATCAGCGTCAACGCCGCTGTGCTGGCGGCGTCGTTGGTCCGCAGCGTCTCGACCCAGGCTCCGGCGATCAGTCCGTAGCTGACGCTGGTGATGACTTCGTCGTCGCCGTCGCCCGGAACTTCGGCAATCCGAACGAGCGGATCGTTGATCAGATAGGTGTCATTGCCGCTGAGGCCGGCCAGATAGTCCGCGCCGCCGCCGCCATCGAGGATGTTGTTCCCGGCATTGCCGTAGATGCTCTGCGCGAGCCCGTTTCCGGTGAGGTTGATCGCCTGCGTGCCGGCCGCGTCGATCGTCGTCATCGTCTCGACGGAAACACCCGCGCCGAGCGTATAACTGACTCGGGAGACGACTGTGTCGTTTCCTTCGCCGGCATCCTCGATGACGATGTCGCCGGCGTCCTCGACCACGTGGACGTCGTCGCCCGGTCCGCCGTCGGTCGTATCGTTCCCGCCGCGGCCAATCAGCGTATCGTTTCCGTCAAGGCCTTCGATCAGGTCGTCGCCGGACGTTCCGATCAGCGTATCGTTGCCCGATGTTCCGGTGATGGTCGGCATGGCTCACTCCGTTACAAAGCCCGCCCCGGATGATCCGGTTTTAGGTCATTGCTTTCGCCGCACAAGCCTCAACTCTCGCGCGATCACCATCCATTCCGGATCAGTCCTGGCTCGCCAGCGGGCCCCGGCTGATTCATCACTGCGCTTTGGCTCGTGTCGGGGGGCACGCAATGGCCAGCAAGGATGCACAAGGCGCGCAGCCGCACGGCTTCACCGGCCGCCGGACCGAGCGGGTGGCGGTTAACGCCGAGGTCGCGCTGCGCCGCTCGGGGCAGCTCACCTACCGCGTGCGCGTATTCGACGCCTCGCCGCTCGGCTGCCGGCTCGAGTTCGTCGAGCGCCCGCAGCTCGAGGAGCGGGTGTGGGTCAAGTTCGACCGGCTCGACCCGCTCGAAGGGATCGTCTGCTGGGTCGATGGTTTTTACGCTGGGATCGAGTTCGCGAACCCCATGCACCCGGCCGTTTTCGAGGCGTTGGTCCCGAGGCTCGCCTAGACCGGTTCCGACTCGCCCAGGTTCGCCGGACCGAAGCCGTGCGGAATCAGCTCGGCGATGGTGAAGCGCTCGACCCGGCTGCCGTCGCCGCTGGCGCCCAGGATCTCGACGTCGCCTTTGCTGAGCTGCGCCGCCTCGAGGATCGCCTGGCGGCAGCCGCCGCACGGCGTGCAGACGATCGGGCCGCTTCCGCCGACGACCGCCAGCCGCGCCACACGGTCTAGGCCGAAGGCGTGCTGGGCGGCGCTCAGCGCGCTCTGCTCGGCACAGATGCCGAGCCGGTAGCAGGCGTTCTCCATGTTCGCCCCGGTGACGACCTCGCCGTCGACCGATTCGACCGCGCAGCCGACGCGGAAGCGCGAATAAGGCGCATAGGCCTTGTGCGCGGCCGAGCGGGCGAGCTGGAGCAGTTCATCTTGAGTCATGCTCTTGTCTTTAGGCGTGGGCAGGCGCCATGCGCTAGACAGTCGAATCCCGGGGCGAACACCATGAGATCGAGAGTCCTGCTTATCGCCGCGGCCGCCATGGCCGTCCTCCCCTCACCCGCTCTGGCCTGGGGCAAGACCGGCCACCGGGTCGTGGCCGCGATCGCCGACACCCAATTGTCCGGGCTGGCGCGGGCGCACATTCGCCAGCTTCTCGGCGGTGCGGAGAGTCTCGACGAGGCCGCAACCTGGCCCGACGACATGCGCTCGGCCCCGGAGCCGTTCTGGCAGAAGACCGCGACCCCGTGGCATTACGTGACGCTCGACGGGATCACCTACGACCATGCCCCGCCCGAAGGCGACGCGCTCGAGGCGCTCGGTCGCTTCCGGCGCACGCTCGAGGACCCGGGCGCGAGCCTTGCCGACAAGCAGCTCGCGCTGCGCTTCATCGTCCACCTGGTCGGCGACCTCCACCAGCCCCTCCACGTCGGCAAATGCTGCGACCGCGGCGGCAATGACGTGAAGGTCAGCTGGTTCGGCAAGCCGACCAACCTTCACGCGGTGTGGGATTCGGCGATGGTCGACGACGAGCAATATTCCTACACGGAGCTCGCCGCGAAGCTCGTCCGGCACACGAGCGAGGCGGACGTCGTCAAATGGTGGGACGTCAACCCGCGCGACTGGATCAGCGAGAGCGCCCAGTATCGCGAGGAAATTTACGCCAACATCCCGCCGCCGAAGAGGGTCGAGGGCAAGCCGAAGAAGGGCGAAAGGCCCCTGCCCGACCTGTCCTACGGCTATGTCTACAAATTCACTCCGCTGATGGAGCAGCGGCTCCAACAGGCCGGAGTCCGGCTCGCGGCCTATCTCAACGACATCTACTCGCGGCCGCAGCCGGTCGCAGGAGGTACTGCGCAGCGATGATCCGTGCGGGAGTCGCCGCAGTCGCGGCCCTGAGCCTTGCCGGTTGCTCCGTCCAGCGTCCGACGCCGGTGACCGCTCCAGCGGCGCCCATCGAGGTCCAGCTGCTCGCCTTCAACGACTTCCACGGCAACATCGAGACTCCGCCGCCGGTCGAAGTGACGGAGGCGGACGGGAGCAAGCGCAAGATCGTCAGCGGCGGGGCGGCGCACCTCGCGGCGGCGCTTGCGGGCCTTCGCGACGGGCATCCCAACACGGTCACCGTCTCCGCCGGCGATACGATCGGCGCCTCCCCGCTGATTTCGGCCAACTATCTCGACGAGCCGACGATCGAGGCGATGAACCTGCTCGGGCTCGAGTTCAATTCCGTCGGCAATCACGAGTTCGACCGCGGCAGCGAGGAACTGAAGCGGATGCAGGCCGGCGGCTGCGCGCAATACACCCGCCGCGTCCCGTGCGCGGTCGAGCGGTTCGGTGGGGCCCGTTTTCGCTACCTCGCGGCAAACGTGATCCAGTCGGACGGATCGACGATCTTCCCGGCGACTGCGCTGAAGCGGTTCGACACGCCTGCCGGGACGATCACCATCGGCTTCATCGGCATGACGTTGAAAGGTACCGGCAGCATCGTGACGCCGTCCGGGGTCAGGGGCCTGACCTTCGCTGACGAGGCGGCGACCGCGAATGCGCTGGCGCCCAAGCTCAAGGCGGAGGGCGCCGACGCGATCGTGCTCCTGATCCACCAGGGCGGGAGGACGCCGCAATTCACGGTCGGCAACGGCTGCGACCAGTTCACTGGCGAGATTTCGCCGATCGTCGAGCGGCTCGACCCGGCGATCACGACCATCGTCTCCGGCCACACCCACTGGGCCTATATCTGCCGCTCGACGCCCGACGCCGGTGCCGGCCGGCTGCTCACCAGCGCCGGCAAGTACGGCTATTTCGTCACGGACCTCACGCTCGCCTTCGATCGCGCCACCCACCGCCTGGTCCGCCAGGACGCGCACAACGTCGTCGTCGGCAATGGCGAACGCGGCGAGGACGCGGCCGAGAATGCCCTGGTCGCGCGCTACGCGACGGCGGTGGCGCCAATCGCTAATCGTGTGATCGGCCGGCTGGCCGCTGCGGCACCCAACGATGTCGACGATTTCGAGAGCCCGGCCGCCGACCTGGTCGCCGATTCGATGCTCGCCGCGACCAGTGCGCCGGAGAATGGCGGCGCGCAGCTGGCGCTGGTCAATGCGACGGGGGTTCGGGTCAGCCTGCCGGCCGGCGACATCAAATATGACCAGGCGTTCGCGATGATGCCCTTCGGCAACAATCTCGTGGTGATGACCCTGACCGGTGAGCAGCTGGATGCCATCCTCGAGCAGCAATATCGCAACGACCTCAAAACCCCCGGATCGAGGCCGAGGGGGCTCGCCTGCTCGGCCGGCTGCACCTATCGGCTGGACATGAAAAGGCCGTCCGGGGACCGGGTTTCGGACGTGCGGCTGAACGGCAAGCCGATTGATGCCGCTGAGCACTACCGCGTCGCGGCGAGCAATTTCCTCGCCTCTGGCGGGGACGGCCTCACCGGGTTCACCGCGGGTACCGAGATCACGGACAAGGGCATCGTCGACCTCGATGCGCTGGTCGCGTGGATCGCCGGCGGTCAGGCCCCGCCCGCCCCCGATCGAATCCGCTATACCGGGCCCTAACGCAGCGGCGGCTCGTCGAAGCTGCGCAGCTTGCGCGAGTGGAGCCCGTCGCCCTCGCGCTTGAGCAGCGTCAGGGTCTCGATGCCGATGCGCAAATGCTGGCTGATCGCCCGCTCGTAGAAAGCATTGGCTTGGCCGGGAAGCTTGAGCTCGCCGTGGAGCGGCTTGTCCGACACGCACAGCAGGGTCCCGTAGGGCACCCGGAACCGATAGCCCTGGGCGGCGACGGTCGCCGATTCCATGTCGATCGCCACTGCCCGGCTCTGGTTGAAGCGGCGCGAGGAGGCGGTGTAGCGAAGCTCCCAATTGCGGTCGTCGGTGGTGACCACCGTCCCGGTGCGGAGACGCCGCTTGAGGTCGTCCTCGTCCTCGCCGGTGACCATCATCGCCGCCTCGAACAGCGCCTTTTGGACCTCGGCGATCGCCGGGACCGGGATTTCCGGCGGAAGGACGTCGTCGAGCAGATGGTCGTCGCGCAAGTAAGCGTGGGCGAGAACATAGTCGCCGATCGTCTGGCTCGGCCGCAGGCCGCCGCAATGACCGATCATCAGCCACACCTCGGGCCGAAGCACCGCGATATGATCGCAGATCGTCTTCGCATTGGACGGGCCGACGCCGATGTTGACGAGGGTGATCCCGCCGCGGCCTTCGGCCATCAGATGGTAGGCCGGCATCTGGTGCCGGCGCCAGCGACCGGCGGCGATCTCGGCCTCGGCATTGGTCAACTCGCCCGGCTCGTACAGTGCGCCGGGGACCGAGAAGGCCTGGTACGGACTGTCCTTGCGACGCAGCGCGTCGACCGCGAAGGCGACGAACTCGTCGACGTAGCGGACGTAGTTGGTGAACAGCACGAAATGCTGAAAATGTTCCGCTGGTGTGCCGGTGTAGTGCCTGAGCCGAGCCAGGCTGAAGTCGGTTCGCGGCGCGTCGAACAATGCCAGCGGGCGGCACTCGGGGACGGTGTCCATGCGGTTGCCGTCGGCGACCTCGTCACCGATGTGAACCAGCTCGTTCGACGGGAACCAGCGCGACAGCTCGGTCGTGCTAACTCCACCGATCTCGATCCCGCTTTCGTCGATCACGTAGGGATAGGGAATTTCGCTCGCCGACCGCCCGACCGCGATCTCCACTCCATAATCGTCGATGAGGTGCTGGAGCTGGACGGTGAGATAGTCGCGGAACAGCTCGGGGCGAGCGATGCTGCTTGCGTAGCAACCCGCTTCGTTGAGCCGGGCGAACGCACGCACCGGCGCGGTTGCCGGACGCGGTGCGGTCGGATGATAGTCGATCCTAAGCTCGGGATAGGCGAAGCGACCTGCGGCGCGCTCCTTCGGATCGGGCAACTCGCCCCGCTCGAGATAGGCGGTCAGCGATTCGCGGAGGTTGGCGACCGATTCATCGAAGATGGCGCCAAGCTGCGCGACGATCGCCTGGACGGATTGGGTCTTTAACATGAGCGATGATTGCAGCGACGAGGCCGCGGACGCAAGCGGGCGACGCGCTCGCCGGAGGTGGCGACGAAGCAACCGGTGCGCCGGATTGCCTCGTCCCCCGTCGTTACTTGCCCCCGCGAGTCTTGCGCCGCTTGGTGCCAAGTCCGATCGACTTGGCAAGGGTCCGGCGCTGCTCGGCGTAATTGGGAGCGACCATCGGATAATCCGCTGCAAGGCCCCATTTCTGCCGGTACTGGTCCGGAGTCATGTTGTAGTGGGTCATCAGGTGCCGCTTGAGCATCTTCAGCCGCTTACCGTCCTCGAGGCAGACGATATAGTCGGGCTTGACCGACGAGCGGATCGGCACCTTGGGCTCCGGCTTC
>Ga0157373_10003729_pt1 | contig 11529 bp, 8 predicted proteins | sample C65metaG_FD_113460 | JGI IMG/M metagenome (GOLD analysis project Ga0157373, IMG submission 113460) | Corn rhizosphere microbial communities from Kellogg Biological Station, Michigan, USA - C6-5 metaG | ecosystem: Host-associated > Plants > Roots > Rhizosphere > Soil | place: USA: Michigan...
AGTTTGAAGGCTGTTATCACGGACACGGCGATAGTTTGCTGGTGAAGGCCGGCTCGGGTGTCGCAACACTCGGACTGCCTGATAGTCCCGGCGTCCCAGCAGCACTCGCGGCAAAGACGATTACGGTTCCCTTCAACAACGCCGTCGCGCTCGAGCAGGCGTTCGCTGAACACGCGGACATTGCCGCTGTGATCATTGAACCTGTTGTCGGCAACATGGGCTGTGTTCCTCCGCGCGCGGGATATCTCGAAGCGGTGCGCAAACTGACTCGCGATCATGGAGCGCTGCTGATCTTCGACGAAGTGATGACGGGGTTCCGCGTTGCGCGTGGAGGCGCGCAGGAGCTTTACGGCATTAAACCTGACATCACGACGCTCGGAAAGATCATCGGCGGAGGTTTGCCGGTGGGCGCCTATGGCGGCAGCCGCGAAATGATGGACCACATCGCGCCAGTGGGCCCAATCTATCAAGCCGGAACGTTATCCGGAAATCCCCTTTCGATGACCGCTGGCCTCGTGACGCTGCGACGGCTACGCGACAAATCAGTTTATGAACGGCTTGAAACGTCGACACAAAAACTCTGTCAAGGATTAGCAGCAGCGGCGCGCGAAGCGGGTGTTACCACCTTCACGAACCGTGTGGGTTCGATGTGGACCAGCTTCTTTACCGTTGAGCCAGTGGTCGATTGGGATACTGCAAACAAATCTGACCGGCAACGCTACGGTAAGTTCTTTCACGCGATGCTGAACGAAGGCGTTTATCTCGCGCCATCACAGTTCGAAGCGGGATTTGTGAGCCTGGCCCACACGGACGAAATCATCGATAAGACAATCGAAGCGGCCAGGAACAGTTTTGTGCGTTTGTGAACTAGACGGGCAGGTCGATACTGAACTTTGATCCACTTCCGGGTTCGCTCGCGACGTTGATTCGCCCGCCGTGCTGCTCGACGATCTGCTTCACGATCGCCAACCCGAGGCCAGTCCCGCGTTTCTTCGTCGAAAAGAATGGTTCAAAAATCCGGTCGCGCGTCGCTTTATCCATGCCTTTTCCTTCATCCTGGATCGTAATGCGCGCGTACATCCGCGGCGGCTGCCCGTCGCCGTTCGACTCGGACGGCAGCAGTTCAGTCGAAATCTTGACCGCGGAATTCTCCTGGCTCGCATCGACGGCGTTCGCAATCACATTCACGAACACCTGCCGCAGTTGTAATGGATCCCACTGGCCCACAATCGCCCTGCGCGCGAAACTCCGTTCGACAGTCGCATTTTTCTCTCGAATTCTCTCACTGACGAGATCGATGCTGCGTTCGAGCGATTCATGCAGATCGACAGTCGAACGTTCCAGCTCTTTCTGTCGTGAAAACTGTGTGACGTCGACGACGAGTTTATTCAGGTGACTGATGCCGCGTTCGACGAGCTCGATCGTGTTCAGCGCATCGGGATCATTCACGCTGTCGCGCAACATCGAAACGCCGAGACGAATGCTGCCAAGTGGATTGCGAATCTCGTGCGCGACCTGCGTCGTCGCCTGTCCGACTGCTGCCAGCGATTCGCTTCGGCGTAACGTGCGCTCAGATTCGGCAGCTTCCGTGGCGTCGACGAGCGTCACGATCTGACCGCGATTACCGTCGATGGCGAGCGGTGATGAATAAACGTCGAACGATTTTTCTTCTTCGCCGACCCTCGCGATCATGCGACCGTGATACGTTGCCTTCGTGACGCGAATCGACGTCACTGTTTCCAGCATATACATCGCGTCATCCGACCCAAGTTTTTCGAGTACCGAAGCACCAATGCTCGCGTTTGGAAAAATCGTGAAGAAGGCGGCATTCGCACTGCGGATCCGATCGTCTTCATCGATCGCCGCGACGGCACTCACCATTCCTTCGAGTAATTGCGTCGTGAAAGTACGCTCACGTCGTGTTTCCAACACACTGCGCCGCATATCCCGAAAGTGTCGCTGCACTTGCCAAATTGTCCCGGTTGCGACTAAGGCGCCAACAAGAAGCGCAATCCAGATCCAGGTTCGAATTGTTTGCTTCGCAGTACTGTGAGCCGTGGCCATCTCATCCCCGACCGCCTGATACCTGGCCTCCATCTTGGGCAACACCTTATTGAAGCTTTCCTCGACTCTAGCAAACTGACCAAACCCTTTCTGATTAAACTCCCGTCGATCACGGGTCACTTCAATGTACGACTGAACATTCTGTGTGAGCTTATTCCAATCAACGTTATCTTGTTCGCCCGGTGGCGGCTCTCCCAGATCATCGAGTGCCGTCTTTGCTCTGTCCCTCGCCTGATCCAGTTTCACGTCAAACGGCGGCGTCAGTTCCTTTCGGGATTCGGCAGCGTCTCGGATACGCGCCTCGTTGTTCAATTCCGTAAGCTTAAGTCGCAGGTTTAATAGACGACTTATTCGAGCAGAATATGCCTGCGTGCGCATGCGAGCATCGGATGCAACGTCATCCAGTTTGGTCGCACTGCGCAAACCCAGGGCCGCAATGACTGCGAGTAACAGCAGGAAACCGACAATCAAAGGCATGAGAGCCGGTGCAAATCCAGTAAGCCGCTCAGGCGACTTCGTCGAACGACGTCTTCTCCGGTAAACCACTCCTAATTCTTTTTGTGGCGGGCGTTTCATAATCCTTACGGCTTCGCGTCCATCCAATTGTCGCCCACACCAACGTCAGCTACAAGCGGTACGTCGAGTGAAACAGCAGTTTCCATCTCGTGCTTCAGTATCTTACTTACCTGATCCACTTCCTTCTCCGGCACTTCCACCAACAATTCATCGTGCACCTGCATCAGCAACCGCGACTCGAGCCGCGCGCGTTTGAACTCTTCATCAACCTTCAGCATCGCGATCTTCACGATGTCACTTGCCGTTCCCTGAATCGGCATGTTTATCGCCTCGCGCTCCGCCGCCTTGCGAATGTTCGCATTCCGATCCGCGATACCCACCAGCGGTCGAATACGTCCATAAATCGATCGCACGTAACCATGCTCGCGCGCGCGGATCGGCACCTCTTCCATGTACCGCCGCACGCCCTTGTACGTGTTGTAGTAATCTTCGATGACTTTCTTCGCTTCCTGACGCGAAATTCCGACGCGCTGCGACAATCCCCACGGCTCTATCGCATAAGCAATCGCAAAATTGACGATCTTCGCAAACCTTCGCGCTTCTCTCAGCTCTTCATCGGTTTTTGCGCCGAAGACAAGCCGCGCCGTGCGCGCGTGAATATCTTCGCCCTTCTGAAATGCTTCGAGCATCACGGGATCCTGAGTGATGTGGGCCAATAGTCGCAACTCGAGTTGCGAGTAGTCAGCGGAAATGATCTTGTGTCCTTTCTCTGCCACGAAAGCACGACGTATGCGGCGCCCCATCTCGCTGCGAATCGGAATGTTCTGAAGATTCGGATCGCTCGAAGAGAGTCGTCCTGTCGCGGCGACGGTCTGATTGAGCTGGCAATGAATTCGTCCATCGGTTGCGATCTGTTGCGGCAGCGCATCTGTGTACACGCTCTTCAGCTTGTCAAGTTCGCGATAATCGATAATCAAGCGTGGCAACTCAAACTGCTGCGCCAACTCTTCGAGCACGGCTTTACTTGTCGAGACGCGCCCCGTCGAAGTTTTCCTGCCGATGTCGATGTGCAGCTCGGAAAGGACTTCGCCAACCTGCTTTGGAGAACCGATGTTGAATTCGCGTCCGGCGAGTTGATAAATCTGGACCGTCAGTTTGTGAAGCTCCTGACCAATGTAATTCGAAAGATCGGCGAGCACCTTCGGGTCGACTTTCAACCCAGCGCGCTCCATGCGATACAGCAACGGCGCCAACGGAAGTTCGACTTTCGAATAGATCGTCTCCAGATTCTTCTCGAGAACTCGCGTGCGCAATGCATGAGCGGTTTGCGCAGTCAGGTCAGCAGCCGTAACAGTTTGCCACGCGGTGTCAGGCCAATTCGCCGCCGGCGTACTGTTGATTTCCACTCCGAGTGCTTCGCGTGCGAGATCTGAGAGCTCGTACTTGCTGCGATTCGGATCGAGAAGATACGCGGCGAGGAACGTATCGTCTTTTACACCTTCCAACGTGATGTCGAATCGATCGAGCAATCCAACTGCGCGCTTCAAGTCGTGAACAGACTTTTCGATCAACCCGTTCGACAACACTTCACGCAACGCAGCCATCGCCGCATCGGTTCCGCCTGTAAACTTTTCGAGATCGACGTAAGCAGCTACGCCGGGTTTCGTCGCAAATGCAATTCCGCGTGTCGCCTGAAGTTCGGTGAAACATTCCTGCTGGCCTGTTCCAGCGGGCGTCGCATCAGCCACTGCAACGCCGACGCTCTCTGCGTCGAATAACGTTTGCACGACTTCGTCGAGATCGCTTTTCTTCTGAACGATCCGGTAGTTGCGTGCGGCCTCAGCCGTCGCCGGTCGCTCGACTGCCGCATCGGCGTAGTCCTTCGTGAGATTCACGAACTCGAGTTCCTTAAACAATTGGTAAGCAGCACTGCGATCCGGAGGCCGGGTTTTGATCTCGTCGAGATTTAAAGGCATGTCGAGATCGATTCGGATCCGCGCCAGCTCACGCGACTGTCGTATCAACTCGGCGTTGTCGCGCAACGACTCGCGATAAGTTTTGTGCTTGACTGATTCCCAACCGGCGAGCGCGGCTTCAATCGATCCGAACTGCTGAATGATCTGCACCGCTCCCTTCGACCCGATGCCGGGCGCGCCCGGAATGTTGTCGATCGAATCACCCATCAGCCCAAACAAATCGACGAGCTTGTCGGCAGGTACGCCAAACTTGTGTTCGACCCACGCTTCATCGCACCACTCGACCGGCGGCACGGGCTCTTTGCGCTTCGCGACCTGCGAGTTCTGTCGCATGCAGACGACTAACGGATCGCGCACGAGCTGGCACATGTCTTTGTCGTTCGACACGATTACCGCCTGCATTCCTTTCTCAGCGACCTGCGTCGCGAGTGTGCCAATCACGTCATCAGCTTCGTAGCCCGGGAAATTGATCACTGGAATGTTCAGCGCTTCGCAGAGCCGGAGGATATAAGGCATCTGCTTGGCGAGATCGTCGGGCATCGCCACACGGTTGGCCTTGTAGTCTGCAAAAGTCTCGTGGCGAAACGTCTTCTCACGAGATTCGAAGATGGCGGCAATGTAATCAGGCTTCTCTTCACGCAACAGCTTCAGCAGCATGTTTGTAAAAATGTAAGCCGCTTGCGTTACGAAGCCCTGCGAAGTGGCGAGTGGCGCGACGCGGTTCTGCATCGGCGCGAAAAACGCCCGAAAGATATGCGACATCGAGTCGATTAAGAAGACACGTTCCGTGGCAGGCATGTGAGGAGATCATACTAAAATCCGGTAAATCCTGTCTCAGGCGAGGAAGTTTTAACCACAGAGGCACAGAGACACAGAGTTTGCAGAGAGAAATCCCGATTTACGGCACTACGCTCAATTCACTTACGTGAGCTCTCACGGTTTCACCCAGTGTCTCGAGATTGTAACCACCCTCCAAACACGAAACGAGACGTCCATTGCAACTCGTGTCGGCCCACTGCTTCAGTGCCCTCGTCATATCGATAAAATCTTCATCCATAAGCTGCAACTGCCCCAGCGGATCGCCGAGATGGGAATCAAAGCCCGCGGAGATGATGATCAGGTCAGGTTTGAAGTTTGCAGACATCTCATCCAACGCCGCTTCAAAGCCTCGCTTCTGTTCGACCGCCGGGGTCGCCGCACGAAGTGGCATATTCAGTGTGAAACCCAGCCCGCGGCCCGTTCCCTTCTCGCCGCGCGAGCCGGTGCCCGGATACCACGGATACTGATGCGACGAAAAGAAAAACACGGTTGGATCGTCGTAGAATATTCCCTGTGTGCCGTTGCCGTGATGCACGTCCCAATCAATGATCGCGACTTTCTCGATCTCGGGATACTTCTGTTGCGCGTACCGCGCGGCCACGGCGACGTTGTTGAATAGACAGAACCCCATCGAACGCTCTTCGGTCGCGTGATGTCCCGGTGGCCGCACGGGAACGAAAGCATTCTTCACTTCGCCTGACATGATCATGTCGACAGCCTGACATGGACCACCGGCAGCGCGTTTCGCGGCGTCGAGTGAACGCATTGACACGACCGTGTCGCCGTCCAGATAACCGAGACCCTCGCTCACGACCTTCTCCACGTGTTTGTACAACTGCGGCGAATGAGCGGCCTGGATGTCGCCGCGTGGAGCTTCGCGAGCTTCGACTTCGACCAACCTGGACCAGAGCTCACTATCACCGCGAAGCGCGTTCATCACGACGGTGTAACGCGAAGGATTCTCAGGATGTCCCGGTCCGGTGTCGTGTTCGCGAAAGATTGGATGGTGAATGATTGCAGTCGTCATTTGTGCTTTGTTCTTTGAGCTTTGTTCTTTGCTTGTTCCTGGTACAAAGTACCAAGTACTAAGCACAAAGAACAAAGTCAAGCGTACTACAAACATCCTCGAGTCAAATCTCAGAAGCGTACGATATCGAAACGACCCTGGATAGTCATCATCAGTTTCCTCAGTATTTTCACTTGGGAATACAGTTTGCCAAAGTGCAGATTGAAGACCAAGGTCAGACATCAAGAGTAAGTCTCAAGGAGGAAAGGGCGATGAAGCGATTACTCATCTTAATACTTGTATGGACCTTGCTCGTGCTGACAGGCACGCTCGTCTCAGCAGATGGACAAACACGCGTTAAGCAAAACGAAGTTATCGGCGCGCTCGCGCGCGAAAGTCAATTTGTAATGAATACTCGACACACTGGTTCGAACATAACGGAGGCAAAGTGATGGCATACGATGAAGAACAGGCAAGAAGAAGCCGAGTGGTAGTGGAAACACCAACTGAAAGACGCGAAGTGGTGCATTCACAGTCGGTACGAACGCCGGACAATAACGGTATCTCCGCAGGCATGATCGGCGTACTTGTTGTAGTAGCTATCGCGTTGATAACAATGCTGGTACTTTTCTGGATGAGCCGTCAGCCAACTGACAGCACGGTCACGGCGCAACAGCCGCCGACGGTGATTGAGCAACCAGCAGCACCGGCCCAACAACCTCCAGTGATCATTCAACAACCTGCGCCAGCGACGACTCAACCAGCGCCGATCATCGTCGCTCCACCAGCGGGCGGCGCCACGATGCCGGCTGAAACCGCAAGCGCGAACATCGATTCGACCGTTCAGGCGGCGATTGACAAGCGATTGGCGGACGATCCGGAGTTCTCGACACTCGGTATCACTGCATCGGTGATCAATGGCAAAGTGATGTTGATAGGAACCGTGAAGACCGAAGAGTTGAAGACCAAGATCGAACGAGCGGTCAGACAGATCAAGGGTGTGAAGGACATCGACAACCAGATCAGTGTTATCACGGAGTAATTTTTGCCGCAGATGAACGCGGATAAACGCAAATCAATCAGCGTGAATCCGCGTCCATCTGCGGCTTAAAGAAGTCTCTACCACCAGACTACTTTGCTCACATTCCAAGACCAATCGCCTCTCGTCCCCTGATTCAAAAACCTCAACCGATTCGATCGGCGATCCACTTCCGCCACGGAGCCATTGGTCTATCTGCGCACGTAACTCATTCTTAACCTCGTCATCAGCTTCCAACTCTGCGATCGCGACCGAAGACGGCACGAGACCCATTTCGAGATCGAGGTAGATGTTCCAGATGAATCCGATGTCGAGCAGGATGTAAGCGGTTTCGTCCCACACGAAGTAACCCAACGGCGTTGCGCCAACAACGTGCGCGATCACGTGGTCCTGGTGCGTGTTTGTTTCAAGCGCGGTCCAGGTCATATTTCAAACTCCATGAGGCTTTTCGATTTCACTGCCGCGACCGCCGCGCAGACAAGTGAGCCCAGTCCTCCGGTCACCACTGAAAGTGGAGCGCCAATCAGTGCCGCGAGCGATCCCGCTTCCAATTCGCCGAGCTGTGGACCACCCATAAAGAACATCATGTTGATCGACGTCATTCGACCACGCAGATGATCCGGCGTCACGAGTTGTCGAATAGTTTGGCGCAGGACGGTGCTGACCGTATCCGAGCAACCAGTCACCGCCAGCATCAACCACGAAAACCAGTAAACCGTCGAAACACCAAAAGCCGCCGTCGCGACGCCAAACACTGCGACCGACGAAACGACCAACCGTCCCTGTTTACGAAACGTGCCGATGCGCGCCATCACAAGCGCAGTCAACACCGCTCCGATCGCCGGCGCCGCGGCGAGAAAACCGTAACCACGCGCGCCAACGGCCAGTCGTTCCTGTGCAAAGATCGGGAGCAACAAAGTCGCCGAAGCGAAGAACGTCGCGAGGAAGTCCAGCGTCATTGTTTGCACGATGATCGGAGTGTGCCAAACGAAGTTCAGACCTTCCTTGAGTGCACCGAAGCTCAGCGCATTGCGGCGGTCACTTTGCAGATCCGGGTTCCCACTTGCTCGCATTAAAACCAATGCCGTCATCACCGCGACAAACGACAACGTGTTGAGGCCATAAATTATTGCCGGACTGGTTTCAGCCAGCATAAATCCGGCCAGGGCCGGTCCGGTGATCGTCGAGACGTTGAAGACGAGAATTCCAAGGCTCACAGCGTTTGGAAAATCTTCGGCCGGCACCAGCGTCGGCATCAACGCCTGTCGCGCAGGAACGTCGAATGCCGCAGCTGCCGATGCAAAGCCGCTCAGAATGTAGATCGGCCAAACACTTTCAACTCCTGCGAGCGTGTATGCGGTTAACAAGGCCGCGCTCGTGAGCATGACGGACTGCGTCACGATCATCAGTCGCTTTCTGTTGATTGCATCCGCCAGCACGCCACCCGCAAGTGAACACAAAATGATCGGCACACCGCGAAAGAGTCCGATCAGGCCGAGAGCGAATGGAGATTTTGTGAGTTGATAGACGTGCCAGTTCAGCGCGACCAGCTGCATCTGTGATCCAGTCACAGACACAATCATGCCGAACCATAGCAGCCGAAAGTCGCGGTGACGTAAAGCGGCGAATGCGGAATGGCTGTGGGAACTCACGTATCGCCGTACGATTCGTTCAACTTGCGAAAATGGTAAGCCATCGCAGCGTGCCGTAAGAACTCAGTCATGCGATCGTGATGTTTGTGCAGCGCGTGGAGAAAGAAACGCCAGAACTCTCTGCGCTCCGAGTCGAGCACACCGAGCGTGAACGCGATTCGTGCGAACGCTTTGACTGCGTTGAAGCCGTGATACTGGTGCGCCTCCGGAATTTCCTGTGGTGTGCGTTGCAAAGAGTCGAGCGCGCGACGATAGTACTCGCTCGGTTTGTAAATCGTGCGCATGATCGTTTTGTAACCGTTGACGAGTTTCTCAGCGTCCATCTTGGGAATGAAATTGAGCGAGGTAAGTGTGTTGTTGCCGGTTGCGTCGTTGCCGAGCAGCCGGCCCTCGCGCTCGAGTCGCTTCCAAAGCTGCGTGTCGGGAAGTGCGTTAAGCATTCCGACCATCGCCATCGGTATCGCGCTCGCACGGATGAAATCGATCATGCGCTCGAAGATGTCTTCAGGATCGTTGTCGAATCCGACGATGAAACCAGCCATCACTTCCATGCCGCGACTCTGAATCTTGCGCACGGAGTGGAGCAGGTTGCCGCGGTTCTGAGTTTTCTGCGCCTCTTTCAGACTTTCTTCAACAGGAGTTTCGATCCCCAAAAAGACGCGCCTGAAACCTGCTTCCTTCATTGCAACGAGGAGTTGGTCATCGTCAGCAAGATTGACGCTCGCTTCAGTCAATAACGAAAAAGGGTATCCGTTTTTCCGCTGCCACTCGATCAAGTCGGGTAACAACAACCGCACGTTTTTCTTGTTGCCGATGAAATTGTCGTCGACGATGAATAACGGTCCGCGCCAGCCGAGTTCCATCAACGCGTCAAACTCAGCCAGTATCTGTTGATTACTCTTCGTGCGTGGCGAGCGTCCGTAGATCTCGATGATGTCACAAAACTCACAGGAGAATGGACACCCACGAGAGTATTGAACTGACATGTTGCTGTATTTTTTTACATCTACGAGACCGAAATCCGGAATGGGACTGATCGACAACGGCGGACGCTCGGGTGCTTTGTAAGTGCGTTTCGTCTCGCCGCGTTTGAGGTCTTCGAAAAACTGCGGCAGCGTTGTTTCAGCTTCACCCTGAAAGATGTGATCGGCGTGTGGAAGTTCTTCGATCGTGCTGGTGACGTAAGGTCCGCCTAAAACGATTCGCTTCTTCTGTAGTTTGCAGCGTTTTACGACTTCGTGAAGCGACTCCTTTTGCGCCAACATGCCGGTGATGAAGACCATGTCGGCCCATTCGATCTGCGAGTCTTTAAGTGGCTCGACGTTCAGGTCGACCAACCGCCGCTCATAATCGCGCGGCAAAAGGCCCGACACCGTCATAAGTCCCAGAGGTGGAAACACACAACGCTTGCCTTCGAACGGCAGCGCGTGGCGAAAACTCCAGTACGTCTCAGGAAACTCCGGATTAACCAGTAAAACTTTCATTGCGTCCTCCTCCCAGGTTTGGGGCGCATTATTCTCTCGTCAAGGCGAAGTTCTCTGAACGAAGGACGGATGCGACCTGCATGGTTTACAGATAATGTTAGATTTTAATCAATCAGGGCAAGTAATAGTTGTGTAAACATACGGCAATCAAAGGGTGGAGTAAAGGCCAGCCACAGATTTCACAGATTCATCTGACCGATCTGTGTAATCTGTGGCTGGCTTCTCTCTGCGTGTAAACACATGTTATAAATTCTGTTGCACATTCCTCGACCAAGTAGACCTGACATCACGAAAGGTATTTGCATTATGAACACAAAAGTTTCACGAGCGCTTGCAACCCTCCTTATCGTACTCTTCGCCGTTTCACCAGCATGGGCAACTTGCGGCGGCGGCGGCGGTGGTGGCACTGGCGGCGTCGGTGGCGGCGGCAGTAACACTGGGCCAGCGCCAACTGTTTACAAGGTGCCGTGGCAGGTCTGGGAGGCGAGGAAAGCGCCGAACAAAGGCCTGGTACTTTATTGGTTCCCTGCAAGCCAGGTCGAGATCGACAAATCGAGCCTGCGTACGTCGCGAATTCTTTCGCTTTATGCGTCACAGTGCGTGACGATGGCAGTCGGTGATGCGAAGTTACCCGAGCTACAGCCGGTCATCGGTGAATCCGCGTTACCCGTGGCCGTGCTAATGACTGCTGACGGCAAGACGATTCAGAAAGTCGAAAACACCGGAGGCAAACTCAAAGTCGCTGACGTTGAGAAAGTCGTCGAAACTGAAATGAAGCAGCGCGAGACCGCGCTCGACACGCAGTTCAAGGACGCAAAAGAAAAGATAAAGGCTGGCGATAATCCGGCCGCGATCGCGCTGCTGAAGCCAGTCGCTGAAGAAAAGTGTCTTTTCCCGAAAAAGGCGAAGGACGCGGCGAAGGAGTTGAAGAAACTCGGTGTTGAAGAGATTGGCAGTTTCCACGACTCACCCA
>Ga0157373_10003730_pt1 | contig 11528 bp, 14 predicted proteins | sample C65metaG_FD_113460 | JGI IMG/M metagenome (GOLD analysis project Ga0157373, IMG submission 113460) | Corn rhizosphere microbial communities from Kellogg Biological Station, Michigan, USA - C6-5 metaG | ecosystem: Host-associated > Plants > Roots > Rhizosphere > Soil | place: USA: Michigan...
GCCGACGTCTAACGGCCACTACTGATCAGGAGTTTTTCGATGAACGTTCGTCTGCTGGGTTTGGCGCTGGGCCTGGGTTTGGCAATGCCGGTGGTTGCGCAGGCGCAAATGCTGCAGCCGGGTTTGTGGGAAATGACTTCGAGCAACGTCAAGGTCGATGACCAGCCGATGGATGTGCAATCGATCCTCGGCCAACTGCAAGGCCAGATGACCCCGCAGCAGCGGGCAGCGCTGGAGAAGAACGGGATCAACATCGGCGGCAAGGGCATTCGTGCCTGCCTGACGCCGCAGCAGGTCGCGACCAACGATATCCCGCTGGCCGATCCGCAATCGGGCTGCAAACAGCAGATCACCGAGCGCACCGGCAACCAGTGGAAATTCCGCTTCAGTTGCCCGAAAGCGCAAGGCACCGGTGTGGCCACCTTCGTCAGTGATCGTGAGTTCACCACTGTAGCCAATGGTACGTTCAATGCCATCGGGATCAACCAGAAAGGCAGCCTGGAAACCCGCGCGGTGTGGTTGGGTCAGGATTGCGGCACGGTTAAGCCAAGAGCTTGAAGCTTCGCGAGCAGGCTCGCTGCCACCGTTGGAATGTATTTCCAATGTGGGGCGAGCCTGCTCGCGAAAGCGTCTTGCTGATCAGCGCATGAACCGCAACGGCAAGCCCTGACACCCCTCATTCACCCGCCCGCCATCCCAGGCAATCTGTCCCGACACCAGTGTCGTATTCACCCGATATCGGAATGTCTTGTGAGCAAACGGCGTCCAGCCGCACTGTGACAGGATCGGTTGCCGAGACACTTCCAGCGCCGCTGGCTCCACCAGCACCAGATCTGCCCAATAGCCTTCACGCAGATAACCCCGATCCGGAATCGCAAACAGATCCGCCACGCGATGGCTGGTCTTCGCCACCAGTGTAGTGATTGGCAGCACGCCATCGGCCACCAGTTCCAACAGCGCTGGCAACGCCTGTTGCACCAGCGGCAAACCGGAGGGCGCCTCGGCATACGGTCGCTGCTTTTCCGCCCAGGTGTGCGGAGCGTGATCGCTGCCGATCACATCCAGTCGATTGCTCAACAAGGCCTGACGGAGCGCGTCCCGGTCGGCCTGGGTCTTGATCGCCGGGTTGCATTTGATCAGGTTGCCGAGGACTGGATAGTCACGGTCATCGAACAGCAGATGATGCAGGCAGACTTCGGCCGTGATGTGTTTCTGTGCGAGCGGCTTGTCTTCGAACAACGCCAACTCGCGGGCGGTTGTCAGGTGCAAGACATGCAGGCGGGTGCCATGCCGTTTCGCCAGTTCTACGGCCAGTGATGAAGAGCGGTAGCACGCCTCGGCATCGCGCACCAGCGCATGAATATTCGCCGGCAGGTGTTCGCCCAGTTGCTCGCGCAGACGGGCAGCGTTGGCCTCAATGCTCGGCGTGTGTTCGCAATGGGCCAGCAGAATAGTCGGCACGTCGGCGAACAGGCGCTCGAGAATCTGCGGATCATCCACCAGCATGTTGCCGGTGGAGGCGCCCATGAACACTTTGACCCCGGCCACTTCGCAGGGGTTGAGTGCGGCGACGGTGTCGAGGTTGTCCTGACTGACACCGAAGTGGAAACCATAGTTGGCCACGGAGTTGATCGCCGCCCGGCGCTTTTTATCGGCCAGCGCTTCGAGGGTGAGGGTGGCCGGTTGGGTATTGGGCATGTCCATGAAACTGGTGATGCCACCCGCCACCGCCGCTCGAGACTCGGTGTGAATGCTGCCCTTGGCCGGCGCGCCCGGCTCGCGAAAATGCACCTGGTCGTCAATCATGCCCGGCAACAGCCACCGGCCACGGGCGTCGATTTCCACCCGGGCGTTTTCGCCATCGATGCTGCGCGCGATCTTGACGATGCGGCCGTTGCTGACCAGCAGATCGCCGTCGTACTCGCGCCCTTCGTTGACCAGTCTGGCGTTGCGAATCAGCACGCTGCTCATGGTTCAGAACTCGTTCTGCAAGGCTTTGTAGCCGCGCACCAGATCGACATTGGTGCGTGCCACGTCTTCGGAAAACTCCGACGCACTGACACTCACCGGCGGGAACTGCGAGAGGTCGGTGTTGGGGCCGATGCGGGTGGTGGAGGGCACGTAGAACGCGTCCGGCAAATCGCGGCCATCGACCACCGAGTTATGCCGCACCACGCAGCCGTCACCGACCACGCAATTGAACAGCACACTGTTGAAGCCGATGAACACCCGGTCGCCGACCACGCAAGGGCCATGCACGATCGAACGGTGAGCGATCGAGGTGAATTCGCCGATGGTCACGGCGGCGCCGGATTTGGAGTGGATCACCACGCCGTCCTGGATGTTCGAATTGGCGCCGATGGTGATCGGCTCCATCGCACCGGAGACGTCCACCTCATCCGCGCGAATCACGGCGTAGGGACCGACGAACACGTTCTCGCCGATGACCACCTTGCCGCAGATGATCGCGGTTTTATCGACGTAGGCCGACTCGGCGATTTGCGGCAGATCGCCTGAAGGATTCTTGCGGATCATGGTTGTCTCAGCGCGTTGTAAAGGGTGTTGAGGTTGTATTCGAACAGCCCGGCAAAGGTACTGGCCGGACCACTGGCGGCGAGGGCATCGGAGTACAACGTGCCGCCGATGTGCGCGCCGCTCTCATCTGCGATCTGCTTGAGCAGGCGCGCGTCCTTGATGTTTTCCATGAACACCGCTTTGACCTTGGCCTGACGGATCTGCGTGATCAGTGCGGCGACTTCGGCGGCCGAAGGTTCACGCTCGGTGGACAGGCCTTGGGGCGCCATGAAGTCAATGCCGTAGGCCTGACCGAGATAACCGAAGGCATCGTGGCTGGTGACGATCTTGCGATTGCCCGGCGGTAGTGAACCGAGCTTGGCTTTGGCTTCGGCGAGCAGGGCGTAGATCTGTTTCAGGTAGACCTGACTGTTGCGTTCGTAGTCGGCCTTGTTCGCCGGGTCGGCAGCAATCAGCGCCTTGGTGATGTTGGCGATGTACAACTCGGTGTTGGCCAGGTTGTGCCAGGCGTGCGGGTCGGGAATGGTTTCGCCGTCTTCATCGAGCGAGCGCGGAATCACACCGTGGCTGGCACTGATGAGTGGAGCCTGGGTGCCGGTGCTGGTCACCAGGCGGTCGAGCCATGGTTCGAAACCAAGGCCGTTCTTGATGATCAACTTGGCCTTGAGCAGTGCTTTGGCATCGTCCGGTGTCGGCTCATAGGTGTGCGCATCGGCGTCCGGGCCGACCATGTTGGTGATCTGGATATGCTCACCGCCGACCTGATGGACCATGTCGGCAAGGACGCTGAAGCTGGTGACCACTGGCAATTTCTCCGCCGCCGACAACGACATCGACAGCAGCAAGCTGAACAGCACGAGTAGAGCGCGCATCGGAAAACACCTCATTGGGATGTGAGCGAAGGTGGGCGGCGCAGCAGACCGTGGACCGGTCCGAACACCACGGACAGCAGGTAGGCGAAACCGGCGACCAGAACGATGGCCGGGCCGCTGGGTAGCGAATAGTCGAACGACAGCAGCAATCCGAGCCACACCGAGAGGCAGCCGATAAACGCCGCAATGGCGATCAGCGCCGGCAGGCGTCGGCTCCAGAAGCGCGAAGCAGCTGCAGGCAGCATCATCAGACCGACCACCATCAATGCACCGATGGCCTGAAAGCCGATCACCAGATTGAGCACCACGAGGGTCAGGAACACGCCATGGGCGAGAGGGCCGAGACGGCTGACGGTTTGCAGGAATAAAGGATCGAGGGTGTCGAGCAGCAGTGGTTTGTAGATCAAGGCCATGGCGATCAGGCTGAAGGCCGAGACCCATAACATGCCGTGGAGAGTCGGGCCGTCGACCGCCAGTGCCGAGCCGAACAACAGGTGCAGCAGGTCGAGGCGTTTGCCGGCGATGCCGAGAATCAGCACGCCGCTGGCGAGAGAAATCGGGTAGATCGCGGCGAGGCTGGCGTCTTCGCGCAGGCCTGTTCGACGGGTGATCCAGGCAGCCAGTCCGGCCATGCTCAGGCCGGCACCAAGACCTCCGAGGGTTAACGCGGGCAGGCTCAGACCGGCAAACCAGAAGCCCAATGCTGCGCCGGGAAGAATGCCGTGGGCGACGGCGTCACCGATCAGACTCATGCGCCGTAGGATCAGAAACACGCCAAGTGGCGCTGTGCTGCAGGCCAATACCAATCCGCCGATCAGCGCTCGGCGCATGAACACGAATTCGTTGAACGGTTGCCAGAGGTGGGCGACGGTGAGCATCAGGCCACCTGCGTATGGGGTGTTTGCTGGATCAGATCAGCGCTGGCGCCAAACGCGCACTCACGGTCTTTGATCAACAACGTCTGCGGGATGTGTTGGCGGACGGCGGCGAGGTCGTGGCAGACCACCAGCAGAGTTCGGCCTTCGGCGTGCCAGGCGTGGATGTGTTGCCACAGTAGTTGCTGGCCCAGCTCATCAAGCGCGGCGTGGGGTTCGTCGAGAAGCAGTAATGGCGCGTCAACCAGACTCAAACGGGCGAGCAACGCGCGTTGCAGTTCTCCACCGGAGAGGGCCATCAGCGGGCGCTTCTCTAGCCCGCTCAAGTGCCAGTGATCGAGTGCATTGGCGAGGCGTTGCGCGCGCAGTTGTGTCGACAATCTCCGGCCCCAGAAACCGGCGGCCACCAGCTCTTGCAGGCTGATGGGGAACTGCCGGTCGAGGTGTTGCTGTTGCGGCAGGAACGACAGGCCCCCTTGGCGTGGAACCCCTAAGGCAACTTTTCCGGATAACGGTTTCTGCAATCCGGCGATGACTTTCAGCAGGCTGCTTTTACCGCAGCCGTTGGCGCCGATGATGGCGGTCAGGCTGCCGCTGTCCAGCGCGATAGTCAGTGGTGCTGTCAGCGGTTGGCCCGGGGCGCCCCAGCTCAGGGTATGGCAGCGGATCATGCGAGCTTCCGGCGCCAATGGCTCTCGGCGACGGCATCGTGGGCGTGCAGGCTTTCGGCGTGAATCACCCGCAGGTGGAATCCGCTGACACCGGGAGAGCGGCGCAGGGCCAGGTTAAGTCGGCGGACGGCATCTTCGCAGAACATCAGATTTTGCCCATTGGCCAGTGCGAAGGCTTGTTCATCGGCGCGCTTCACTGCGGTTTGCACGGCAGTGCCGAGCGCGGCTTCGGCGTCGTTGATGATCACGCTCAGGGGCAGTTCGTCGATGAACTCGTCCAGGTGCATGTGCAATTGTGCGGTGCTGCGTTGGCTGTGCGGAGTGGCGACGATGCCGTGACTTGACCCAAGCCAGGCCAGAACCTCGGCGTGCTGCAGTGGTTTGTTGGCAAAGTCATCGATGAATTGCTGCTGGATCAACTGCCGCGCTAATGCCGCTGAGCATGGGCAAGTTGAGGAGTAGGGCACTTCGATTTTCAGTTCCACGTGGAACACTTTGTTTTTCAGGCTCGCAGAAATGCTCACTGGATAGCTTTTCCACCCGGCCAGCGGGCTGACCAACGCGGGTCTTTCCAGCAGCACTTCGCTATGGATATTCAGGTAGGCATTGCTGGATAAACCATCGTGGCTTTCCAGGAAATCATTCAGTACCTGACGCAAAACCCACGGAGAAAGGTTTTGCTGCTCAAGTGTCGCCAAGGCCAGATACAACCGTGACATGTGAATGCCGCGTGCCTCGCCATCATCGAGACTGACGCCCGCGTCAGCCTTGGCGCTCAGGCGTTGTCCCTCCAATAAAACGGGTAAAGCGATTCCGCGCATTCCCACCCACTCAAGCGGTAGTGCTTGGCGAGCGGCTTGAGCGGCGATATCCGGAAGTGTCAGCGAATTCATGTTCAGGACCATCGTGTTGATTGAATTGAATGTTACATTATAACAATTCAAATCACGATGCCTTTTTCATGAACGGGTTTTCATATGCACAGACGCCACTTGCTCAATTTGTTCCTGTCCAGCGCAGCTTTCGCTTTGCCGTTCAGTGTTTCGGCTACCCAAGTACGTAATGCGCGACTCTGGCGTTCGGATGAAAAGCTGCGATTGGTCTTCGATTTGAGCGGTCCGGTGCGTTACAAAACCTTCGCTCTGAGTGCACCGGAGCGCTTGATCATTGATCTCTCCGGGGCGAGTTTGAGCGGTAACTTCAGTCAGTTGGTGTTGGCGGATACAGCAATTCGCTCCATCCGCTCCGGACATTCTGGTCAGGGTGATACGCGGATCGTTCTCGATCTGAACAATCCAGTGCTATTGAACAGCTTTCTGTTGGCGCCTCAGGATGGCCAAGGCCACCGCTTGGTGCTGGATCTGGTGAATGCCAAACAGGCCTCAAACACGGCAATGGTTCCACGTGAAACACCTTCTAGTAAGGCTCACGCCAAACGCGACATCGTCGTCGTAGTCGACCCAGGACATGGCGGTAAGGACCCCGGCGCGGTCGGTGCCAAGGGTGAGCGGGAGAAAGATGTGGTGTTGTCCATCGCACAATTGCTCGCCAAACGCCTGAAAAGGGAGAAGGGGTTCGACGTGAAGCTGGTGCGCAACGACGACTTTTTCGTGCCACTTCGCAAGCGTGTGGATATCGCCCGTCAGCACAAAGCCGACATGTTTATCTCCGTACATGCCGATGCGGCACCGCGTCTGACGGCGTCAGGCGCTTCGGTGTATTGCCTGTCCGAAGGCGGCGCGACGTCAGCGACCGCGCGCTTTATGGCGCAGCGCGAAAACGGCGCGGATCTGCTCGGCGCGACCAGCCTGCTCAATCTCAAGGACAAGGACCCGATGCTCGCCGGCGTGATCCTCGATATGTCGATGAACGCCACCATCGCCGCCAGCCTGCAACTCGGCAGCACCATACTCGGTAGTTTGGAGGGCATTACCACGCTGCATCAGAAGCGCGTGGAGCAGGCGGGATTTGCCGTGTTGAAGTCGCCGGATGTGCCGTCGATTCTGGTGGAAACCGGCTTCATCTCCAATGCACGTGACAGCCAGCGACTGGTCACCACTCGGCACCAGCAGGCTATCGCCAACGGATTATTTGAAGGATTGCAGCGCTATTTTCAGAAGAATCCGCCGATCGACAGCTATATCGCCTGGCAGCAGGAGCAGCAAAAGACACAGGTTTAGCAGCCAGTGATGCGGCTGCAGGTGAACTTCGCACTGCTGCCTCCCGAGCTGGAAAAGCGATTGATCGTCGTCCAGCCGACTCGACGGGTGTAGCCAACCCAGGCTTCACCGTCAGAGGCGATCCCGGTGAAGAATGTCAGTTGGCCGAAACGGCTATTGGTCTGCGCCCAGTAACGTTTGCCATCCTTTTCAAAGCCCCGCAGGTAAATCGTGCTGCCCACGGTGTTTACGCTGTAGGCATTGCCTTGCGCATCGACGCAGGCCAGCAGATTGGCGCTGCGTGTGCAATGGGCGAGCGTTGGCGTTTGTCCCCAGGCGTCGGCACCCGAGAGCAATGCAAGGCTCAAAAGCGAGCATTTCATGGCAATTTTCATCACGGTTCTCGATGGCTGCGTGCATGCAGCTTCCGGCTCTTTATCGGCTTGGGCAAGGGTGGGCTGGCTTATTCATATTGTTATACTATAACATAAAATTGAATTGAACCTGAGTTCGCCGATTTCTAGCGTCTGCTTCCGCGACAACACTGTTGTGAAGCCTAAGAACGCGGTGCGTAACGTCAATACCCGGCGTAAACGCCCATCGGCCACTACCTGAAGAGGATTATCCAATGTCATCGCCACTTCCCGTGACCGTTCTTTCGGGCTTTCTCGGTGCCGGAAAAAGTACACTTTTGAATTACGTACTACGTAATCGAGAGGGCTTGCGCGTCGCGGTCATCGTTAACGATATGAGCGAAATCAATATTGATGGCAGCGAAGTTCAGCGCGATGTCAGCCTGAACCGTGCTGAAGAAAAACTGGTGGAGATGAGCAACGGTTGTATCTGCTGTACGTTACGCGAAGACCTGCTGGAAGAAGTCAGCAAACTCGCCCGCGAAGGCCGTTTCGATTACTTGCTCATCGAATCCACCGGCATTTCCGAACCGCTGCCGGTTGCGGAAACATTCACCTTCCGCGATGAGCAGGGCCAGAGCCTCGCTGACGTAGCGCGCCTCGACACCATGGTGACGGTAGTCGATGGGATGAACTTCCTCCTTGACTACCAGGCGGCCGAGAGCCTCGCTTCCCGGGGAGAGACCTTGGGAGAGGAAGACGACCGCTCGATCACCGACCTGTTGATCGAGCAAATCGAGTTCGCCGACGTCCTGCTGGTCAGCAAGATCGACCTCATCAGCCGCCAGGACCGTGACGAGCTGACAGCAATCCTCAAACGCCTCAATGCTCAAGCGGAAATCATTCCGATGGTGATGGGCGAAGTACCGCTGGAGAAGATCCTCAACACCGGCCGTTTCGATTTCGACAAAGCCGCTCAGGCTCCGGGGTGGCTGCAGGAGTTGCGCGGTGAACATGTGCCGGAAACCACCGAGTACGGCATTGCTTCCACGGCTTACCGCGCACGCCGACCGTTCCACCCGCAGCGCTTCTACCACTTCATCGACCGTCCATGGACGAACGGCAAATTGCTGCGCTCCAAAGGCTTCTTCTGGCTCGCCAGCAAGGCCACAGAGGCGGGCAGCTGGTCTCAGGCTGGCGGCCTGATGCGCCACGGTTTCGCTGGGCGCTGGTGGCGTTTCGTCCCGAAAGACCAATGGCCGCAGGATCAGGAAAGTACGGCAGCGATCATGAAAAACTGGACACCGAGCGTCGGAGATTGCCGTCAGGAACTGGTGTTCATTGGTCAGAACATCGATTTCCTACAGCTCACTGCCGAGCTCGACGCCTGCTTGCTGACGGATGCGGAAATGGCTGCCGGCGTTGAGAGTTGGCGCACGCTGCCGGACCCCTTCGGCCCTTGGCACGATGAGGCTGCCTGATGCTTGCGCTCACACTGAAGCAAAACCGCGTGCGCCATCAGCATCAGGGGGGGACGCCGAAAACGCTGACGCGAATCCTTGAGGACGACGTCAACCTCGCGGTCTGGCAGCGCCAACTGCCGGTGCACATCGCTGATTTCGCAGAGTTGCTGCTGTCGCTCAATGATCCCCTGGCGGAATCGCTCTGCATCGAATTGCCGGATGAAGACGCCGATCCCGACCTCGGCGCACTGGCTGCCGGGTTTCGTGATCTGGAAGGCTACGAAGGCTTTATCGCCGATCTGCAATGGCTGGTCAGTGCCTTCGCTTGCCTGCTGGGCGCGCGCCGCGTTGGCCTGCGTCTGCGCGTACTGGATAAGGCCATGTGCCCGCGTTTTCATGTCGATCATGTGCCGGTGCGCTTGATCACAACCTACGGCGGGATCGGCAGTCAGTGGCTCAAGGAAGGGGTGATGGATCGCGAGCAATTGGGTCAGGCAAACGCCGAACCACGGGACATGGCGAACGTCCAGCAACTGCAGAGCGGTGACGTGGCGCTATTGAAAGGCGAGAAGTGGCACGGCAACGAAGGCTTCGGCCTGATTCATCGTTCTCCGCAACCGGCAGCGGGCGAACGACGCCTGCTGCTGACCCTCGACTGGCTCGGCTGACGGCTCAAGGCTCAAGGCTTGAGCCACTTGCCCTGGCTCTGGCCTTCGCAATACGGCCGCAAATACGCCGTGTCGGAGGCGACCCCGTAATAGTGGATATCCTGGCGATAGGGCATATTGGCAACTTGCGCGTTACTGCACACGCCGAACGCGCCGCTCGGGCATTGATCGGCATACAGCACATCGACTTTCTGCCCGGCCAGGGTCGGTTTGCAGAAGCCATCGCTGAACAGTTTCTCGGGGATATTGCGGTTCTGCTGGCAGACCTTGACGTCGAGCCGCTCGCCCTGGCTGTGCACAACGCAGGCTTGAGCCAAGGCTTCGCTCGACAGCAGCATCCACAGCAACGACCATCCCATCCAACGCATGTCCAATCCCCTCAGAAAACGCCTAGCCATGTTGCAGAACATTCCTACTCATGTGATCGCCGGCCCTTTGGGCGCCGGCAAGACCAGCCTGATTCGCCAGCTCATGGCGCAACGGCCGGAAGGCGAGCGCTGGGCGGTGCTGATCAACGAATTCGGCCAGATCGGCCTCGACGCCGCACTGCTGACCCGCGACAGCGATGGTATCGCACTGGGCGAGGTCGCCGGGGGCTGCTTGTGTTGCGTCAATGGCGCACCGTTCCAGATCGGCCTCGGCCGTTTATTGCGTAAAGCCCGGCCGGATCGACTGTTCATCGAGCCGTCCGGTTTGGGCCATCCGGCGCAGTTGCTCAAGCAGTTGAGTGAAGCACCATGGCTGGGTGTACTCGCGGTACAGCCTTGTGTGTTGGTGCTGGATGCCCAGGCGCTTGCGGCCGGGAAGTCTTTGCCGGCCGCCCAGCAGGACGCTCTGGCCAGCGCCGGTCTGCTGTTGCTGAACAAGGCCGAAGGTCTGGATGAGGCGGTGCGGCAGGCCATCGCCAAGCGCCTGCCACCGGTCAGGTTGATTTGGACGCTACAAGCGCAATTGCCTTTGCGCGAGTTGCCAGGTGTGGCGGCGCAAGCGGTAGCGGGTGTGGATAACTTTGTCGAGCCCAAGGGGGCGGGGTCAATCCCGGCACTCTGGAGTGACCCGGCCGTGCCGATTTGCCTGAGTCAGGCGCAGGAGGGTGGCTGGAGCATCGGCTGGCGTTGGCACCCGGGCCAGACGTTCGATACGCAGCGCGTGAGCGAATGGCTGCGAGCCCTGAATTGGCGGCGGGCCAAACTGGTTATCCACAGCGCCGAGGGCTGGGTTTCGGCCAACGCTCTGGATAACGCCGGGCTCCATTGGCAGCTCAGCGAATGGCGCCGGGATTCACGTATCGAGCTGATCTTCACCGATCCGCAGAATGTCGATGATTTGCAGGCAGGCCTGGCGCAATGCCGGGTTCAAGCGGATTAGTTTATGGCTTCCACTTGTTGTGTTCCTGGCGCCACTGGCTCAACTCGATCACTTCGGCCCGTGGGCGACTGACTTCGACCACCGGCGGCGTCTCGTCGAACGGGGCCGGGTAGGGCGCCAGTTCGATCTGCGCACTGTGCGCGCCAAACTGGGTGATGGTGCCGTTGTGCCGGGTTTCGCCGGTCACGGTGAACTCGAAGTTGTAGACCCGGGCCAGACGCCGCCGACCGCTGGCATCCTTGATCAAGCCGATTTTTTTCAACGCGACGTTACCGTCCAGCAGCTCGACGCCGACGTTGATGCAATGCTGCTTGACCCGCTCCAGTGCCCGTTCGCGCAAGCCGTGGTTGTGCCATAGCCACGCACCGGCAGCGGCGAACAGCATCAGCACGAAGATGTTTTCAAGGGTCAGCATCAACAGGAAACTCCAAAAGATAAGCCCAGCTTAACTGCGTCGCCGGTCTGTCGTACAGGCTGTGTTTCGTCGCATACTGCGCGGCTTGAATTTCAATCGTTTTACGGAATAACCCGAATGAAACGTACGCCTCATCTGCTCGCCATTCA
>Ga0157373_10003734_pt1 | contig 11522 bp, 10 predicted proteins | sample C65metaG_FD_113460 | JGI IMG/M metagenome (GOLD analysis project Ga0157373, IMG submission 113460) | Corn rhizosphere microbial communities from Kellogg Biological Station, Michigan, USA - C6-5 metaG | ecosystem: Host-associated > Plants > Roots > Rhizosphere > Soil | place: USA: Michigan...
GACGACATCCGCGAGGTGTTCTTCGACCACGCGCTGATCGCCTCCCTCGGCTGCGCGTCGGTCCTGAACGTGCCGGTCGTGCACGACGGCCGGACGCTCGGCGTGCTGAACCTGCTGCACGAGGCGCGCTGGTACGACGAGGCCGACGCGCCGCTCGCCCAGGTGTTCGCGGCCCTCGCGGCGCCCGCGTTCCTGAAGCTCGCCCGCTGAGCGGGCGCGGCTAGGCGTCCCAGTCGGGGTAGGTCTGCGGGGAGAGCTGGTCGGCGCCCCGGCCGGCCCAGTCCGACTTGGCCATGCGCGGCCACATGCGCTCGCCCGCCGCCTGCAGGGCGCCCAGGATCGCGCCGTCGTCCGCGGCCAGGACCTTGCCACCGTCGACCACGAGGCGCCCGTTGACGTAGACGCGGTCCACGTCCTCGTCGGCCGCGTTGTAGACGATGTTCTTGATGGGGTCGCGCAGCGGGGTCATCCGCCACGAGGTCGCCTTCCACAGCACGAGGTCGGCCTTGGCGCCGGGGGCGAGGCGGCCCAGGTCGTCGCGGCCGAGCGCGCGCGCCCCGCCGAGGGTGGCCGCGTCGAAGGCGTGCGCGGCGGTGGTGGCCTCGGTGTTGCGCTCCACCACCTTGGAGCAGACCGCGGCCCAGCGCATGGCCTCGATCACGCTCTGCGGGTTCGTGTCGGTGCCGAGCGACATGTTGATCCCGGCGGCCCGGTAGCGCGCGAAGGACTCCATCAGCACGCCGCGCCGGGCGAAGACCCACACCGCGTGGGCCACCGAGCAGCCCGAGTCCGCCATGATGGCCACGTCCCCCGCCGGGTAGTTCGTCCAGGAGGAGCCGCCCACGATGATGGCGTGGCCCAGGATGGTGCGGGGGCCGAGCACGCCCAGCTCCTGCATCCACGCCACCGGCGTCTTGCCGTGGCGGGCCACCATCTCGTTGAACTCCACCACCGACTGCGCGGTGTGCACCTGGTACGGCACCCGCGCGTCGTCGGCCAGGCGCTTGGCCTCCCGGAGCAGGTCCGGGGTGCAGGTGTCGATCTGGGCCGGCGCGAAGAAGCAGCGGACGAGGCCGCCGTGGGCCCCGTCGTGGCGGGCGTGGAACTCCACCGCGCGCCGAAGTCCCGCGCGGCCCTCGGCCTCGTTCCACTCCCACTCCGTGCGCTTGCCGTCGCGGGTGAGCCAGCGCCCGGAGCGGAAGGCCTGGCCCACGTAGACCCGCAGGCCGTAGTGCGCGGCGCGGTCCACCACGTACTCGCCGTGCCCGCCGATCTCCATCACGGTGGTCACGCCGCCGCGGAGCAGCTCGGGCATCGAGAAGTCCACGCACGCCCGCCCACCCTCGTCGTCCTGGGCCTCGCTCCGCACCGGCAGCATCTCGAAGAGGCCCGAGTACCAGAACTGGGGATTGCCGCGGTCCTCGATGAACGAGCGGTCAAGGGGCGAGCCGCCGATATGGGCGTGGGTGGAGATGAGCCCGGGGGTGACCACCCGGTCGCGCGCGTCGACCGTCTCGTCGACGTGCCCGTCGAAGCGCGGCCCCACCGCGAGGACGTGGTCGCCCTCGATCACCACGACGCCGTCGCGCAGCAGCCGGTGCCCGCGCCCGTCGAAGGCGAGGACGTAGCCGGCCCGGATCGCGGTCCGCCCGGTGGAGGTCATGGGCGAGCCGAGACTAGCCGCGCTCCCGGAGCGAGTCAAGGCGCGCCCGGGGTAAGATCGGGACATGCCGCTCATCCGGCCCCGTCGGCTCGCGCCGGGCCAGACCGTCGGGCTGGTCGCGCCCTCCGCGGCCCCCAACGAGCCGGACCGCATCCGCTTCGCGGCGGAGACCATCGAATCCCTCGGCTTCCGGGTGCGGACCGGCAAGCACGTGCACGAGCGCGAGGGGTACCTGGCGGGCGCCGACTCGGCCCGGGCCGACGATCTCAATGCGATGTTCGCCGACGACTCGATCGATGCGATCTGGTGCGTGCGCGGCGGCTACGGGGCCTCGCGCCTGCTGCCCGCGCTGGACTACGACCTGATCCGGCGCAAGCCGAAGGCCCTGATCGGCTACAGCGACATCACCGCGCTCCACATGGCGATCCAGCGTCACGTGGGTCTGGTGACCTTCCACGGGCCGGTGGCGTGGCGAGCCTTCACCCCCTACACCCTCGACGCCTTGCGCCGGGTGCTCTGGCGATCGGGTACGCCGGCGCGGCTCGCCGAGCCGCCGTTCTTCGCGCGGCGCGAGGGCCAGGTGGACTGGGACAACCGCGTGGTGACGCTGGTGCCGGGCAAGGCCCGGGGCCGGCTCCTGGGCGGCAACCTGTGCCTCATGTCGCACCTGGTCGGCACGCCCTACCTGCCGGACCTTCGCGGCAGCGTCCTCTTCCTGGAGGACGTGGAGGAGGCGTACTACCGCGTCGATCGCATGCTGACCCAGCTCTGGCTCGCCGGCGCCCTCGACGGCGTCGCGGGCGTGGCCTTCGGCAAGTTCACCGACTGCGATCCCTCGCCGCTCTTCCTGCAGAACCGCCCGCTCCAGGACATCCTGGCGGAGCGTTTCCGCGAGCTGCGCATCCCCGCGATCAGCGGCGTCATGGTGGGACACATCCCGGATCAGGCCACGCTGCCGGTCGGCTGCCAGGCGGAGCTCGACGCCGACGCGGGAACCCTCACCCTCCTCGAGCCGGGCGTCGTCTAGCCCGCCGCCGGCGCAGACCACGGAGACACCAACAGCAGGACGACGGCGGCGACCGCGATCACTCTGGGCACGTGGGGCGTCCCGGAAGGGTGGTGGCCGGCATCATGGAGACGCCGGGACCGGGAGTCAAGCGGGCGGGTCAGATGGGATGGAGCGGAGAGCTTACAGCGCGTCCTGATCTTCGGCCTGCTCGTCGTCCTCGACCTCTTCCGCGACCGCGGCGATCTCGTCCGGGGCCGGAGCCAGGAGCCAGCCGGCGACCTCGTACAGCGTGGCCGGCGTGGGATCGCCCACCGCGCCGAAGAGGTCCTGCGCCTCGCCCAAGCTCATCACGCACACGTCGGAGGTGGAACGACCCTCGCGGGCCTTGCGCATCAGCTGCGCCTGCTTCGGCGTCGTCACCAGCCACAGCATCGAGCCCGGGAGGTAGTCGACGCGAACGGCGAGCACGTCGCCCAGGTGCAGGAGGTTCTCGTAGAACTCCCGCCCGCGGCGTGACAGCGTCCGATGGTGTCTCAGTACCTCCTGCAGCGTGACCACGCTCGGCGTCATCATCGTTGTGTCCCCTCGACCCGGGGAACAGCAAGGGCCGCGCCACACCGAGAAGACCACCGAATCAGTAGCTTGCCCGACACTCGGCGCCGCGGCGCCGCATCGGATTGTCAGGCGGGGTGCCACAGAATGCCAGCCGGGCCGGGTCAGCGTGCGGGGCCACGGCTGAAGAGGTCACGGTTCACGGTGCGGGTGGCCGCGATGTAGCCGGGCGCGAGGTTGGCGAGGCGCGTCTTCACGTGCCCGTGCAGGCGCGGGAGCGCGTGGAAGGGCACGGCCGGGTACGCGTGGTGCTCGGCGTGATACGGCATGTTCCAGGCGAAGAAATGCACCAGCCGCCAGGTGCGGGTGGTGCGCGTGTTCTCGAGGCAGTCGCGGGTCGACGCGCACGCGGTGTGCTCGGCCAGCAGGTACGGCCGCAGAAATACCTGTCCGGCCAGCAGCGGCACGATCCACACCACCACCGCGACCGGCGACCGGGCCACGACAGAGGCCAGCGCCACCGCGGCGTAGACCGCGAGGTAGGCGCGCGCCTCGACGACGAGCGCGGGACCCTCCGCCGCGCTCATCCACGGCCGGTCGGCGCGGCCGCGCGCGAGCCGCAGCAGATCGCTCAGGCGGCGGACCAGGTTCGGCACGCCCGTCAGCACCAGGAGGTACGCCGCGAGCGACGCGGGCTTGGGAAAGTAGAGCTCCGGATCGCGCGCCTCATCCTGGGTGAAGCGGTAGTGCTCCCAGTGATAGACGCGATAGTTCCGGTACGGCCAGACGATCAACAGCCCGGCCAGGGTGCCCAGCGCGGTGTTGAGCCAGCGCGTGCGGAACGCGGTGCGGTGAGCGGTCTCGTGGAAGACGCAGAAGACGAAGGCCAGCACGTAGCCGTGCGCGATCAGAAGGGGCACCGCCCACGCGGTGGCGCGGAGCCGCCAGAGGAGCGTGCCCGTGAGCGCGAGAGCGCCCAGGTGGCCTGCGGCGCGCCGCAGCGCGGATCCGTCAGTGCGGGCCATCAACGCGCGCAGGGTCTCGCGCGGGAGGTCGTGGCTGGTGAAGCGGACGGGCGCGTCGTCGATCATGGCTCCTCCCGGCCGCGACGGCGCCGGCATTTGGAGTGACGGCCAGCCTACACTGGATCGGCCCGCTGCAGCATGTGCGCGGCGAAGGGCGGGCACCGGCTGGACGAAACCCGTCAAGGCGGGCCATTGGAAGAATCTACCGGGCCTCTTGTTTTCAGGGGCTTGGCCAGCGCGGGGGCTCCCCGGTCGGGCAGGCACCCGGGTTGCACACTCTGCCCGGAGATCAGCTATCTCACCGCCTTCGGAGGAGCCTCGATGAGCCCGGCCAGTCGCGTCCTCGTCATCGACGACGACGAGTTCGTCCGCGACGTGACCACCATGAGCCTCGAGGACCTGGGCTATCGCGTGCGGGCCACCGGCGACGGGTTCGAGGCGCTACGCTGGCTCGAGGACGAGACGTTCGACCTGCTGGTGGTGGACGTGAAGATGTCCGAGATCGACGGGCCGACCCTCTATCGCGAGGTGCAGGAGCGCTGGCCGGAGCGTCACGCCCGCGTGCTCTTCGTCTCCGGATTCGGCGAGACCGACTACCACGAGCCCGCGCTGCAGGCGGTGCGCGACGTGCCCCTCCTCTTCAAGCCGTTCTCGCTCGACGACCTCAAGGCCGCGATCGAGCGCGTGCTGACCCCGGCGTGATGGAGACGCGGACCATGGACCCGGCCTCGCAGCGTGTCGCGGAGAAACTCGCGGCCCGGCTCCTGCCCGGCATCGAGCCCACGTCGACGTGGGAGGGCTTCGGGCTCGGGCTCGTCTGCGACGGATGCGACCGGCCGGTCCTGCCGAGCGAGCGACAGCGCGAGCTCATGCTGCCCGACGGCCGCACCCTGCGATTCCACGCCCCGTGCGCCGACACCTGGCGCCGCCTCAAGGGCGTCCTGCCCCTCCTGCGGCGCTAGCCGCACCTCAGCGTCTCGCCAGATGCTCCAGCACGTACGCGCCTAGCCCCACCACGCCCGCGATCACCACCCAGGTCGCCAGGGCCCGGTGGCGATCCCAGAGCGCCAGCAATCGATAGAGCATCGAGAAGACTCCTTTTCCCCTGTCTCCAGTCTATCCGGCGGTCAAGGCCCCGTCGGCGACGCGGCGGCGATCGGCGGATTGCCGCGAGATGCCAGCCGCGCTACGCTTCGCCAGCGTGACCGCCGTCGCCCTCGACGACTTCGAGGCCGCACTGATCCCGACCGGCGAGACCGACATCTTCGTGCGCCGCGCGGGCAGCGGACCGCCCCTCCTGCTGCTGCACGGCTTCCCGCAGACCCACCTCATGTGGCGCGACGTCGCGCCACGACTGGCATCCCGATACACGGTGGTGTGCGCGGACCTCAGAGGCTACGGCCAGAGCGGCTGCCCCGCCTCGACGCCGGACCACGCGCCCTACGCCAAGCGCGCCATGGCGGCCGACATGGTCGCGGCGATGGCGCGGCTCGGCTTCGACCGGTTCGCGGTGGCCGGCCACGACCGTGGCGGCCGCGTCGCCTACCGGCTCGCGCTCGACCATCCGCGGCGCGTCGACCGCATCGCGGTGCTCGACGTGCTCCCGACCGCAGAAGCGTGGACGCGGGCCGACGCGCGCTTCGCCCTCGCCTTCTGGCCCTGGGCGCTCCTGGCCCAGCCTGCACCGCTGCCCGAGCGCCTGCTGGCCGCGGTGCCGGACGCGGTGATCGACGACGCGCTCGGCGGCTGGGGCTCTCCCGCCGGGGTCTTCAACGACGGCGTGCGTGCCGCCTACGTGGCGGCGCTGCGGGACCCCGACCGTCTGCACGCGATCTGCGAGGAATACCGGGCCGCCGCGACGCTCGACCGCGCGCACGACGAGGCCGACCAGGCGCGAGGCCGGCGCATCACCTGCCCCCTGCTCGCCCTCTGGAGCGCGCAGGGTCCGCTCGGAACGTGGTATGAGGCGGCGGGCGACCGCTGACAGGCCGTCAAACCGGTCCTGTCACGACCCAGGCTCGGTTGGCCCCCGATGCTCAGATGCGAGTGCTCGCCGCGAAGCACCTTCCATTTCGTAAGTCCTCGCCAGACCGGTCATTGACGCGCAACCCTGGCCAGGCCCTCCCGGCTCGTAGCGATACCCTGCTCATCGTGGGTTTCCGAGTACAGCGCCAAACTCTGCTCGAAGAATCGCGCGGCTCGTGCCACATCACCGTGCGCCAGCGCCGCCGCGCCGAGCTGACCTAGGCGCGGCGCGAGCTCACCCTTGGCACCCGCCTCGCGCAACAAGGCCAGACCCTGGTCGCCGAGCACCCGCGCCTGCTCGTGGTCGCCCATCTCGTGCGAGGTCAGAGCGTAGCCGATCAGCGACTTCGCCAGACAGAACCCATCGCCCATCTCGCGAAAGCGGGCGACGCTATCCTCGTAAAAGCTCCGCGCCCGCTCATGATCCCCCCTGTGGTGCGCGACGCCGCCGAGACTCCGGAGCGCTGTCGCGACAGCGTGGTTGTCGCCGAGCTCCTCGGCCAGCCGGCGGCTCCTGCTATACAGAGCCTCCGCGGGGCCGTAGTCGCCCTGCGCGGTGAGAATGCCGCCCAGATTGTCGAGTGCGTGCGACAAACCCCGCCTCTCCTCAATCGCCTCAAAGAGGGGGACGCTCTCCTCGAACAATGCCCTCGCGCCGGGTAGATCGCCCTCACCGCGCAGGATCTCGGCCAGATTGTTCAACGCGTGCGCGGTGCCACGCTTGTCGGAGAGTTCCCGGAACAGAGCGAGACTCTCCGCCACGAGCACCCTAGCTCGCACGCGGTCCCCGGACTGCGTCGCACCGACGGCGAGGTTATTGAGCGCCTCCGCGATCCCGCGCTTGTCACCAAGCTCACGCCACACCGCGAGCCCCTGGGTCAAGAACTCCGTAGCCTGGGGGAACTCGCTCCACCGCGCCCGTGTGCGTGACGCGGCATCGAGTACCTTTCCGAGCGCGCGTCGCGTCGTGACGGTGGACGTCGGCCGCTCGCGGGCGTGCGCCAGTAGCTCATCGAGCCATTCGCGTCCCTCACGGACGTACCCGTGGGTGTCCCAGAACAGCGAGAGCGCGCTCCCGAGCCGGAGCGCCGCCTCGGTCTCATCGCAATCGAGGGACCACCGCAGCGCCGCCCGCAGGTTGTCGTGGTCCGCCTCGAGCCTCTGTAGCCAAGCGACCTGCTCGGGACCCTGCAACCGAGGCTCCGCATCCTCTGCGAACCCGAGATAGAAGTCGCGATGGCGAGCGCGCACGACCTGGCCTTCCGATGTCTCCGCGAGCTTCTCGAAGCCGTATTGCCGGATGGTTTCGAGTAATCGATAGCGTGGGTCGCTCCCCTCGCCGTCTATCAAGCAAAGCGACTTGTCCACCAATCGGCCGAGCAGCTCGACGATGTCGTAGCGGTCTACGTCGACGCCCGCGCACACCGCCACCGACGCCTCCAGCGTCCAGCCGCCGACGAATACCGACACACGCCGGAACAGCTCGCGCTCCGCTTCAGAGAGCAGACCGTAGCTCCAGTCGATTAGCCCGCGCAGGGTCTGATGCCGCGGCAACGCGGTGCGGCTGCCGCCAGTTAACAGACGGAACCGTTCGTCCAGATGCGCGGTGATCTGCTGGACGGATAGCGTCCGGACGCGCGCCGCTGCGAGTTCGATCGCGAGCGGGATGCCGTCGAGCCGTCGACAGATCTGCACCACCGCGGCCGCCGTGTCGTCCGTGAGCGTGAAGTCGGGCTTCACCGCTATCGCGCGGTCCACGAAGAGGCGGACGGCCTCGTACTCCGCGAGGCGCTCGAGCGCTGGCACGAGCCGTGAGTCGGGCAGCGACAGCGGGGGCACGCGGAAGACGACCTCGCCGGTCAGACCAAGCGCCTCGCGGCTACTCGGCAGAATCTTGACCTCCGGGCAGCCGCGCAACAGCGTGTCCGCGAGACCGGCGCACGCGTCAATCAGATGCTCGCAGTTGTCGAGGAGCAGCAGCACCCGCTTGGGACGGAGATGGTCGACCAGCGTCACGAGCAGCGGGCGGTCCGCCTCCTCGCGCACGCTGAGCGCCGTGGCCAGCACTTGGGGCACGCGCGCAGGGTCGGCGAGGTGCGCAAACTCGACCAGCCATACGCCGTCGGGATACTCGCTGAGCAGGCGGGCCCCGATCTCCAGGGAGAGGCGCGTTTTACCGCTACCGCCGGGTCCCGTGATCGTGAGCAGATGCGTCTCAGCCAGCAAGCGCTTCGCCTCCGCGATCTCGCGTTCGCGCCCGATGAAGGTGGTGAGCTGTCGCGGCAAGTTATTCGGCACCACCTCTAGCGAACGGAGCGCGGGAAACCTGTCCGGCAAACGCTGCGCGACTACCTGGTAGATATGCTCCGCGCGCGTGAGATCGCGCAGGCGATGAAGGCCGAGATTGCGCAGCTCCACCAGGGATGGCAGATCGTTACGGACGAGCTCCTGCGTGGCGTTCGACACGAGAATTTGCCCGCCGTGCGCGACCGACAGCAGGCGAGCCGTGTGGCTCAGCGTGAGCCCGGACATGTACTCGCCGGCCTTGTGCTCCCCCGCATGGAGGTCGGCTGTTCCCGTATGCAAGGCCATCCTCACCCGGATCGGGCCCGTCTCGCCCCACGGCTCAGCAGCGAGCGCGCGCTGTGCGGCGAGCGCGGCCGCCACACCCCCTGCTGCGGTGTGGAACGCGGCGCAGAACGCGTCGCCGACAATCTGGAAAACGTAACCGTTGGATGACTCGATCGACTGCTGGAGCAAGGCATGGTGTCGAAGGAGGGCCTGCTTCATCGGCTCGGGATGCTGCTGCCAGAGCCGCGTACTGCCCTCGATATCCGTGAAAAGGAAGGTGACCGTGCCTGTGGGAAGAGCCGACATGTTCACCCCTCGGCATCCGCGCGATACGCGTCACTCTATCAGATCGGCGCTTCGTTCGCCCGAGCCTGTCAATCCTCCACCGGGAGGACATTGCGCGGTCCAGGGAAACGCGGAAGACTGGAGCTGGGGGCGGGAGTTGAACCCGCGGCCTACTGAACGTAGTCAACCGCGGTGACGCGAGCCGACGCGTCAAGGGCTCTGACATAGTCGCCTCGAAACTCCGTGCGCGTCTGCGGCTCGGGGACCTCTCCGTCCTCGAGCCAGAGCGACAAGACCAACCCTCGAGGCCTACGCCGAGCGGTGGTTTCAGGTCTACGTGGCGGTCCACTTCAAGCCGCGCACGCTCGACGTCTACACCTTCCTCTGCCGTCGCCATCTGTTCCCCGTTCTTGGGGCCGTGCGACGCCTGTCGGCGATGGCATCCGGATTGGCTTGAATTGATCGCCACGGCGGCCTGGAGTGGCCCCCGTCAAGGGGAGATTCTCGGTCTCCAGTGGGGGACATCGATTTCGCTGGACGGCTCATTGAGGTGCGTCGAACGGTCGGTTACGGCAATGGGGCGCTCCGTACCGGCAGCCCGAAGAGTGGCCGGGCACGGCGCGTAGACCTGCCCGATCTCCGCTCCGGTTGGCTGATGGCTCGCAAATCCCTTCAGGAGGCCGAGGCCGCCCTTCAGGGACGCGATCGCACCCCGTGGGTGTTCTCCCAGCCAAGCTGGGCTCCCCTCGAGGCGTGAACCTGCTGCACCGACTATGGTGCCCACTGCTCGAGAAGGCCCGGCTTCCGCGTCGTCGCTTTCACGACCTGAGGCACATCTACGCTTCGCTCCTCCTAGCGGCCAACGAGTCACCGATGTACGTCGAGGATCAGCTGTGACACCCGTCGATCAAGGTCACGCTGGACCTCTACGGTCAACCCGGCCCCGGGGGCGAACCGAAGCGCCATGGATCGGCTGGCCGCCGCACCCAGCTACAACCCCCCAGCAACCAACGAGCAGAACCGAATCGAGGAAGGCGAAGAAAGTACCGAAAAAGACTGGAGCCGGGGGCGGGAGTTGAACCCGCGACCTACTGATTACGAATCAGTTGCTCTGCCACTGAGCTACCCCGGCAACCCCGCGTGAAGTCTACCACGATCATGCGGTGGCCGACTCCGTGGGCACCGCTCCGGGCACGTTCTGCTCGCCTTGCGCTCGCCGCGTCTCCGTCTTGACCATTTCGGTGCGCAGGTAGTCAGTGTCAACGCCGACGTACTTTTGACCCACCTTCGCCGATTGGGAATTGACCCACCCCCGGCGGGTTGTCGGTGGTGGCGTCGTCCCGGGGGCCGGTGAGGGCAGCCGCGCCGACGCCGATGAGCCCAGCCTGCTTCTTTTCCCGAAGGCGGTAACTCTCGCCGCGGATGTTCAGCACATGGCTGTGATGGAGCAGGCGATCGAGGATCGCCGTGGCGATCACGGCGTCGCCGAGGACCTCACCCCACTCCCCGAAGCCCTTGTTCGACGTCAGGATGATGCTGCCACGCTCGTAGCGGGCTGAGACCAGGGTGAAGAAGGCGGTGGCGGCCATCCGATCGTAGGGCCAGACGCCGAACTCGTCGATGATGAGCAGCTTGGGCGCCAGGTAGATCCGCAGCCGGCGTTCCAGCCGGTGCTCGGCCTGGGCGCGCCGGAGATCCTCGAGCAGCTCGTGCGCCCGGACGAAGTAGACGCCCGAGCCCTGCTCGATCGCGCGCAGCCCGAGGGCAATGGCCAGATGCGTCTTGCCGACGCCCGGGGGGCCGAGGAAGAGGACATTCGCCGCCTCGCTGAGGAAGGTCAGCGTGGCCAGGTCGCGGACCTGACGCTTGTCGATCGACGGCTGGAAGTGGAAATCAAACTGGTCGAGCGTACGCTGAAACGGCAGGTGGGCGAGCCGGGTGCGCGTGCGCAGGTAGCGTTCCCGGCGGGCAGCGGTTTCGGTGCTGAGCAGGTCGGCCAAGAAGTCGGCATACGGGAGCTGCTTCTGGGCCGCCGCTTCGAGCCGTCCGTCCAGCACCGCGGCCGCCTCGGCGAGCCCGAGGTGCTCGAGCGACTGGCGGGCCTGGGCCGCGGCGATCATCGGCCCGCTCCGACGAGCTCGTCATAGACGGCCAGCGGGCGCGTCTCGACGTCGAGGGCCACGCGCTGGTGGCCGAGGGGTTCGGCCGCACGCCGCGCATCGGAGCGAGGCAGGCCGGCCCACTGCCCGGGCAGGACCAGACGCTGCCCGGGGCGCGTCGCGCGCGGGTGCACCGCGAGCCGGGCGCCGCCGCCCCAGATTTCGACGGTGCTCTCGGTGCCGGCGACGTGCACGCGCTGCCCCGCCCAGGTCCACGGCACGCCGTACCACCC
>Ga0157373_10003735_pt1 | contig 11521 bp, 10 predicted proteins | sample C65metaG_FD_113460 | JGI IMG/M metagenome (GOLD analysis project Ga0157373, IMG submission 113460) | Corn rhizosphere microbial communities from Kellogg Biological Station, Michigan, USA - C6-5 metaG | ecosystem: Host-associated > Plants > Roots > Rhizosphere > Soil | place: USA: Michigan...
GCTCAGCTCAACATCGACATGATCGGCCGCAGCAAAAAACCCGGCGACACAAATCCGAAAAACAAGGAGCTTTCGGGCGAGAACGAGATCTACGTGATCGGCAAGGACATGATGAGCTCGACACTCGGCTCGATCGTGGACGGCACGAACAGATCGTATTTGAAGCTGAACTATGACACGCGGTATGACGATCCGAAAGATCCGAACCGGTTCTTTTTCCGCTCCGACCATTTTAACTATGCCCAGAACGGAATCCCCATCGCCTTCTGGTTCGACGGCGTTCACGAGGACTATCACCAGCCCGGCGACAGCCCGGACAAGATCGATTACCAGAAGATGGAAAAGGTCGCGCGGACAATACTTTTAACGCTGTGGGAATTGACCGATCTCAAGGAACGTCCGAAGATCGACAAGCAGCTGCCGCCGGAGCTGACACGACGCTAAGGTCGGATCCACCGCGCAAGCCGTAAGTTCTTAAGGATCCCGGATGATGAAAAAAGGTCAGGTTGGCATGCGTTTCCTGTCATTTAATTATCGAATTAATAATTACTAATTGGATAATTAATCGGCAGATGAAATGCTCCGACCTGGCCTCTTTAGTATGTATCTATTCCACAATTGCCTGACACCGATCCAAAATCTTCGCCCTGATCGCTGCCCGGCTTTCGGCCTTTTTCGATGAATCCGATCCGGCATTCGGAGCCGAATTATATTTTGTGATCAGTTGGGCGATCTGCGGGTCTTTGAACGTTTTGGCGATCATTGTAATGACCTGAGCGTTTTCGTACGCGTCCTTCGAGCCGTCCCGCAGACGGTCGATCAGGTAACAGGCAAGCCGCTCGTCGCCCCATTGGCCCGCGAGCTGCAAAAGTTCCTGATCGCCACGCACGACTCGCTTCTGTCCATTGCCGTTCGAAAAGATCATGTCCAGCAACTGGCCGCGTTGATGATCGGTCAGCGATCTTGCAAGGTCAGCCGGATCGGGTTGACGGTTTGAGTTCTTAAGATCGCTGTCGTTCTGGCAAAAAGCGCCCATGCAATCGGGCGATTGTTTTTGCTGCCAGGCGAGCCGTTCTGAGCTCTGCAGCAATTCGAACGCGCCTTCCCAACGGGTAGCCGGTTCTTCGGCACAACGTACCAACCACTCGACGACTTCCGTTTGATCTACATTCGGCGTGTCGAAAATGTAATTCAGCTCGCCGATCCGTTTTGCATAAACCGCCAGATCTTCGTCAGACATTCTTTTGATGCCGTCGGCGCGGTCGGTCAATTCGTAACCCTCGCCGCCCTCTTTCTTTCGTAAGAACAGCAGCACCGAATCTCCCGACCGCAGCCCGTCATCGCTGTCGGCGATATCAAAATCTTTAAACTCACTATTATCGGCAGCGGTTGCGGCACCGTCACCTGACGTAGCGTGAAACCTATAAATACTGTCTTCGAGAACAAACAGCTTGATGTTCTCGCCTTTCAGCGACGACGCAATGTCGAAATATTTTTGGATGTTTACGACCGAATGATCCCTCTTTTCAGCGACGACCGGGCCTTCGACAGTCTTGTCGAACCTGCCGGCCAAGATGACGTCGCTCTGTTTATAGAGTGACAACAGCGTCTGCGGCATCACTGCCGTATGGGAACGGGCCGAAGCCACTCCTGTGAGGCAAAGAGTGGCTGCAACTGCTGTTAAAATTAGGAGCACTTTTAGCATCTTATGGCCCTGTACCAATTTTTCGGGTACCACTGCCTTATTTCAGACGGTCCGCAGAAAAATTTGGTATGCCTCATAAGACACTTAAAACCTATGGACTTCCAGTAATTTTTTCTGCTTCGAGCCGCCGGTACGCTTCCGCTTTACTTAAGCCAAATTCCTTCGCCGTCTTTTTGAGCGCCGTTTTGCGGTCATCGCCCGCATTTATCAGCTCGTTTACGCGTTTTGTGATACTTGCGAAACCGGCCGCTGAGCGCTGCGGTTCGCGGTTTCTGTCTATTAACAGGACGATCTCGCCTTTAATATTTGCCGTCGAAAACTTTGTTGCAAGTCCGCCAATTGTTCCACGCGCAACCTCTTCATGCAGTTTTGTGAGTTCGCGGGCTACAACCGCCTGCCGGTCGCCGAGAATTTCAAAACAATCCTTCAGCGATCTCACAAGACGGTGCGGGGCCTCGTAAAAAACAAGCGTTGCCTGAGTATCGGCGAGATCGATTAACCTCTTTCGCCGTTCCGTCTGTTTCGACGGCAAAAAACCGGCAAAAAATATTGCGTCCGTCGGCAAACCGGAAACAACCGCCGCGGTTACGAAAGCGGCCGGCCCCGGAATCGAAACGACCGGCACATCGAGCTCGATCGCCTTTTGAGCAAGTCTAAATCCGGGATCGGAAATGCCGGGTGTCCCGGCGTCGGAAACGAAAGCGATCGACATTTCGTCCGCCAGCAGTTGCGCGAATTCCTCCGCCCGCGCGACTTCGTTGTGTTCGTGACAGCTGACCAACTTCTTTGAGATCTCGAAATGTTTTAGCAGTTTGCCTGTGTGACGCGTGTCCTCGCACGCGATCAGATCGACATTTCGTAACGTGTCGAGAGCACGCAGCGTAATGTCGTTGAGGTTTCCAATAGGAGTAGCAACGAGAAAAAGGGTTCCGGGCATAAGCATCCTTATGCCATTTAATTAAATAATTACTGATCAATAATTAACTAATTAAACAGCAGAAAATTCCGAGTATTAGGTTAAACGTTTTACTGATCTAAAACAAAAAGCCCGAACCATTTGAGGCTCGGGCATACAAAAACTTCAACTTGTGAGGCCGGCTTAGAACGGCCAGGGCAAATTGTTTCCCCATCCACCGCTGCGACGGTTCGGATAACGGTTGTTCGGATAACGATTGTTATAACCGCCGTTGTAACCGTAGGTGTCGGCAACGACGCGAAGGTCGTAACGGATCTGGTTCCACTGGTTTTCTGCGTCACGGTTGACTCCGGAACGATAAAGCTCATTGTCGATCTGCGACGCAATGTCGAGAACCCGACGTGCTTCATTTTCGCTGCCGCTTAGATCACGCCCGCGGCCGTAATCATTACGAAGGTCCTTTGTTGCATCGGTAAACTGGTCCGCGAGCTCACGCAGGCGTCTATCATCCGTGCCCCGTCTTCCCCACGAGCCGTAATTGTCTCTGCCGCGATCAACCTGATGTTCAAAATCCTTTGCGCGATTCTTAAGGTTATCCAGGTTACCACGAATATCGCGATTGTAACCCCCGTTTCCGTAGCCGCCGTTCGGATAACCATACCCGCCGCCGGGATAGCCGTAGCCGCCGTTGTACTGCGCGGACGCGATCGACGGAAGCACCATTGCCATCAACGCAAAAGCAAACAAAGCAACAAATTTGTTAATACGAGTCATTTCTTCTTCTCCTGATTAAAAAGTCGTCCGGCTAACCCGATTGCTTTTCGCTTCCAACGCTTTACGCACGTCGGCTCGCCTCGGCATTGCATTTAGCAAAGTACGTGCCAAAATCACGCGGATTCATATACAATAATGTAACTGGTTACTGCTCAATAGTTTAGCAGCTACTGTAGATGGATTTGAGGCAAGACGGTAAACGCTTATGCATCAAAACGTTGGGCATCTAACGGAGAACGTCGAAGTATGTACATTCTAAGTGAGAGATCAAAATATGGACGCTCTCAAACCGCCCAGCCGATAAACATGGTCCTGTCCGCTCGGCCCGGTTCACTGAAGAAACTTAATGCGCGTGTGATCAGACCTTGAGTCGGATTAGGGTCCATCACGTCGAGCGTGCCAGGGGTCGTATATCCGTAAACGACGATCGCGTGGTTCATCATTACCGAAAAATAGATCACATATAGACAACTCGATTGGATCTTCTCGAATAGCGATTGCGCAACTAGTTGTGGTGACTTTAGCACGCTGCCCGTCATTCCAATGTCGAGCGCGATCTTAGGCATATTCTCCGGCACGAGTGATTTATCGGCGTTTAAGAGGTCTCCCCATCGTCCGATCATATCCTTAAGCTCAAGACGCTCGCGTTTCCAGGGCAAACCGTTGAAAAAGTTCCTCTCCGCCTCGGGACCGGACCAGGTGCCGGTGGCCTCACCGAATTCACGCACGGTAACGTCCAGCCATGACTGCAGCGACGCGGCCCAGCAAAGATGAGTATCTCCCTGAGCAATAAACGCGGGCGTCGAACGCGTGTAATGTAATTCTTTGCGCGTGGGCACATAAATGTTTCCCATATCTTAGTCCTCCTCTTTGAACATACAGAACATAGATGGCGTCTCCGTCGCGAAACATTGAAAACGTCATTCGACATTCGATTTTCGTGGGAACTGATTGGATGAACACGGGAATTATGGCGCCATAGCATCTGTATGACAAGGATTATTTCTTACGGACGCAAAAAGTGGCGAGGACATCATCGCCTTCGCCACTCGATTCTTCAATTAATCTTAAATTAGTCTTTCAAAGCCTTTGCCGCGTCGAGCCGTCCGCCGCTTTCGATCCTTCCTCTTAACGAATCGAGCGGATCTACCGATTTCAGCAGCCGATCGCGAAGTTTCTCAACTGACAGGTTCGGTTCCTTCGCCAGTATCAACGCCGCGACGCCCGCCACATGTGGAGCGGCCATCGATGTTCCCGACGCTTCTCGATAGTCGTCATTCAGCCAGGTCGAATCTATATCCTTACCCGGAGCGGCGATGTGGACGGTTTTCGGTCCCCAGTTCGAGAACGACGCCAGTTGGTCGTTCCGGTCAAGCGCCGCAACGCTTATGACATTCGGCAGGTCGTAATTCGACGGGTAATGCGGACGTTTGTCGTTATTCGATCCGTCGTTCCCCGCAGCCGCAACGAACAAGATTCCCTGTTCGCCTGCTGCGCGAATTGCATCCTCAAGCGCCTTCGATTTTTGCGTCGAACCCCAGCTTGCATTAATGACGCGGACGTTCACACCGTGCTGTTTGCGGTCGATGGCGTAATTTATCGCCTCGATCGCGTCCTTGGTCGTACCGAATCCGCCGCGTCCCCTAAATTTTAGCGGCATAATGCGAACGTTCCAGTTGACCCCGGCAATGCCTTCACCGTTGTTGCCCTCGGCACCGATGATGCCGGCACAATGCGTTCCGTGGCCATTGTCATCCATCGGGTCGGCAGCGTTGTCGGTTCCGTTAAATCCGTTTTCGTCGTTGAATGTGCCAAGTTCGTCGTCAGTATATTGCGGCAAATTGTCGGGCCGTAGCCACATATTTGCCCGCAGGTCGGTGTGCGTGTAATCGACGCCGCTGTCCAAAACCGCCACCACTACCTTGTCGCTTCCCTGTGTTTGCTGCCATGCTTCGAGAGCCTTTATGTCCGCGCCCTTCGTTCCACCGTCCTGGCCGATGTTATTAAGGGCCCACTGCTGCGAAAATTGCGGATCATCAGGCGTTGCATCATTCGGGCGATGGACACCATCCTGGATCGAATACGACTGAGCCGGATCATCCAGCTTGATCTGATAATTTGGCTCTGCGTAGCTGACCACGCTCGACATCTCGCGATATTGTTCCGCAACCGCTTCGGCGTCTGCATTATCGAGGTCATCGATCGCTGTTAATCCTTTGACCGACTCGATCTCGTCCTCAACGACATCGTTGTTCATCGCGGTGATCTTCTTGATCTCGGCGAGTGTCACACCCGGCTTGAACCTAACCAAAACCTCCGGTTCATTGTCCTCTTTTGTTCGCGCGACGCTCTTCGGCATTGGCGTTGAACGCACCGACGGACTTGTGTTTATTTTCAGCGCTGACCGCCAACGGTCGATCTGCCCGAGCACGGCTGCTAGCGTGACCAAAATTACGGCAATGCCGATATGTATCCAGATATTATTGCGATTCATATTCACCTCTCCACTCTAACCGCGATCACGATTCCACAACGTAATTCGTTCCCTTAAAATCGTGCAGGCGGAGCTGATATTTATCCGCTCGATACTCGTAATCCATTCCCTTGGCCCCAAGTCTGATCTGCCACCCGCTCGAGATCATCTGAGCCGACATTTCGCCCTTTTCGGGTGCACCGAGCGACATATCGGGAAAATCCTTTTCCGATGTCGAAACCTCGCTGATATCGCCCTCCGAAATGCCCAGGCGTCCTGCCAAATCGCGTTTGGCCCGCGCCACGGCGCTGTCACGTGTAAAACTCATAGCAATTGTCAATTGGTTTACCAATTCTGCTATTTTTACGACCAATAGTCAACGATAGTTGCAGCTTGCGCTTGCGCACCTCAACGGAAATAGTTATAATAAGTTTTGCTTATCATGGGATACACCGGTAAACAGTGTATTGCCAACAAGTTATCAGAAATTATTATCTTAACTTGGTTTAGATGAAAAATGGCTGCCAGCGAGGCAGCCTTTTTATTTTGAATTTTTGGTTATGGATTCCTGATTTACCCGCCTGACGCAGCAATTTTTTGTCGACGGAACCTCAGCGACAAATTTCTGGTTATTTCAACCAGCCCCGGCACCAAAAACGTCGCGCATGCAATTCCGAGGATCAACCCGGTAATAAACCTTGATAGATGCGTGTTTTCCCAGATGCCAAAAACCCCGAGCGACCAATCAACGCCTATCGGAATCATTGAAAGAAATAGCCAAAATCGGGGAACGGGCTCGATATCGTCGATCTTTCTCCACAGCGGATAGATCAAAAAGCCTGCCAGCAGACCAAAATAGACACCGAAACATCGCGAACATACCGCAAACTGCTCGCCCTCAACATGAAACGATCTGTTGGATATCTGGTGGCAAATATAAGAAAAGAAACCGTATATGGGAGCCGCAACATTCGCGAACCCATTGGCTTTTGCCAGCGGCGCCAGCAAAATTGCGAAAACCCACGCGAAAACCAGCAGCAGCGAAACACTCCATACCTTTACCGCCTGCCGTCGAAACGTAGCGGCAATAGTCTGCGGAACGTAGTTTTCGATCGGCTGCACCATTATTACTGTCCTAACGCCTTCTCGGTTTCCAAAATATGATGCGTTGTCTGTATCACCGTATCCGGATTTAGTGATATCGAATTGATCCCGCGTTTTACCAAAAATTCCGCAAATTCAGGATAATCCGACGGCGCTTGGCCGCAGATCCCTATCTTCTTGCCGTTCCGTATGGCTGCGTCGATCGCCATTGCGACCATTTTTTCGACCGCGCCGTTACGTTCGTCGAAAAGATGAGCGACCATTTCCGAATCGCGGTCCAGACCAAGCGCAAGCTGCGTCAGGTCATTGGAACCTATCGAATACCCGTCAAAAACCTTTAAGAACTCATCCGCGAAAACCACATTCGCCGGTAGCTCGCACATAGCGTAGATTTCCAGATCGTTCTCGCCCTGAACCAGCCCGTACTCGGCCATCAGCGCTATCACCCTTTCGCCCTCCTCGACCGTGCGGCAAAACGGTATCATCGGTTTGATATTTGTCAGGCCCATGTCCTCACGGGCACGGCACAAGGCAAGACATTCCAGCCGAAAACCGGCCTTGTACCGGTCGTCGTAATATCGCGACGCACCGCGAAAACCGATCATCGGATTTTCTTCTTCAGGCTCAAATTCCTTTCCGCCGATCAGCATTGCATACTCGTTCGATTTAAAATCCGACATCCGCACGATCGCCGGTTTCGGATAAAACGCTGCCGCGATGCGCCCGACACCCTCGCTCAATTTTCTGACAAAGAACTCTTTCGGGTCTTCTTCAAGGATGCGGATCGAGATGGTTTCGATGTCCTCGCGCCGTCTCAAATTCGGATAATTCACCAGTGCCATCGGGTGAATGCCGATATGATTGTTGATTATAAATTCCAGTCGTGCCAGACCGACACCGTCATTCGGCAAACGAGAAACGGCAAATGCGTGGTCCGGATCGCCCACGTTCATCATCACCTGCGTTTTCGGCCTCACGTTATCGGTTATCTTGTGTTTTTCAAGCTTGTAATCGATCTTGCCGTAATAAATATTTCCGCGGTCGCCCTCGGCGCACGACACCGTTATGTCGGTGCCGGTTCGCAGGACCTCGGTCGCGTTTCCGGTTCCGACAATGCATGGAATGCCAAGCTCGCGGCTGATGATTGCGCTGTGACACGTCCGCCCGCCGCGGTCGGTGACAATTGCAGAGGCACGTTTCATTATGGGCTCCCACGCTGGATCGGTCATTGAGGTCACGAGAATTTCGCCTTCCTTAAATGTCCTCAGCCGTTCCGGATCCATAAGCACGTGAGCCGTGCCGTGCCCGATCTTTTCACCCACGGCGACGCCGGTCGCCAAAGGTGCTCCGTGATCATCGCTCAGCTTGTATTTCTCAATATAGTTCTCCGTCTTCTGAGCATGAACGGTTTCCGGCCTCGCTTGTAGAATAAAGAGCTCGCCCGTTATGCCGTCCTTTGCCCACTCGATATCCATCGGCTGATGACGCCCCGCGCGTTTTGAGTAATGGTCCTCGATCGCGCAAGCCCATTCGGCAAGCCTTAAAACCTCAAATCCGGCAAGACAAAATCGGTTTCGCTGCGTCGCAACAACGTCACGGACCTGAGTTCCGGTACCATCGTCGGCAAAGACCATCTTGACTTCTTTTACGCCAAGCTTTCGCGTAACTATCGGTCTGTAACCGAGTTTCAGCGTAGGTTTGAATACTATCCATTCGTCGGGCGTCGCCATGCCCTGCACGACAGCTTCGCCCAGACCCCAAGCACCGTTTATCACCACCGCATCGCGAAAACCACTTTCCGTATCGAGCGTGAACATAACGCCGGAACACGCAATGTCGGAACGCACCATCGGCTGAATTCCGATCGAAAGAGCGACATCAAAATGATCAAATCCTTTCGCCGTGCGATACGAGATCGCGCGATCGGTCCACAGCGACGCGTAGCATTCGTGGCACGCCTGAATCAGCCGCTCGGTTCCTTTGACATTTAGTATCGTGTCCTGCTGACCGGCGAACGAGGCGTCAGGCAGATCTTCTGCCGTTGCGGACGAACGCACGGCAACTTCAAAATTTTTCTTGCCGATGCGGTTTCCGAGATTTAGATACGAGTTATGAATTTGCTCCTCGACTTCGGACGGAAACGGCGTTTCGAGCATCATCCTGCGAGCCTCTCCGCCGACACGCGCGAGCTCTTCGAGATCGTTTACATCAAGCCCTTTTAAGAGTTTTCGTAAACTCTTACGCAACCCTCCGGTCTCGAGCAGTACTTCGTACGCATGACTCGTCGTCGAAAACCCGTCAACTGCGCGAACGCCTTGAGCGGTCAGTTCGCGAAACAACTCGCCGAGACTGGAACATTTGCCTCCCACAAGCGCAACATCGTCAGCACCGACTTCGCTTAGATCAAGCACGTAAGGTTTTGAATTATTCATAAATGGAGCGCGGACATTCCTGTCCGCATGTGTACAAAACATGAACGAGTTTCGGCGGAGGAACCGCCGATGCGGACAGGACTGTCCGCGCTCCGCTAAAATCTGATCACAGCGTCGGGTCCGCCTTCGACGTGTACCGTATCTACAAACCTGATGCTTTTCGAATCTGTCGTCATTACAACCGAGTGGGTGCGTTTACCCGCTCCAAAAAATCTGACCCCTTTCAGCAGAGCGCCGTCCGTCACGCCCGTTGCGGCAAAGATGACCTTCTTGCCGGGTGCCAGATCGTTAGTATCGTAAACCTTGTTCGGATCTTCGATACCCATTTTCTTCAGTCGCTTTGTAACTTCCTCGACCGGCGGAACCTTTGACTTGTCGACACCCAATCGCGAAGGGTCGAATACGAGTTTTGCCTGTATCTCGCCATTCAGACACTTCATCGCCGCCGCTGTTAAAACTCCCTCAGGCGCCCCGCCTATTCCCATCAGAGCGTGAATATTCGTCCCTGCAACCGCCGCCGAAATACCCGCAGACAGATCGCCGTCCGAGATCAGGCGGATACGGGCGCCCGTGGCGCGCACATCGGCGATAAGCTGTTTATGCCGCGAACGGTCAAGACAGATCACGGTCAGATCGTCAACATCACGGCCGAGCCGCCGTGCAATATTCTTAAGATTGTCGGCAACCGGAGCATCTATATCGACCGCACCGCGCGATGACGGGCCAACGACGATCTTGTCCATATAGATGTCGGGCGCGTTCAGCAGACCGCCGCGTTCTGCGGCCGCAAGTACGGCGATCGCATTGTTTGCTCCAAGCGCACACAAGTTGGTCCCTTCGAGCGGATCGACCGCAATATCTACTTCCGGGAAGCCTTGACGTGCCTCGTCCGAATAAGCGCCGCCTCCGACCTCTTCTCCGATATACAGCATCGGAGCTTCGTCGCGTTCACCTTCGCCGATAACGATGCGGCCGTTCATCGGGACGGTGTCCATCACTTCACGCATCGCCTCGACCGCGACGTGGTCCGAATGCTTACGGTCGCCCTGACCCATGGTTTTTGCCGATTCAATGGCCGCAGCCTCAGTTACACGCAGAAAATCGAGTGCCAACTCGCGTTCTGCCTTGATAGTTTTCATTTATTCTTCCTCAAAGATACAATCCAATCGTTCAGCGGCGAGCTAGGGTCCGCCAAATACTCCGACAGCCAAGCGTTAATCGCTCCACGGATCAACGCAATGAATTTAATCCACAAATTTCCTATTAACGCGATAACTTCCGCTTATGACGAAATTCTACCACTTGTCTAACCTCATTTGACAAGTTATGCTTGGGGTATTACGTTTTTAATTTGATTTTTTGTACGTTTCCGAGGAGATTGCCCTAAATTAAATGACCTACATTGTCACCGAGCCGTGTATCGAATGCAAATACACCGACTGCGCGGCTGTCTGCCCAGTTGAAGCTTTTCACGAATTGCCTGACCGCCTGCTTATTAACCCCGACACTTGTATCGATTGCGACGCGTGTCTGCCGGAATGCCCGGTCGAGGCCATATTTTCGGATATGTCATTTCCCGAAGAATATGCTGACTGGATCGAGAAAAATAAGGACGCCGAAAATTATCCGATCATAAGCACAAAAGTCCCCGCTCTGTTCGGTCCCGGCTGTAAAGGCCAGCCCGAATAGAAAGACGACATCCAATTGCTCAATTTTGGCGGCCGATCGAGGCCGCCTTTTTTTATCGAATCCAACGCCTTCGGATAGAAACCCTGATCAATAAGTCGCGTTAGCGTTTCAACTCGGCCTCAGCCGCGATATACCCGAAGCTAGCCCATTGGTCTCCGGCGACGATTTGGCGGAAAATTTTCATCGTTTCTTCGCGGCGCCCGTTGTATAGGTACCAGTTCCCGAGGCCGTAGCCGATCGTCGCGTTCGAAGCGGCTTCCTTCAACAGATCCTCGGGTTTCATTTTTCCCTGATAAAGCCTTATCAGCTTGTAGTAATCGGCATTTTCTATTAAATCGAGGTTGTCGGGAATTTTGCCGATGAATTGTGCCGCTTCCCTCGATTTTCCAAGGCGCATCGCGCTCATAAAAACCCAATTGGCCGCGGCC
>Ga0157373_10003736_pt1 | contig 11518 bp, 12 predicted proteins | sample C65metaG_FD_113460 | JGI IMG/M metagenome (GOLD analysis project Ga0157373, IMG submission 113460) | Corn rhizosphere microbial communities from Kellogg Biological Station, Michigan, USA - C6-5 metaG | ecosystem: Host-associated > Plants > Roots > Rhizosphere > Soil | place: USA: Michigan...
ATTGAACTCAACACCGAAGAACTCCAAGCCGAAAAACAATCACTCGGTGAATTTTTGGCGCAACCAACCGCCTACACCGACCCTGACTTCACTAAAAAGAACAAACGCTTCACCGAACTCGAAGGTATTATCGCTAAAGCCACCGAGCGTGAAACCATCGAGAAGCAGCTCGCCGAAGCTAAGCTACTAGCTCAGGGCAACGACGACCTCGCCGAGCTCGCCAAAATGGAAATTCCCGAAGACGAAGCGAAGCTTGCCGCAATCGAAGAAGAACTCTTCGTCATGCTCGCACCAAAAGACCCTAACGACGACAAGAACATCATCATTGAAATCCGTGCCGGCGCTGGTGGCGACGAGGCAAGTCTCTTTGCCTCAGAGCTCTACCGCATGTACCTCCGCTGGTGTGAAGCTCACGGCTACAAAACCGAACTTATGAGCGAAAGTGCCAACGATACCGGCGGCTACAAAGAAGTTATCTTCATGATTCGCGGCGACGCACCATACAGCAAGCTCAAGTTCGAAGGCGGCGTCCACCGCGTACAGCGCGTGCCAGTCACCGAAAGCCAAGGCCGTATTCACACCAGCACCGTTACCGTTGCCGTTCTTCCGGAGGCGGAAGAAACTGACATCGAAATCAGCCCGAACGACCTTCGTGTCGATATCTACCGGTCGAGTGGTCACGGCGGCCAAAGCGTCAACACCACCGACTCAGCAGTGCGCATCACTCACCTTCCTACTGGTATGATCGTCACCAACCAGGACGAAAAATCACAGATCAAAAACCGTGAAAAAGCCATGAGTGTGCTTCGCTCTCGCCTGTTGCAAATTAAAATCGACGAGGAAAACGCCAAGCTTACCGCCGAGCGCCGCAACCTTATCGGCAGTGGCGACCGCAGTGAGAAAATCCGCACCTACAACTTCCCACAGGACCGCATTACCGACCACCGCATTGGCTACAACCGCAGCAACATACCAGCAGCCCTTAACGGTGACATTGATGATATCATCGAACACCTCCAAGCCTACGAGCGCGAGCTCAAAGCCCAGAATATCGAACAATAAAAATACGCCGCGTAACTGCGGCGTATTTTTATTGCCTATTTTCCATGCACGCCAGCACTACGCACAGCACGACGACCGACAACTCGCTGCTTGTCTTCTCGACGAGCATAATCCCAGTTTCTATCGGGATTCTGACGATTTGCCTCCATCATTTTTTCAAGCGGGCCAAATTTATGCTGAGCAACGTCAATAATACACACATCGCCCGATGAGCTAGTATAGCGCACCCAAGAGTGACCATCATACTTATCATCCTTGCGACGCTTCACCCTATTACGCTCAACACTCACCTGGCCGTTCATCACGCCCTCATCAATAAGCCGCTCAAGAACAGCGCCAGCAAACAGAGCTTGATGTCGACACTCACCAAAACCACCTTTTTCATCGCCGACAATATATGCATTTAACGATACCTTTTGGTGATCAACACCACCAAGACGTTCTTCAAATAACTTATCAACTGCTTTAGAGTCATATCGCATATCCGCTGAGACGCGATCATACACAGCACCAAGAACACTGCCCTTTCGCACTCTACCGTCAGAGCCCCTGGAAGCCTCAAGCACCTTCTCGACAGCGGCATCAATATATCGAGGGTCTCGCTCATAATCTAGAGTGATTGCTTCACCACCATATGACCCTTCATAAACACCGCCAAGAATCGGCGTATCACGATTAATCGTATGACGCTCAAGCCCACCACGCTGGCGCTCACCACGCTGGCGCGCGCCGACAACATTTACAGCAAGCTGCGAGTAATCCCATCGGGCCTCTCGTTCAGGTTGGCTTGAAACATGATGTGGGTGGTGATTATGTGAAGGCATTTTTATCTTTTTGTTTTATGTTGTAATGTGTCTATCATAGCAAGTCTTTGCTGTTTTGTCAATAATTTGCTTTATTATAACAGAGGTGAGATAATGGAACTATGACAGTAGCAGAATGGCTCACCAACACTTCTACGCAGTTCGCTCAGGCAGGGATTTCAGCTGCCCGACTTGACGCTGAAATCATTCTAGCCCATACACTACGTAAAAGCAGAACATGGCTCCATGCCCATGGCGATGAAGAGCTTTCACCGCGTCTTGTTGAGATTGCCGATGCTAGGCTTGATTTACGACTCGATCGCACGCCAATCGCCTACATTATTGGTCATAAAGAATTCTATACTCGCTCGTTCAAGGTAACACCGAGTGTTCTTATCCCCCGCCCAGAAAGTGAATCACTCATTGAACTCCTCAAAAAACATATCCCAACAGACGCCAAACGGTTAGTTGATGTCGGCACAGGCAGCGGATGCCTTGGCGTTACTGCAAAACTAGAATTTCCCGAGCTCAATGTAACACTTGCGGACATCAGTCGCCATGCCCTAAAAGTTGCCGAAAGCAATGCCACAAGCCTGCGTGCTAAGGTAACACTCGTTCAGAGTAACCTCTTAGCGCAAACTCCTGGAATCTTTGATGTCATCATTGCAAACCTCCCATATGTCGACGAAGACTGGGAGCGCTCACCCGAAACCGATAAAGAACCGGGCCTTGCACTCTTCGCCGATAATAACGGTCTTGCGCTTATTGAACAACTCCTCGCTCAGCTCCCTGAAATCCTCAGTCCATCAGGGCTTGTACTTCTCGAAGCCGACCCTTACCAGCACGAAGCAATTATCACTCAATGCGCAAAACTCGGCCTCAAACATGTTGAGACCGAGGGATACGCTGTCGCGCTTATCAAAAGCTAGTTCGTCTGATAGGTGCCGAGCGTTACCTTAGCGGTATGCTCGCTTCCACCGCGAAGATATGTAATTGTAATCGTATCATCTGGCGCATACTCACCAGCAAGTGTCGAAACACTGCCTGCAACACCAACTGATTCACCGTTTACTTTAGTAATAATATCCTTCTCTTTGAGACCTGCTTTATCAGCTGGGCTACCCGCAACAATCGCTGTATTCGCTCCGTCACCAACCACATACGCACCAGCCTTCACTGAAAGGTTATACTGCTTCGCGACCGCTGCCGTAACTTCAACATAACGGACTCCAAGATACGCGCGCTGCACACCTTTACCAGCAAGTACCATTTTTGTCGTTCCCTTTGTCGCATTAATAGGGATCGCGAAACCAATACCTTGCGCATCCGAGGCAATAGCCGTATCAATACCAACCACCTGACCACTGTAATTCAGTAATGGCCCACCGGAGTTACCCGGGTTAATTGCTGCATCGGTCTGCAAAAGATCGGTTAACGACTCCGACGAACCGCCGTCATCACTTCCCGCCGTCACTGGGCGACCCTTACCAGAGATAATGCCGCTCGAAACAGTATTCTGATATTGGCCGAGCGCATTGCCGATAGCAACAACCTGCTGACCCACACGCACAGTTGATGAATCGCCCATCGAAGCAGGTGTCAGGCTATCAACTCCGTCGATCTTAAGGTAGGCGATATCATTAAGCGGGTCAGAGCCAACAACCTTAACATTATCGTAGGCCGTGCCATCAGAAGTAATTACCTGAACCGTCGTAGCAGAATCAATCACATGGTGATTTGTTAAAATATAGCCGTCTTTACTCAAAATGATACCCGTACCCGCCGCCTGCTGCTCGGCTGCACCAAAAATAGATTGAGTGTTCACACTTGTTACAATCGAAACGACACTCGGCGAAACCTTATCGGCAACACGGCTAATCGCGTCCTCTGTGCTCGTTGGCGTAAGATTGCCGTCATTTTGCACCGTTTGACGTCCGGTAATTGGCTCATGATTTGTATTTGCATACCAATACGCTGTCCCGGCAATCCCAACTGCAACAATCAAGCCGACTACGACAAATAACAACCGCAGTTTCGCAGAGCGAGGTATTGCAGGTGGCAGCTGTTGAGCGGGCGGTTGCTCTATCTTTTGTTCTACGACTTGCTTGGGTGTATTATCGTCAGGTTTTACTTCTTTTATTTCATCTTTGTTTGCGTCCATTACGCCCTCCTCTACCCTATATCTATCTATAATGCGTCGCTGCCGAATATGATAGCCATGATGTATATCACGATCATGATGCTCGCCGTCAGTGTAATTGGCATAATGACATCAGATTTGCGCACAGCACCGTGACGGTGATAACTCGCATACGCACGCTCCGACACAAAACTAAAGAGCGTCATAAAGAGTGCGAGTTGCGAGAACTGAATTGCGCCAAATCCAACCAGCGGATATGCCATCAGCCAATGAAACCCTATCCAACCCATCTCGGCAAAGATGAATCCTGAAAGAAGACTGTACAGTTCGGTGCGCGGTTCATCATAATTACCAAGTACATGGCGAGAAGCGACATAGCCCAAACACCACATAACCAGTACAAAGAAGAACGCATCCCACGCGTACGAAACAATCGAAAGCGCCGTAACGCCAAGGAAAATCGCCATACCCGCTTGGGTCGCAACGTACGATCTACGTGAACGCGGCTTGATAAACAGCAGCCAGAACACGTAGAGCAGCATAATGATAATCTGTAGTGGGAGATTATCCCCTGCTGCAAACAGTAACGTTACAATCGACACACCAACCGTCACATCCACCATATTGGCAATGATATTAGCCAGCCAAAATCGTGGACGTACAGCCAACATACGCCATTTACTCAGCAACACAACCGCAAGCGCAAGCCACGGAGACTGCGAACCTCGGATGAGTACGAGAATAGCAATAGCAAAAATGATATTGAGGCCTATGTATGCCGCTTCACTTAAGCGCGAACGACGTTTATGCATCTTGAGTAAGTCCATATATGCCCCTATTATACCACCTTACTGAGGTGACGACCCTTGCTGCGACGCATTAGCGCTTGGACTTTGTACAATAATTACGTAATTAGTGCTATCACCTACCGTTACCCCTGGCACTGACGTCACTTGTTGTATTTTCGCACCGTACAAACTTTCAAGCTTTGCGGTCGTCAAAGGCATTTTACTATCAGTAAGCTTAAAAATTTCATTGGAAGCGTATGTTCCGTCTGTCGGTGCATTATCTACAGTATCAACGGTCATACCAAGCGCAGTAAGCTTATCTGCCTCTGTTTGTGCAGCTCCAGCAACACCCGAAGCGTTCAAGACGATAACATGTGCACCCTCTTTGGTGACTCCTGTTGCGTAAATTGTCTTCTTTACAAATGCTTGTAGCTGCGCGAAACTATAGAGTCCCGCTGCAGGTTGCGCGTCACCATTCATAATCCCGCTATCAAGCAGATTTACCCTCTGGAATGAATTTGATGGAATATCTTTTGCAAGTGTCATGAGCGTACGCACTTCACTCGTCTCAAAGTTAGTACGCAAATTCTTGCCAATTGCATCAATTAACCCAGTGATCTTACCGATATTCGTCAATGTGCCAGTACTCGTAGCCTTCTCTTTAATCGCAAGGATGATCTTTTGCTGATTCTGTTCACGATCAAAGTTAGAGTTACCAAGACCATATGTTGGCGCAATATCACCACGGGCCTGGGCAAGATAAAGCGCATGTTCCGCATCAAGCGTCGCTGGACCGTTTGGATAATCAATAAAGTGACCATCTGGTGGGCAATTCTGCTTCATCGTCGCAAGGCTCGCGCGCGCATTACCACCTTTACACTTCCAGTCAAAGTTACTATCCATCACACCAGGCGCACCACCACTTCCCTGAATATTCACGGTAATGTCGCCGACCGCATTCACCACATCCCGCATCACAGAATAATTCACATGTGCGCTGTACTGGATTGGAATACCAAGGATGCCACCGAAGAACTCACGTGACTTTGTCTGACGCTCAGTTTCTGCTGATTCAGAGTCCCAGTCACTATTTACACAGTTAAAGTACGCGTTAATCTTACCTGCATATCCCGCGTCGCAGGCCATGCCATACTGCACCTGCATATCGCGTGGAATACTAATCATATAAGCATTCTTATTTGTCTGATCAAGGCTAAGTACCATAATCGAGTCGGTCAAATACGCACCCTGGTGCCCCGGGTCGTCCTCTGAGGTTCCAACCACAAGAATATTCGTGCGGCCATTGGCATCTTGCTGCAGCTTCTTTTGCTGCACCAACCCAAAAATATCACCCTTAAACACAGAATTACTCGCTGACAATGCCTTAAACGCCACATAGCCACCAATGGCAAGCAGGATAATAATAAGTGCAATCACTACGCGCTTGATAATTTTACGGCGCCGAGACTTTGGTGCTTTTTGTTGCTTCTGCTGCTTGCGCTCTTTGCGCGTAAGCGGTGCTTGCGCGTCAATTTCGTTGAGGGACTCATCTATGTCGCTACGCGTAAGACCTTGTCGCCTACTTGGCGCCAAACCCTCAGAACCAGCCGGTGCTACCGCACGAGTATCAGAAATAGTAGGCCGTTGTCGCAGCCCCTGTGCCATCGGACTTGGCTGACGACGGCCAACATAATCACCACCAACCGCGCGCGGGGAGCGTCGAGGAATAAAGCCGTCAACGTTTGATTTTCTCGCCATTACTCTCACCCACTATAGACGATGTGAAGCAAAAAATAAACATACCGCCTATGTTAAAGGTTTTATTTTTTACCTTAAACGCGCTATAGTGAATGCAATGCAACCGAACTATCTGTCACGTCATCCTCACGCCAAAGACGCCCTGCAATTTGTCGGGTTTATTATCTTAGTTTTTATTGGCACTCTCATCATTAACACGTTCATCTTCCGCAGCTTTTCTGTTTCGGGCCACAGTATGGATAAAACTCTCGCCGATGGCCAACGTCTGATTGTTAATCGCATGCCGATTACCATTGCCCAGGCGCAAAATAAATCATACATGCCAGACCGCGGCCAAATTATTGTATTCAAGAATCCGCGCTATGTCGCCGGCATGCCAGATGAATACATCGTCAAACGCGTCATCGCCTTCCCTGGCGAGCGAGTCACCGTGCAAGATGGCGTGCTAAAGGTATACAACAAAGACCACCCGGACGGATTCAACCCAGACACGGCCTACCGTAAAGATGGCGTCGGTCCACAATCACCTGTCAGTGGCGAGGGTCTTGATACGGTCGTGCCAGATGATACCGTATTTGTCTGTGGCGACAACCGTATCGGCGACAACTCATACGACTCGCGTACCGGCCTCGGCAACATTCCGCTCTTCGATATTGTTGGCCCAGTATCATTCCGCATCTGGCCGTTCAACACTATCCACACATTCTAGGATTACCAATCAAAAATAATCCCCGCCATCTCAAGCGGGGATTATTTCAATCAATCTTTATTTCTCCAACAACTTCGCAAGTCGCTCGAAATCATCTTCGTTCTTGTACGTGATAACAATCTGGCCTTTACCACGCGCCATCTGACGCACACTCACCTTCGTATTGAAGTGCTTACCAATTTTGGTCGCGCGATCAGTGTATTTCGCCGATACCGGCTTTACTTCACTGCGTCGTACTGCAATCTCGCCATTCTTCACCTGATTTGCGTAGCGCTCAGTATCACGGGCACTCCACTCTTCACGAATAATCCGCGGTAAAATCGCCTCAACAATCTTCGTATCAAGTCCAATCAGTGGACGAACCTGGCCTTCACGTACTGTACCGGCCGCAAGCGCATTGCGCACTACTTCAGGCAGACGAAGTAAACGAAGCGTATTACTCACCGCACCAGGCGTCTTGCCGCCAACTCGCTCGCCGATCTGATCAAGTGTCAGATTAAACTGGTCACGCAACTTCAGATATGCTGTTGCCGTTTCAAGTGGGTTAAGGTCACGACGCTGCAAGTTCTCAATCAATGAAATTTCAAGCTTATGCTGGTTAGTGAGCGTACGCACCAATGCCGGCATCTTCTCGAGCCCCACTTTAGTTGCTGCGCGGAATCGGCGCTCACCCGCAACGATAATATACTTACCCTCATGCGGCGCCACAACAATCGGCTGCAATACTCCATGCTCACGAATAGAAGCACCGAGTTCATCAAGTGATACTTCATCAAATGAACGACGCGGCTGATCAGGGTCGGCGACAATTTCACTCAGCTTTATGTGGCGAAGGTCGCTAACACGGTCATCTTGCTCGGCTGTTGGATCGAATGACTCATCAAATAGCTCAGTCGGAATAAGCGATTCAAATCCCCTCCCAAGCCCTTTCTTTTTAGCTGGCACGTTCCATCACCTCCTTCGCAGCTGCTTTATACGCCCTTGCACCCTTACTGAACCGATCATACGCTCCAATTGGCACACCATGGCTTGGTGCCTCAGCAAGGCGTACGTTACGTGGAATTGTCGTCTTAAATACTTTAGCCGGGAAGTGCTTGGCAATTTCTGAAAGCACTTGATTCGAGAGTGACGTGCGGCTATCGACCATCGTCGGTAGTACTCCAATTAAGTCGAGAGTTGGGTTCAAGTTCTTACGCACAAGCTTCATCGTCTCAAGCAACTGACCCAAGCCTTCAAGCGCATAGAATTCCGCCTGCACTGGCAATAATACGTACTTCGCAGCAATCAAAGCATTCACCGTCAGCAAACTCAAAGATGGCGGACAATCAATAATAATATACTCATAATCAGTATTAAGCGCTTCAATTGCGTACTTCAGCCGACTAAAACGATGCTCTGCCTGCGCAATTTCCACCTCAGTATTAGCGAGCGTTGGCATTGTCGGCGCCAATGAGAGGTTCTTAAATTCAGTCGGAATAATCACTTCAGCAAGCTTCTTCTGGCCTGTCACAACCTCAGCCATCGTCGCATCAAGCTCACTCTTATCAATACCAAGACCACTCGTTGCATTACCTTGTGGGTCAAAATCAACTAAGAGCGTCTTTTTGCCTGCTTTAGCCAAATAAAACGCAATGTTGATTGAGCTTGTAGTCTTACCGACGCCGCCCTTTTGATTTGTTACGGCAATGATTGTACTCACCTTTGTGTCTTCCCTCGCTTGTTCTATACGCCATTATAGCATGACCGCAATAAAAATCCCTCTCTAGATTTCTGAGAGGGATTTTTGAAATTATTTGATAGATACGATTTCTATCTTGGTGTATTTCTGGCGGTGACCAGTTTGCGTGTTAACGCGCTTCTTGCTCTTGTAGCGGATAACGCGGATCTTTTCACCGGCTACCTTTTCGTCTACAACCTTAGCCTTCACCTTTACACCCTTTACGAGTGGCGCGCCGACAGTTGTCTTGTCGCCATCGATGGTAAGGAGTGCGTCGAGATCGAGCTCTTTTGTGCCTTCAGGGAGGAGGTCCACCATGAGGGTCTCTTTTTCGGCGACGATGTATTGCTTGCCACCTACTTTCACGACTGCTTTCATATGTTTCCTTATGATTTAATTGCGTTCAAGTACGTATTGTAACAGATGTGGGCGATTTTTACAACCCGCCAAGCACCACATTATTAGCGTGCAGCCACCCTTCAACGCTACCGCCATCCAGGTACTGTCCCTTAGCTTCACCAACCACAATTACACCACCTTCAGCGACATACGCGTTAATCGCATCGGTAATCTCATACTCTCCACGCTTTGCATTAGCAGGCAATGTCTTTGCAAGTTCAAAAACGCGCTTCGGGAACAAGTAAAAGCTCGCGTTATTCAAATTACTTGGTGCCTCTTCGCGGGCTGGCTTCTCAACAATCTGCACAAAACGATCATCTGCGTCTTTCTCAATAATGCCGTACTTGGAGACATCCTCATCGGGCACAGGCACGCCGTAAAGTCCAGCAGATACCTGCGAGTCCTCGGCGAGTGCAATAAGCTCAGCTGTATTAGACCCGTCGTCAGTACGATACATAAACTGGTCGCCCATAATCACAAGCGCCGACTCATCCTCATTAATAAACTCATTCACCAAGCCAACAGGGATGCTCGTACCATACCCACCGGTACTTGGCTGCGTAATAAAATGAATTGACGCACCTTTGAGCGGCGCTACAAGCGGCAGCTTATCTGCTTTACCATGCTGCTTCAAATAATCATTGAGCAAAATATTACTACGGTAATAGCTTTGCAGCTGTGAGCTCTGCTCACCAACAACAAAATAGATATCAGTGACACCAGCGCGCAAAACATCTTGCACGACGTAATCAATAACTGGTCGCGTACCAATTGGCAGCATGCATTTTTCAATGGCTTTCGTGATAGGGAGCATCCGCGTTCCCCACCCCGCTACGGGAATGATGGCTTTTGTAACGTTCATTCCCCTAGTATACGATATCTAAGATTCGTCGTCTTCGGTAAACGTCACCCAGGTTGGGTCGTTATGCAAATCGTCCTCGACGCCCGACCAAAACTTGCTCAGTGCAGTAGTGTCTGGGGTTGGGTCAAGCTCCCATGTTTCTTCGTGATCAGCTTTAATAGCCTGAATGAGCTCGTCATTGTCTTCATCAAGCACAGGGCTTAACTCAACATGCTGACTTGGTTGTGATTGAAAGAATGAAAAACGACTTGGTGATAAATGTAACATATTTTGTTTGTGTTAATTGCTAACTGTCAACTATTTAAGCACAAACGTTATAAAATGTCAATCGCTAGATCTGACCAGTGCTACCGTAAGCGAAAATAATAATCAATGCAACAGAGGTAAATCCAATTGCCTTATATATACCGTGGTGACGATACCAGCTACGACGTAAATCAGCCGGTAGCTTCTTACGATATGCATGTGCCGCCAATGCGACACATGTAGCGACAAGAAGCACCGCAACGCTGCTTACGGCCGCTGGCGTCATAGCCTGCAAGCCCACACCAAGGCGCCCCATAAAGCTCATTGGCTCATTAATACCCGGTGCGTCACGTGACACTGTCGCGCCCTGCACCGCTGCAGTCTCAGGCGAACCATAGAGTGCCACAACAAGCGTCGTCGGGTGTCCATCAAGCATGCTATCCATTACAGCAAACCCAACATCCTGGTAGCTCGCATTAAGAATATTCGCCCTGTGTGATGGTGACGCCATCCATGCAGCAACAGTGCTGCTATCTGTCGTGAAATCTTTTGCAAGGTTCTCACCCGCACTATCGTAGTTGTACCCTGCTACGCTAAACCAATGCCATGGCGTCGTGCCATCCGGCGCAGTGTGCGCCCAATATTGCTTATCAAACATGTTCTTCACCTTAAGCTCAGCAGCCTTATTAAGTTCGGCGTTAATAATAAGCGGCTTCTCGCCCTGATCAGCACGAGCTTGATTCGTAGCAGCCAAAAGGCCAGACGGGGTCACCTGCGCCTCCACCCCTAGAACATTGCCATGTGCCAAGCTGTTATAGGCGCCCTGTAGAGCAATAATCGCCACCAAGATGGCGACGATACCGTAGCGTCTTACGACATGCGGACGATACTGATTGGCCCGATGCGGCACCACTGCTAACCTAACGCGTTTATGCACCCGTGTTTTTATGGTTGTGATGCGGTGTTTGATAGTTTTGGTTTGAGCCATAAAGGTTATACTTATATTCCGCTTACAGTATATATTCTTTCTACTA
>Ga0157373_10003738_pt1 | contig 11513 bp, 7 predicted proteins | sample C65metaG_FD_113460 | JGI IMG/M metagenome (GOLD analysis project Ga0157373, IMG submission 113460) | Corn rhizosphere microbial communities from Kellogg Biological Station, Michigan, USA - C6-5 metaG | ecosystem: Host-associated > Plants > Roots > Rhizosphere > Soil | place: USA: Michigan...
ATCGTCTGCGGTCACAGGCAAATAGAGGCAGTCGCTGCCAATCAGCGATTACCTGTAAACTAGCGGAAATCATGGGTTTTTTAATTATCAGCGAGCATTGGCTGACAGCAATCCCGAGCCGGAATCGAATTCTTAAAATAAGATGATAGAAAATATGACAAATTTAATTTGTCTCACAAATGAATCCATCAATCGGTCCATCATCGCTGGAATCAAAATGGGTTCGATTCTCAAACGCGGAATCACGGACCAAAAATAAGACTGATTCGCTGGCCTTATTTCTACCGAATCATGCTTCAAATATCATGTTGAGGGTAGGGACCCACGGCAGGGGTGTCGGACGATCCGGAATGGCGCCTTTTAGGAGCGCTGATTGCAATAGCGGACGTACAAGACGGCGAACAGGCAAGTCAGCTTCACGCTCTTCACATCGCTGTTTGGCGGTACAATCACTGATCCCGATACCTGCTATCCGCTCACGTGAGCACGGAGATAGGCGGCGATCCGCATCCGGAACTACACCGCGATGCCGGTCATGAAGCTGCGCTCGTCGCTGACCTTGTTTGAGGCAGCGAATCCAGCGCCGCAGTTCGCCGTGGAGCTCCAGTGCCGCAGCACTGGAAATTTTGGTTCTATGAGCCCAATTCTCAATTGCTGCAGTTTTTATTTAATATGTCTGCTGCGGGGGCTTAGCGGGGCAGAATGAACGACCATCAAAATGAGTCGAGACGAAGGCGCGGCGCAATCCTGCGTGCCGGTTCGTCACTCAGCCCTGTTGTCCCGTTTGCCGTGGTCGAGGAAAACGAAGGTCCCCACGAGTTCGCCTCGCGGATATTTTCGCCGCGCGATCTGCCAGAGGTTCCAGCTGATGTGGTGTTGCGCGCCTCGCAGTTGACACGTCGCTTGGCGCGGTGGGATCGAGCCCAGGCGCTTGGGTTGCTCGCCGGCTTGCAACTGGAGCCGCGCTTCCACGCAAATTATGTCCGGTTGACCTGGGCGATGCGCCTCGTTCTTGGATTAGCTTCGGGCAGTCAGCGGGTCGGCCGATCCGATCTCATGCGCCTGCTCAATACCGATCTGGACAAGGCAGACGTGCTGCGGATGGAAGATCCGATCGAGGACTTCTTCTTGTCGCCCATCGCCACGCGCTGGGGCGAGATTCCGATCTTCATGGGGACTTGGTCACATCCTGCATTCTACACCGATAGCTTGATGGACGCGTTCACGCGCATCGCCAGCGCGGAGGACGTAAACCTGCTGCGCTCAATCGAGGCACTGCTGGTACTTTCGCGAGCTGTCGCCGATCGAGCCAGGCTCGATCGGCGGATCGCTGGTGACGGACTACCCAACACCGCGATCGCATTGCCGGCTGATGGAACGCTCGCTCGACTTGCCGGACATGTGCGCTGGACGCCGGCCGCGCTCGAAGCCGCTGGCATCGATGGCGACGCTCTGATCCCCTTCGTGCTAGATGAGGCCGATGCCGCTGCGACGCTGCGCGCCAAGCCTGCCAATGCACCAATCGATTTCAAGCCACTATTGCGGACCGGATCCGATCTGCTGCTTGTCGCGCCTAGCGCGATTAGCATGGCGGTACGCGCGATCATCGCAGACCATGCGCTGGCCACCAACCGCGATGCTAGACTCTCCGAAGCACTGCTCGAAGTCCATGCCGAACGTTTGTCGGAGACGCCCTTCGCCCGCATGGACGAGGTCCCGACTCATTGGGGCCTGGGCGAGCCGATCCGATCCGAGCTTATCGAATATTCCGCTGGGCGCTTTCTTCATTTGGAGCAGATGGTCGGAGGTTTCGCCAACTGGCGCGAATACGGCTTCGGTGAACCTAGTCCCGCCAGTGCCGTCCGTGGCGCGCAAATTATTGCAGCGATGCGGCTCTCGCAGGAGGCCGCACAAAAGCGGCCCGGCTTTCAATTCGGCGCAACCCTCTACCTCATGGGTGGATGGGGAAAAGGCGAGAGGATCGACTTCGCACGTCCAGATACCCTGAAGTATTGGAGGTTTATGGCGTTGGAAGTTGCCGACGCGATCGCCTTTAGTGCCTGCTCGGACGGCACGCCGGCGGATTTCTGGCGGATCGACGTTCTCGCCGACATGGTTCGTCGTCAGGGCTATGGTCTTAATAATATGAGCGGTCCGCTCAACCTGTTCCAATGGTGGCGCGACACCGATCACACTCTCGTGCCGCAGCAAGAGCGCGAGCTGAATCCGCCCATCGAAATCTCGATGCCGACGGACAGCCTGTTCACCGTGCGCAAGGAAGGCGCCGAGGCCTACGACCGTCGCGCGGTGCCTTCGCCCACCGGTGGGTTCCGGCCGGTGGTGCGCCTCGACCCGCAGGCTACCTTTGGTATGCACGAGTCCATTTATGTTTCGGTCGAAGTGCTCCGCGAACGCCGGCTCCTCGGGGTAACTCTGGCAGGCACACGCCCGGGCTGGTTGGAAGTCCCCCGCCCAGAAGACCCGTCCGAGCTCTCCTTCACCTATCAGAATTGGGCGGCGGCGTTGCAATGGCTGAATCTGGTGATGCCTTTGCTGCCCGAGCACGACACTTCGCCAGTGCCTGTTCTTGTGACTTTGGAGCTGTCCTCGCTGGCTGATCTGGACGGCGAGGTTCCGGGGGATGACGCGATCGACGCGGACATCATGGTCGAGGCGGAGGGAGGCCATGTCACGATAAGAGTCGGCAAAGTCTGGCAGCGCGGTGTCCAGCGAATCGACAATCGCGCCGAGCTCGGTCTCGGGCGCGCGATGCTGGAAGGCCTATATGCCGCGATCGGCCATTCGATCAGCCGGGAAGGGGCGATGGCTCTCGTACTGGAGGCGGTGCCGTCACCCGATGTCCGCTGGCGCCATGCCTATCAGCCGGAACGCGCGGCGGATGTGCTGCGTCTCCATGGCATCCTACAACAGAAATTTCGCGAGATCGCGCCTTCTGCGGCGTCGCTGATCAAGCACGGACATGCCTTCGCCAAAAACCGTCCGCCCGATACGCGGATCCTCGGAAAGGAGCGCTGCGCGGAAGTGCTCGCCGAGCTGCATGGCAGCAGCCTGGAGAACTTGCTTACCGGGGTCGCCCAATATGATCGCTCCGAACTCGTCATCACGGCGCTCGGCATGCTGCAGGCGGCTCTTGCCCAGGATCAGCATTGGGCGCTGACCGCCCGGGCGCTGCGCGGCATTCACGGGCTGGATGCCGATTTGCTGGTCAGTCTGGCACAGCGCAGCCGGGTCAACGCGGTCATCCGCGCATCGTCTATCCTAGCCGAGGTCGCAGCCTCGCACGCGCCCGTAGAGGGCGGCAAGTCGGTGGGCGAAATGGATTTTGACGAACTGGCGGCGATGGCGCTCCACCATTTCGGCTATTGCGAGCTCGTGCCGAGCCTTGCGGGGGACAGGCTAACGCCCGAGCTGATCGTCAGCCCAACTGGCGACCTCCTCTACGATCACAGCTTCGGCGACGACACGTTGGCGCCAAGCGCCGCCGCTATGCACGCCGAGGTGCGTGCCCGCAATGTCGAGGAATATGGCTGGTGGCTAGGGAGGACGCCGGGCGCTCCGTCTCGGCCCGAGGCGGAGCTTCAGGCCGCGCTCCAGGCGGAATATGGCATCACGTCCGAGATGTTTGGAACGTTCGATCGGGCGCTCTGCGGCCTTGCAATCGCTGCGGACAAGGATGTGATCATGCTGCGACGCTCGGAGCTCCTCTCCCGATTGCAAGAGAACCCCGAGATCGATGCTGTCGCGCTCAGGCAGTTGGTCAATCGCCTCATTTTGCCCTGTCGAGCCGGCTGGAGGGATCTGCTTTCAAGGGCCCATTCTAATGATTTCGATCTTGGTCGTTTCGATCGACCGCTTTCCTTGATCGCACGCCCCTTGCTGGCGATCGCCCAGGGGCCGGATCCACTGCTCGCGGTCGGGCCTGCCGTCGTGGAGCGAAGCTTCATGCACGGCCTCGGCGGCGCGATGAACGGAAGCCTCCAGGGCGGCTTTTGGTCGAGCAAGAAGATGCGCAGTTATGTCGGTGGCGCGGCAAATCGCGCAGGAATGGCGTTCAACGACGCAATTGCGGAGGATCTTCGCGCGCAGGGTCTCGAAGCCAACGCGTCCGTAGCGCCTTGGGCATGCCTCAATCATCAGGCGACTCCGACGGTCAAGCTGCTAGGGGATGTTGATGTGCTCGCGTTGAGCCCAGACCGGCGGCACGCCTGGGTAATCGAGGCCAAGGACATCAAGCTCTGTCGGACGCTGGGTGAGACGGCACGCCGTTTGTCCGACTATAGGGGGCAACAGCGGCATGACGGCAAACCTGACAACCTATTGCGTCATCTTGATCGGGTAGCCTATGTGCGCGCACATGTCACCGACCTAGCGAAGCGCCTCAAGCTGGCGATTGTGCCGGAAGTCCATGGATTGGTGGTCGTCGACACGCCGCAGCCGATGATATTCGTCGAGGCCAATCTCTCGCCTGATGCGCGGTTCGTGCGCCGGCGCGACCTCGCGAGCGTGGATTGGTCCCCCGCGATGCCGACGGGCAAGCGGTCCGGGGCACGGGCCCGGTGATCTCCGTGCATTAAGCTATATACGCCGCTTGCCGGGCTTGGCCTTCACATAACCATATCGACGTAGCGGCCCACGGGCAGCGCGTTCGATCGAGCGCCGCTCACGCTTGTCGATGCTTCGCGCGGCATTCAACCAAGCCTCGGACACCTCCTCGCGCAACCGGTTCAGCGCCGTCACGAACACCACGGCGTCCAAATCCCATGGCTGAGGATACAACAATGCCGTGATCTGAATAATGGCATGGGCAGTGTCGATAGCCGGTCCCTCGAAGCCAGCCTCGAACGCCCCTGGCACATGGGTGGTAGGATCCCAGCGATGGACCGGCTGTTCTAGCGCCTTCGGGCTTGCGTGCGTGTCAAAGGATGAAAGGCGATAGCGCAGCTTGAGGGTCAGGCTTCCTGCGATCTCCTGCAGATCATGAAATTTGGGATCAACGGGCATTCCGAGCTGATTGCTTGCCCAACCGTACATACCACGAAACTGTTTTCCATACTTGGCCATTGCCGCAGCGAATTCTTCTTCAAGAGCCCTTGTATGCCGGCGCGCGACGGGAGGCTCTCCACTTGCCGCGGCCGCACGACGATGGTCATCGAGGGCTTTTTTCCGGTCCACGATCTCATGATCGAAATAGCGCTCAGCCAGCGAGTCGCCTCCTTCCGCGATGAGTGCAGCCGTGACCGTCACCTCATGTAGAGTACGCCAGCGGGCCTGCGCGCCCTCTGTAAAGCCGTTCTCAAGTAGAAGCAGAATTTCCCGGGCGATACGACACGCACGGATATGCAGCCGGGCGAGCGCTTGGGTCCGGCCGTTTTCGCGCGGCCGTACAGATCGCAGATGGGCGATGTTGAAATTGTCACCTTCCTCGGCGCAGAGAGTCAGCAGCATCCGAAGGGAATCCAGCGGGGCCGCCCAATCCTTTAGAATACGTGCGCTGGTCGCAAGCCCCGCATCATCGTCAGGAACGCTCTGACGCCGCTTTTCCTGCAGCTGCACCACAAGATTCTTGGAAACATTGCGAACGAGATTATCCACTATGTCCGGTACCCGCTCGCCAAATGCCTCGGTGGCCTCTCGCATGCGATCAAAGTCTTCATCGGTAAGTGCTAGGTGGAGTGAACGAGCGAAGGGAACTGCGACACTTTCCTCGGTGCCGTCGATGATCGCATCGACAATGCGATCAAGCACAGCAGGATCGTCGATCCCTTCCGCGCGAAGCTTGTCCCGCACAACGCGCCCGATAGCGAGGCGCGGCAGATTATCTATTTGTCGATCAAACGCGTCCTGCAGCTTTCCCATCGCCGGAGTATAGTTCAGGTTTCAGATGTATCAAAGTTACTGGCTGCCACCCGGAGAAGTGCCTTGCTTGCCGAACAATGTCTATCAGACGTACCGAAAAATGGCTGACAGATGCTTCCACCTCTACAAAATTGTGCAGGAATTGCGATGAAGCAGACCGATGAAATCGTCGACGAGCAAGAGAGACGCGCTCAATTATTGGCCGGAGCCGAGAGGCTCCGGCTGGAAATGGAAGTGCTTGCCTCCAAGATCCGCGATCTGGTCCTCACGCAGGCACCGGTGCAGCTTCTCGGATACCTCCTCGCCCAATTTCACATGGCAAACATGTTCTCTGCCGAGGAGGACCAGCGCCCTGACAAGAAGGTGATCCAAAAATTCCAGCTCGCGTTGGAGTATGTCCACGCCGTCTGGAGTTGCCACACAGATCTGGCCGACGAATCCACGCCACTGGACGAGGCGGTCGCGGCGGAGCTTTTTGAAACTCTCGACCAGCTGGAAGCGGTGACCATGATGTATTGCATGGCAAGCTCGGCGGCGAATTTGGACTCGGACCGTGGCCGCCAGTCTGCCGAGACCGAATTTCACGCCAAATCTACATGGGCGCTAATCCGGGGGCACCGCTATCAGGTGCTGGAGAGGGAATTTTTCGCCTACGTTCTCGAGCCGCACGCCGAGGCGCTGGGCCAAGCCTATGGCATGGAGCCCGCCGCTATCGCGGATGGAATACAGAATATCGCAGACGCCTTTCGTGCCGGATTCAGCAATGCTGCGGAGCGCATGTTCGAGCGGATGGAGCAAGCATACAAACTGGTTGAAGAGACAGGCGACGATCTTGAGACTGTCCTGAAAAGGCTTCAGTCGGATGAACCTGGCTATACGGACGAAATGTCTGGCAACTTGCGGGACATGTTTTTTGGTGGCGTGTGCAATCTCAGCAGGCACTCCACCCTTTCGGAACCCATCCTTGAGGATCTTTCTTATCTACCAGGCGAGAACGACAAGTTCTACGCTCCGGGAGAACTCACCGGGACGCCTATGCGAACACTCCCGGCGCGCGTAAAGCCGGGCATCAAACTCGGCGCTGAATATTATACGGCCGATGGGCAATTCATCCGAGACTCGGCCTACCGAGCGATCCAATGGGGCTTATGGAAGCGTCTTCCGTATCGCGATGAATGGCTTAAGCGCCAGGCGCTGGTCGTTGAACAGGCCTATCCCCGGATATTCGCAAGCCAGCTTGACGGCTGCAAGTCGCACGGCGCCGTTTATTACCGCGATGTGCAAACTGGCGATTGGGTCGAGACCGACCTTCTAATTCTCTTGGAAGACGTTCTATTCGTGATCGAAGCCAAGGCAGGGGCTATGCCCATGCAGTCGCCCGCAACCAACTTCACCAGCCACGAGCGCGTCATCCAAGACCTGATTGTGAAGGCTTATCGGCAGTGCCGACGATTTCTCGACTATCTGGCCAGCCAGCCCGAGGTTCCAGTCTTTAACCTCGTGGACGGTTCATATGTCGAGATCGCGCGCTTACGCCGCGATGCCTTTCGGCGCCTATTCCCGATCGGCCTCACTGTTGAAGCTTTCACTCCCTTCTCTGCGATGGCTAAGGAATTGGCAGAACTTCAGCCTATACTTGGAAAGCACCCTTTTATCTCGATGTCGGTGGACGACCTTTTCGTCCTCAACCGCTTCTTGCCGACAACTGGGCAGTTGACGCATTATCTCGATGTGCGCCAACAGCTGGCCGGGTTACCCAAGGCGCTCCTGTTCGATGAAATCGACCATTTGGGCGCCTACATCCAGAAGAACCGTTTTGACGATGATATCCGAGCGCAGCTGAAACAAGCCGATCGCGTTACGTGGGACGCCTTCAGCGATATTGTCGACCGGCATTTTGAAGGTCCGGATTGGGAGGCCCAGCCGGTGCCGACCCAAGATTTCCCGGAACCCTTTTACCGCATCTTCGCCGCATTGGACCGACTCCGTCCAGCCGGATGGCTGGCGATGGACGCACGCCTGCGTGATTACGGCAGCGAAGGTCGCGACAATCTGGCACGCTTCGTCACCGAGTTGGAACCGACCCTAACCGAGCATCCACGCCGCCGCTTCCAGTTGGGCGAGGAGGATCCAGTTCAAATCTGGCTCTGCCGGGTGGGGGCGTTCCCGAGTCAGCGGGAGATGCAGTATCAGGCCGAAGTTGGGTGCCTGGTCGTAGGCGCAACCAAGATGGATATTCTTGTCTTGGCTTATGAAAGCACTCGCCATATCAGCGGCACAGCTTGTGCCACCTACAAGGCACCGTCGATGTTGCGGAGCGACTATGCCGAACTTCAAGCCGAGGCGCAGCGCCAGCGTGGACGGATGAGAGCCCTGCCGAAGGCACCAACAAAAAAGAAAAAATGGAGGAATTAAGTGGAAGGCTGCTTCCGCGCGAACATCGGACGTTGGCCCGCACTTAATCGACGCCGCACAGCTACTCTTAGCCCAAGCGATCGCCAGCGATATTTTTATGGCGATGTACGGCCTGTGGGAGACAGCGCTTTTAGTCGTGTTTGATCGTGTTGGGCGCGTCGGGTTCGGCGGGAAGCGCGCTCGTTATCAGTTCGGTCAAGGCAGAATAGGATTGGATCATCTGTTCGAGGAGCCGGTCGTAGATGTCGACCGCGGCGGCATCCTCGGCGAGGCCTAGCCGGTCTGTGACCGATTTCATCGTTTTTGCCGCGCCCTCAGCCGAGCCGAGATGCGAATAGGAAACACGAAAATCATAGAGTGTATAGAAGGGTGTCATCAGTGCGTAGGTTTGGACGCTGTCAGCGATGCTCTCGAGTAGCGCCTGGAGGCGCTTCAACTGACGGGTTCCATTGCAGGCGATGCCCAGCCCGACAATAAGCTTGCCGAGCGCGTCGTTGTCGATCGATTCCAGGTGAACCTTGTTCAGATTGTCCGAGACAGCGTGGCGCTGCGCGGGCGTGTCGTGAACCGGGCGGGTCAGCTGCCCCGCGAGTTCGAGCACCTCGTCGTCGAGATGAGCGAGCTTGGCGCCCCAGAGCTTGAAGGCGGCCGCAAGAAAATCGGACCGGCCTGCGAACAGTAGAGTCTCTCGTGGCGGTTCAGTGAAGATGCACTCGATTTGGCCGTCGTAGAATTCGCTCGCGAGACAATGGTCGGATGGTCGGTTTTCGCTCATCAGATAATATTGTTCCGGCTTGGGAAGTTTTGCGATGTCGCCGAGCCACATGATCAGATGGCCGTGTCGATTGATGCCGAAGGCGATCGAGAATTCTTCTCCAAATATGTCACCATAGGTGGGCGACGCATAGCGGACGAGATAGGTCGGATCGGCATCAAATTTGGCGAGCACCTTCCGGTTGAAATATACCGGGGTCAAGAAGCCCTTGTTCCACGGGCGCTCGAGACCGGGGTAATAATAGAAATCGTCGGGATCATAGTTAAACGGAACATCGGTAAAGCCGAAATCCTGGATGATCTTGTTACGCTTGCTTTTGAAGAGCGTAATGCCTTCTTTCGAGGCCAGCTCGTGCGCACGCATGATCGAGAAGCGCGTCCGGTCGGGTAGTGTTCGCCGGCCGCACGCTGGGCATTCGAGCATTGGCAGGCCGTCCATGTCAATTTCGATGCCAGACACGGTCTCCCTAAATGAAGCGAAGATCAGGTCGAGCGGACCACTGCAGGTTTCGCAGTACGCCCGCGTTGCTCCGTTTTTTGGCGGAATCTCGGTCAGCTCCATCGTTCAAGATCCCCTCAAACACGTTACGCCGGCTGCCACAAGCCGTGAACAGCCCAAAAACTTACCCTCAGCGCCAGCATGAATGGAAGGCAGGTTCGAGTGGCCTCATCTGAGCGCTCGAACGGCCGCTATGTCGGCGCTTGCAGTCAAATGAGTTCGCCCGGACGGATTCATGCTAGCAGCGGTTCGAACTTGGCAAACTGCTGGGTACTGGGGCAATCGGCGCAGTCGCGAGCCGGCCGCACGCGCTGGTGCAACTGCAATTGGCGCGGCAGAGCCTGAAGATCCGCGACACTACGAAGATCATCAACTGAAACGCCGAAATGCTCTGGCGCAAAGCTACATGGCGCGATGCGGCCGGCTTCGTCTATAAACAGGAAGGTTTCTGCTACCCGGCAATCGGCGACGGACAGTGGTCGCCCCGCGACCGTGTCGGCGAACCGCTCCAGATAAGCAGTCCCGCCGACCAACGTTGTTCCCATCTGGCCGAGCTCGATGCGCAGCCGGGGCACCTCAGCCACCAGTTGCGCGACATCGTCGGGGCGTAGGCGATGGTTGGGATAGAATTCGGGTCTATCGCGCCCGCCCAACTGATTGAAGCTGATTTCGTCGACTCCCCAGCCTGCGAGTATTCGGCACAATGTGGCAAAACCATCGATGTTGTCGCGCATCAGCACGATGTTGGCGCGCACTTTGAGCCCCGCGCCCGCGGCGTCCCGCTCACCTGTCAGCGCCGGGACGCTCTGCGCGAGCTTGTCGAATGCGCCGCGCCAGCCGCGCATGGCATCATGGAAGCTGGGTATGCCATCGATACTAATCGTGACCTCCCTGTAGCGCTGCACAAGCTCCGCTCGCACGCGCGGCGCACCCAAGCGGGTCCCGTTGGTGGTCAGGCTAAGTCCAATGCCTTGGCTGGCCGCGTGCTTGTCCAGCTCGGCACGCGGCGCCCACAACAACGGCTCGCCGCCGAGCCAGCTCAACAGCACCGGACGTCCGGTTTCGCTCCGCCACGCACCGAGCAGGTCGATGAGCCGCGCCACCTGCTTCGGATTCGCCTCTTCCCGCGGTAAGCTCAGGCGCTTGTCATAGGCGCAGAAGGGACACGCCAGATTGCAGTGATTAGAGACGCGCCACAGGACAATCATGCCGCCGCCTCCAACCGAACCGGCGCGCCCGCAAAATCATCGGCGATGACTTGTTCGATCGGTCGCCTGATACCGCGGGTAAGTCGCGTCGGCACTTCGACCGGGAATCCACGTGCGAGGAGGCCCTCGATTGCCCAGCGTATGCAATAGTCGGCAGCGACGCCGATCACCGTCACTTCGTTGACGCCCCGCGCCTTCAGCTCCGCAAAGAAGGCGTCCCGCGCAATCTGCTCACCTGTGGCGACCACCGCAATCGTGAGGTCGGGCTCGGCCCACATGTCAAACATGCCCTTTTCGAGGCGATAGACCGGCATGGCAGGATCGATCGCGTCTGGATCGAGCACATTCTTCCATCCCGGCGTGCCCTTCTCGCAATGTGGTGGAAACTCTTCGGCCTCTGTCGAGGCTGCATAGATCGCAGGCACGTGCGTGTCCGCGGTGAAGAGCACGCCAGCCACGTCTTCGGAACGTAGGCCCGCGAGCCATGCTTTCATTGGTTGTACGATCGCCTCCGCTCCACCCACCGGCAGTGCCCCGTCGGCGGCCACAAAATCCCGCTGCATGTCGACGACGATCACGAAACGCTTCATAGCTCACCTCCTTGACATTTGACATATGCGCACTTCGCACATAAGTAAAGCGCATAACGCATATAAGGTAGAGCAATGGACGAAGCTGCCTTTCTCGAAAACTACGATCCTGCGGCGTATGAACGCCCGTCAGTCGCGGTAGATCTGATC